>VAPF01043105.1_pt1 | contig 12021 bp, 14 predicted proteins | sample 3393931 | NCBI WGS metagenome assembly VAPF01 (sample SAMN08290437, study PRJNA428436) | hydrothermal vent metagenome | isolation source: Deep-sea hydrothermal vent chimney | place: Atlantic Ocean: South-mid Altantic Ridge | depth 2773 m m | reverse complement strand
TGACAAGCCACGGCTCGATAGGAGTTAAAATTATGCTCTCCAATCAATAACTGCCCCGCCGCTGCCATTTTTTGTACATCCAGATCACGACGATCCCATGAGACTCGCCCCGCCAGAAAAGAGGGGCGCACTTTTCGGTTCATAATAATGTAGCGATAACGACGACGAGTGGCAGAAAAACGGGCATGAAATGTATCGTCCACCGGCTTCGCCCACAGCACACTCACCTCTTCAGGCGAGTTGACATTCGAACCCATCACCCAGGAGTGCATGGTACGCTCAGCATCCGATTCAAAATGCACCACCTGCCCCATGCCATGCACACCACGATCAGTCCGCCCCGCGCAAAACAGTCGTACAGGATGATTTGCAACGATAGATAACGCAGCTTCCAGACAACCTTGTACCGTACGCGTACCATCCTGTACTTGCCACCCAAAAAAGCTTTGGCCATTATATTCAACACCTAATGCAATACGCATGTTTTTACCGTTTTTGTGCCACCATTTTCACTTCATTCCGAAACCCTTGCGAAGAGTCACCCACATACCCTTCTTCACGATAAACCAGCAAACGCATTTGTGAAAAAAACGTCAACAGTTCGTTATCTGCAAGACGAAAATCTGGATTACTCGGCCCTGATTCGTCCACCTGTAAACGACTGAATGTTTGATAGAACAATAACCCCCCAGAGCGCAGTGCATCCTGAATGGCTGGCATCAGAGAACGATCCAGAAAATAGCTGACAACAATCACATCAACACTATTAGGCAACATGGGTTCCTGCACTACATCTCGCATTTCAGCATGGAATGATTTAGAAAGCCCCTGAGCCTTAGCCGTTTCATTTAACCGCTGAACCGCTACATCAGAGATATCCCACGCCAAAGTTTCTAAGCCATGCTTAGCGAGCCAAAGTGCATTTCTTCCCAACCCACAAGCCAGCTCCAATGCTTGCCCCTGCTTTGGTAACAGATAACTATTTTCTCTTAACACCGCAACAGGATCACCCGAATCTGTCACTTCACTATAAATTTTATTCCACTTTTCTTTGATTGCTACCATACCTGACATAAACTCTCACCTTAGCTATGATTAGATTTTGATCAATTTTGGGAATTATATACTTATGAAAAGCAACTTGGCACTTTTAATCATTACATTGATTTTTTCAAGCCAGACATGGAGTAAAACTGCATTCAAAGAAGGGGTTCATTACCATTTAATTCAAAATTCGACAAATCAACAAACCAATAAAAACAATATACAAGTGAAAGAGTTTTTCTGGTACGGCTGCCACACCTGTTACGCCCTGCAACCTTACTTTGAACATTGGGTTAAAACAAAAGCTGACCGTATTAAATTTGAGCGAATCGCAGCAATGACTCATGACAACATGGAGTTGTTGGCAAGAAGTTATTATGCGGCAATGGAATTAAACCTCAGCAAACAGATCCATATTCCTCTATTTACTGCAATTCACGGACACAAAACAAAAATAGAAAACCAGACTCAACTGATCGCCTTTCTCAAAAAGCAGAAAATTGACAGCAAACAGTTTATCAAAACAATGCAAAGCCCAGAGATTACAAAACAGATTAAACGTGCCAAGCAACTCGGAGAGCAGCTTGAAATTACAGGCCCACCAACGATGACTATTGGGGGTCGTTACCGAATTGATCCAAGCGGAGTCGGCAGTGCCAGTGAATTTATTGATTTACTTGATTTTTTATTAGCCCGATAAAAAGCGGGGTATTCTACGCTTTATCGTATCTCGTTCCCGTGTGGGAACGAGAGTATTGTCATGACTCATCAACACCTACTTTCCAGCACGTACCAAATAACCTAACCCAACCTCTTCAAGCGCTTGTGAAAGTATTTCACGAATCGCATCAGCATCTTCACACTGAAGCGCTTTAGCCAAAACCTCTTGCGCCTGAGGCACAGTGAAATGACGAATGACTTGCTTAACTCTGGAAAGCGCAAACGCGCTCATACTCAAATTATCAACCCCCATCGCAATCCACAAGATTGCTGCAGCAGGATCACCTACAATCTCCCCGCAAATGCCCACAGGCTTACCTAACGGCGCAACAGATTCTGTAACTTGTATCAGCGCCTTCAATAATGAAGGGTGCAAACTGTCATAAAGCTGTGCAACACGCGGATTATTTCGATCCACTGCTAATAAATATTGAGTAAGATCATTCGTTCCCACAGAAATAAAATCGACTCGCTTAGCCAATTCAGCTGCTTGATAAACAGCCGAAGGGACTTCAATCATCACTCCTGTCTTTGGCCTTTGAATATGCAAACCACCGTCAACCAACTCATCAAATACTGATTTTACAATGCCCAGTGCAGCATCTACTTCGCTGATATGACTCACCATTGGAAATAGTATTTGCAAATTATTCAAGCCCATGCTTGCACGCAACATCGCACGAATCTGGGTTCGAAAAATTTCAGGGTGATCCAGAGTGATACGAATTCCCCGCCACCCTAGAAAAGGGTTTTCTTCTTTGATTGGAAAGTAGGAGAGATGTTTATCTCCACCAATATCTAAAGTACGCAATGTGACAGGAGAAGGGGAAAATGTATCCAGCACGACACGATAAATCAGCCGCTGTTCATCTTCACCGGGAAAGCGCTCGCGTGCCATAAAAGGAAATTCGGTACGATACAAACCGACCCCTTCAGCACCACATGCCAAAGCTGCTGATATATCGGATGAAAAACCTGTATTAGCCAATAACTTGATACGAAAACCATCGACTGTTTGTGCTGTTTTATTACGCAAGCGATTGAGCTCAGTTGTCAGCTCACGCTCCTCATCAGCGAACCGCTTGTATTCCGATCGCATCGCAGCAGAAGGGGAAGGATAAAAGCAACCACGATAACCATCGATAATGACATTTTTCTTATCCATTTTCCCAACGGATAAATTGATTGCGCCAACAACAGCAGGAATTCCCAGTGCATGCGCCAAAATAGCGACGTGTGATGAACGTGAGCCATTTGCAGAAACAATCCCGGCAAGACGTTCCACTGGCACTTCGGCAAGCGCGGCGGCAGACACTTCCTCCCCTACAAGGATCGTATGCTTTGGATATTCGAGTGGTTTGCGCTTACCGCTCTGCAAACTAAGCAATATACGTCGCCCCAGATCATAAATATCATCCGCCCGCTCCCGCAAATAAGGGTCTTCAATTTCCTCAAAAAAATGAGCATGTTCATTAACAGTATCTCTGAGTGCTCCGGCCGCCCAACTTCCTTTCTGAATACGCTCAATCGTTCGATCAACCAACCCGCCACCATCCAGCATCAGCAGATAAGCATCAAAAAGTGCACGATCCTCTGGAGCCAGCACCGAACTCAATCGCACCATTAAGCGCCTGATATCAGCCCTGACTTCAGACAGTGCTTTTTGAAACACAGTGATTTCGGCATCAATATCGACAACCTGGCGATCAGGCACCGCATCCAGATCCGCCGCAGGGTAGACCACGAGTGCAACACCAACAGCCACACCAGGTGAACCAGGAATCCCTGTAATTGTTTGATTTTGGTTATTGACCTGACCAGACGCAGACTTATTAGATAACATTTGGGCATGAGCAACCGCCCCCGCAAGCTGAATAGAAATCGTCTGTAAAAAAGCAACTTCATCTTCGTTAAAATAACGTTTCCAACGCTGGCGAACCACGAGAACGCCGAGTACCTTTCTGAAGTGAATAATCGGTACACCTAAAAAACCGGGAAGGTGGTCATCCTTCAGATCTTTCATCCGCTGGTAACATGGATGCTCAAACAAGTTTTCCAGATTGAGTGACTCTTCACGCCGACAAACCAGACCAACGAGTCCTTCATTTTTTTTTAAACTAACTTTACCAACGGATGTCTCAGCCAAACCCGCTGCCGCCTCCAACACATAACACTCGCGCTCAACATTTTCCAAATAAATGGAGCAAGCATCTGAAGATGTTGCCTCTTTGATACGCCGCACTACTTGGGACAGCAATTGATCCAGACGACGTATATTATTAACGTCCTGAAGAATGCTGTGAAGTGAAGCGAGCATAGATTACGGATAATCCACGATCAACACCTGCCTGCACTTCGCCGTGAGGGCGTATTTTTATAAACCAGCGGTGCTAACTCATTCAACGCATGATGATAAACTTTACGTTTAAACCAGACAACAGACTTAACAGGGTACCAATAATTAACCCAGCGCCAACCATCAAATTCAGGAACATCACACGCATCAAACCTCAGATTGCTCTCCTCAGCCACCAGATTAAGCATGAACCAAACCTGTTTTTGCCCAATACAGAGAGGCCTGCTATGCGAACGAATGAGATGCTTAGGAAGATCATAACGCAACCAATCACGAGTTTGCCCCATGATATTCACATGTTCGGGCTCAAGCCCTAATTCCTCTTTCAGCTCGCGATACATCGCCTCCTGAGCTGATTCATTTTCACGAATTCCTCCTTGTGGAAACTGCCATGAGCCCTGACCAATGCGCCGAGCCCAGAGCAACTTACCGGAATTATTACTCACAATAATACCAACGTTATGTCTATACCCTTCTGAGTCTATCATTTTGAGCTCACCATAAAACGAAATACACTTTGTCATGCGATGCGCAATCTGTTATAAATTTTTAATTTTTAGCGCAACCAAATTTATTCCTGATAACTTTATCATAAAAGGAGTCGTAATCGTTGGCTTTAGCAATTTTTGATCTGGACAATACTTTATTAACAGGTGACAGTGACTATCTGTGGGGGCGTTACCTTGTTGAAAACAAGATTGTTGACCCTGATTTTTATGATCGGGAAAACAGACGCTTCTATCAAGAGTATGTAGCAGGCACACTGGATATTAACGAGTTTCTTCGTTTTTCACTAAAGGTACTTGCCGCTCATGATAAAAAAATACTTTTTGACTGGCGTAAAGATTTCATCGAACAAAAAATTATCCCGATCATTCCTGCCGCAGCACACCATTTGCTGAATAAACATCGAGAACAAGGAGATATTCTGCTTATCATCACTGCAACCAACCGCTTTGTGACTGAGTTAATCGCAAAAGAGCTGGATATTGAACATTTACTTGCGACAGATCCTGAAGAAAAAGAGGGTCAATATACTGGAAATTTTACAGGTATACCCACATATCAGGAAGGCAAGGTCGTTTGCCTGAAAGAGTGGCTCAAGGTACAACAAATAACATTAGAGGGGAGTTGGTTCTACTCTGATTCACATAATGATCTACCACTTTTAAAAATTGTTGACAACCCAATTGCAGTAGATCCTGATGAGACTTTAAAGCAATATGCTAATCATCATGGATGGCCAACAATAAGCCTTCGATCATAAGTATTTCACGCAACAAAAAAGCCCCGACAAGCAGAGCCTGCTGGGACTTTTTTATTTTAACTTAGGTTTTAATTTATTTTACAAGCTTCTCTTTAATGCGAGCCGCTTTACCGCGTAACTCACGAAGATAGTACAGCTTAGCACGACGTACCACACCACGACGCTTCACTTCAATCGAATCAATCGCTTGACTGTAAGTTTGAAAAACACGCTCGACACCTTCGCCATGAGAGATTTTACGTACCGTAAATGCCGAATTCAGGCCTCGATTTCGTTTTGCAATTACAACACCCTCGAAAGCTTGCAAACGCTCTCTTGTTCCTTCTTTTACTTTAACCTTTACAACAACAGTATCGCCCGCTCCAAACTTAGGCACTTCACGCCCCATTTGCTCTGCTTCGATCTGACTGATCAAATTACTCATAACGCATCCCCATCAATATCAAATTAATAAAACTAGTTTTCAACTTCCCGCTTGAACTCTTCGAGCAATGACTGCATTTCATTATCAAGCACTGCTTTTTCCAATAAATCTGGTCGCCTTTGCCATGTTCGACCCAAAGATTGTTTCTGTCGCCAACGTGCAATCGCCTGATGGTCGCCACTCAATAGCACTGCCGGCACTGATCGACCACCAACGACTTCAGGCCTTGTATAATGCGGGCAATCCAACAGATGATTTGCAAATGAGTCTTGCTGTGATGACTCCGTATGCCCCAGCGCCCCAGGCAACAGACGAATCATCGCATCAATCACGACCATCGCAGCCAGCTCGCCACCACTTAGAACATAATCACCAATCGACCACTCTTCATCCACTTCAGCCGCAATCAAACGCTCATCAACACCTTCATAACGCCCTGCGATAAACGTAATATTTTTTTTTTCGAGCAGTGATTCAACACCCACCTGATCCAGAGTTCGCCCCTGCGGCGAGAGATAAATCACTCTGCTCTGCCCACCTGATGCCTTCTTTGCCGCATGAATTGCATCACGCAATGGCTGAACCATCATCAACATACCCGGGCCACCACCATAAGGGCGGTCATCTACAGTGCGATGCCGATCCACAGCATAGTCACGCGGATTCCACGTATCAAACTGTAACAACCCTCTCTTCACCGCCTTACCTGTAACGCCATACTCTACCAGAGCATCAAACATTTCAGGAAAGAGCGTAATAACATCAATTCGCACAGCAAAAAAACCTACGCCGCCTCATCAAAAATCGGGATCCCAATCCACCTGAATAACACCGTCATCCAGGCTAACCTTAAGAACACATTCATCAGTATAAGGAAGCAAACGTTCACGCTCACCTTTCACAACAAGCACATCATTCGCACCCGTTTCGATCAAGTGATCCACCTTTCCCAGTATTTGGCCATCAACAGTGACAACTTCCAGCCCAACCAAATCAGACCAATAATATTCGCCCTGTTCTACTGGTGGCAATTGCTCAGATTTTATTACAATTTCGAGCCCAACCAACTGCGCGGCAACATCACGATCAGTAGAGAATTCAAGCTGGGCAACAACGCCCTTGCCATGAACCCGTCCGGCAATGACCCGAGTCATTTCGGAACCTGCTTCTCTCTTTAAGTACCAGGGCGAATAGGTCAGTATATTTTCTCTAGGAGCCGTATACGAAAAAATTCGCACCCAACCCCGCACCCCATACACCCCAGAAACTTTACCAACAACAACCCAGTCACTCATACCGATTGAGCTGGTTACGCTGCAGCTTGCGCCTTTTTATGCTCCGCCACCAGACCCGAAACACGCTCAGAAAGCTGTGCTCCCAGCGCTTGCCAGTGCTCTACACGCGCCAATTCGAGACGCAACCGTTCTTCATTACCACGAGCCACTGGGTTAAAAAATCCGATCCGCTCAATATAACGGCCATCACGTGGGCTGCGGCTGTCAGTCACAACTATATTGTAAAAAGGGCGTTTTTTAGCACCGCCGCGCGCCATACGTATCGTTACCATCTAGACTATTCAAACCTCTAAAATAAATAAAAACTACTAGCATCAGAAAATACTGATACCATGAAAACCGAGCCATTCTACGGATCAAGCACACCATCTGCAAGAAAAATTTCCACTACTGTAATTTCCCTACAATTTATACAATATTAATACCAAGCCGATATACAACAGACTGAAACCGTGTATTATACGCGCCTTTTAACGAACTTAAGAGTACACAGGATTGGATTCCGTAGCAAAGATTACACAACCCATAATAACACCTCGATCAGAGCATAATATCTCACGCGCATACATCAGTGAAAATGCGCTTACGGTATTGTATTGCCTGAACGAAGCGGGCTACCAAGCCTACCTTGTGGGCGGCTGCATCAGAGATATGCTACTGGGACGTGAGCCCAAAGACTACGATATTGCAACCAGTGCCCGTCCCAATGAGGTCAATGCACTATTTCGTAATTGCCGGTTAGTCGGTCGCCGTTTTCGACTGGCTCACATAAATTTTGGCCGTGAAACAATTGAGGTCGCCACATTCCGCTCATCTCATCAAGCTACGACTGCAGGCGTGGAAGCTGAAAGTGGGCGCGTTTTAAGAGACAATGTTTTTGGCACGCTTGAAGATGATGCGATGCGCCGTGATTTCACTGTCAACTCACTCTATTACGGTATTGATGACTTGGCCATACGCGACTATACCAACGGAATTCAGGATATAAAGAATGGCACTTTACGGCTTGTCGGAGACCCTGATACACGCTATAAAGAAGATCCCGTGCGCATGTTGCGAGCCATACGCTTTTCGACAAAGCTAGGCTTTAGCATTCACACGGACAGTGAACAACCGATTAAAAAACTGGGACATCTTTTAAAAGATATTCCTGCTGCACGCATTTACGAAGAAGTCCTCAAACTATTTCTGGGTGGCTGCGCAGTTCAGACTTTTGGCTTGCTACGTCACTATGGACTGTTTCACAACCTGTTCCCACAACTTTCCACCTGTCTTGAACAAGAGGAGCATGGCTACCCACTCACCTTTGTCGCTCAGGCATTAAGCAACACCGATAAGCGCATATCAGAAAATAAACCCATCAGCCCATCATTTCTTTTTGCCTGTTTATTGTGGGAGCCGGTACGCGTTCTCGCACAAAACATCATACAAAAACAAGGCGTGAGCGAAACACAAGCAATGCAGATGGCAGGCGAAACTGTCATGATGAACCAGTTACCACTCGTCGCAATACCACGCCGTTTCAGTACGCCCATGCGTGAAATATGGAATATGCAATTACGCTTCCAACACCGCTATGGTCAACGCCCTTTACGTTTTTTAACACACCCAAGATTCCGTGCTGCCTATGATTTCATGCTACTACGCGGCATGGCCGGCGAAGAGTTACAGGAAACTTGTGATTGGTGGACAAAATTACAAGATCAACCTGAGGTTCGACATGAATTAACTGCAGGCTCAAAACCCAAAGACTCTTATCGCTCAGCACGCCGAAAACGACCTGCTAAACGTAAAAAACCATCCAGTTGATGACATCCGTTAGAGCTTACGTTGGTCTAGGCAGCAACCTAAACAGCCCAATTCAACAAGTCAAACAAGCACTATCCACACTCAAAGCAGTCCCAAACACAAAACTCATCAGCCATTCGTCGCTTTATCAAAGTGCACCGATGGGGCCGCAAGACCAACCCAACTACATTAATGCAGCTGCAGCACTCGATACAACACTTGATGCAGACACACTATTAACTGCTTTGCAAAGCATCGAAAACCAACAAGGCAGAGTACGCGATGGACATCGCTGGGGACCACGCACTCTTGATATGGATCTGCTTCTTTACGGAGAAGTACAGCAAAAAAGTATAAGGCTCACACTTCCCCATCCTGCGCTGCACTTAAGAGGCTTTGTACTGGTACCTCTCAATGAAATTGCACCTAGTCTCATCGTTCCAGGACTTGGAAAATTACAAAAAATCATGAACAATATTCGAGCGGATAATTCACAGATTTTGGAGAAAATATCATGACCTCACATAACCCAGCAACACCGATCACGCTTCGTACACTGAAAAAAATGAAAGCGTCAGGTGAAAAAATCACTTGTCTAACAGCTTATGACGCAAGTTTTTCTCAATTACTGGATCAAGCAGGAGTTGAAATATTACTTGTTGGCGACTCACTTGGAATGGTTATTCAGGGTTTCGATTCAACGCTCCCAGTCACAATGGAAGAGATAATTTACCACAGCCGCTGTGTTGCACGAGGGCGACAACGTGCATTACTCATGGTTGACATGCCATTTTCAAGCGACCTGACTCTGGACGACACATTAAAAAATGCAGGTCGCCTCATGAAAGGTGGAGCGCACATTATAAAGCTGGAAGGTGGTCACCAACAAATTAAAGCCATCCAGACACTTGCACAACAAGGAATTCCGACCTGTAGTCATTTGGGTTTATTGCCACAATCGGTACATAAACAAGGGGGATATCGAGTTCAAGGGCGTGATAGCACAAGTGCGCAAGCACTGCTCAATGAAGCCACTGCAGTTGAAAAAGCAGGGGCTGACCTACTGTTATTAGAGTGCATACCCGCCACTCTTGCCACAACAATCAGCCAAACTGTTCAAATCCCCGTCATCGGTATTGGTGCAGGCAATGGCTGCGATGGTCAAGTACTTGTCTTATACGATGCACTCGATATCACTGCTGGAAAAAAACCCAAATTTACTAAAAACTTTCTTGAAGGCAGCCACTCTATTCTAGGCGCGATAGAGAAATATATGGCTGAAGTCAAAAACGGCACCTTCCCCTCAGACGAGCACAGCTTTTAATTTATGCGTACCATACAAAAAATAGATGAAATACATGCCCAGATCCGAGCATGGCACAATGCAGATAAACAGATTGCATTTATCCCAACCATGGGAAATTTGCATGATGGCCACCTATCACTCATCAAACAAGCCCATCAACGTGCTGATCATGTTGTTGTCAGCATCTTTGTCAACCCAATGCAATTTGGAACAGATGAAGATTTTGAAAATTACCCTCACACACCACAAGACGACAATAAAAAGTTATTCGAAGCAGGGATTGATTTGCTATTTATACCAACTGCATCAGACCTCTACCCTCAAGGCATTGAAGCAAGCACTCGCGTTGAAGTACCTGGTTATTCTGATATTTTATGTGGCGCTCATCGCCCAAATCATTTCACAGGCGTTTCGACCATCGTCACTAAGTTTTTCAATATCATACAGCCTGATATCGCACTCTTTGGCGAAAAAGACTACCAGCAACTATTGATCATTCGCCGTGTCACTGAAGATTTATGCATTCCGGTCACCATCCTGAGCACACCCACAATAAGAGAGCATGATGGCCTTGCCATAAGTTCGCGCAACAGCTATCTGTCAGTCAGTGAGCGACAAAATGCCCCCACCCTATACAAAACATTAAAACAAATAAAAAAGGAACTGCAATCAGGCAACCTTGACTACACGGCACTAGAAAAAAGCGCACTTTCAATGCTCGCAAAAGAGAACTTTGCCCCTGATTATTTCAGTATACGCCGAGCCGATAATTTAGCACTCGTACAGCCAGAGGATAGCCACCTTGTTATACTGGCAGCAGCCAAGCTTGGAAAAACCCGCCTTATCGACAACATAAGTGTCACGATCACTGCCACATAATAACGTAACAACACCAGCAATTCCCGTCGTTAATGTGCTAAAATACACTGACAAATAAAAAGGGTAAAAAGCCCTATAACAGTATAATTGCAGGGTGCTTGATTTGTCTAAAGAGGATTTTCACCTCATTAGCTCACGCTCATGCTGAGCGCACCCAAATATTTGGGAGAAAGAAATGTCTTATAAAAATAATGTATTAAAAATAATAACATTAGCAACACTCATCTTAGCACCAATATCCCTGCAGGCAGCGCAGATAACGCAGGCAACAACATGGATGGCTATTGGTGCCACTAATGCCTGGAGTGGTAATTCTGAAATTTCTGAATTCACATTTGGAGGTGCGACTTTCACAGATGGTCAGTTTAATACAGACTATTCCGAAAGGATTTTAACTAGTTCTGTTATTTGCTGTGCGAATTATAGAAGAGGAGGAGGAAGAGGAGAGATGAGTTACTCATTCAATGATTGGAGTATATTTTCAAGTCCTGTACATGATTTTAATGATATGACAGCACCGCAAATTGACCTCAGTGAAATGCGCGCAAATTTTAGCTCATTAGTATTTACCGTTTGGGATGAAAATGGAACTGCTTATGATGGCTGGGATATCGGCAACCCAGGGTGGGTTCCTATAATTGACAATGGAAATAATACATTTTCAGCATCTTGGATTACTCCCGCACCACGAAATAAAGGGGACAATTCCTTCTATCCTCCTGGAGATAAATTTAGTATAACATTTATGCCAACACCTGTTCCTATGCCAGCATCCATATTGCTTTTATGCTCTGCCTTGCTTATTTTGTTCTCTACATTAAAAAAGCCATATAATCGGGCAACCGGAGGACTCTAACACCCAACCCCCACAAGCACTGCCATTTAGTTAAACCTACAAAACAGTTTAGACAAGGCTCAAAAATACAGGAAATTACAGGAAAT
>VAPF01041496.1_pt1 | contig 12050 bp, 4 predicted proteins | sample 3393931 | NCBI WGS metagenome assembly VAPF01 (sample SAMN08290437, study PRJNA428436) | hydrothermal vent metagenome | isolation source: Deep-sea hydrothermal vent chimney | place: Atlantic Ocean: South-mid Altantic Ridge | depth 2773 m m | reverse complement strand
GTTGAGTCTGCACTGTTAATTAACAAAATCCGTTCAAGGAGAATTCACAGTACCATGAGTCATTCCCCCCGTTTTGTCAGTCGCCTGACACGAGATACATTAGCCCTTATTCTGGCAGGTGGACGCGGTTCACGCCTAAAACAGTTAACCGAATGGCGAGCCAAACCGGCAGTACCGTTTGGTGGGAAATTTCGCATTATCGACTTTCCGCTTTCCAACTGCATCAACTCCGGCATTCGACGCATCGGGGTACTGACCCAATACAAGGCCCATTCACTGATTCTGCATATCCAGCAGGGCTGGGGGCACTGGCGCGGTGAATTCGGTGAATATGTGGAATTGTTACCTGCCCAGCAGCGCATTGCCGATTCCTGGTACGCGGGCACAGCCGATGCCATTTATCAAAACCTGGATATCATCCGGGCCCATAACCCCAGTTATGTACTGGTCCTCGCGGGTGACCATATTTACAAAATGGATTACGGGCCAATGCTGGCGGCACATGCGGAAAAAGAAGCAGACCTCACTATCGGTTGTATCGAAACCGACCTGAAAACGGCACAAGCCTTTGGTGTGATGGGTGTGGACAGTGATCACCGCATCCGTAGTTTTACCGAAAAACCTGAAAATCCCGCACCCATGCCCGGCAAGCCGGACAAGGCGCTGGCCTCCATGGGTATCTATATTTTCAATAAAGCTTTTTTGTTTGAGCAATTAATCAAAGACGCCGACCTGACAAAGTCCGCCCATGATTTTGGCAACAACATCATTCCCTCACTCATCGACAAATACCGGGTATTTGCCTACCCTTTCGTAGACGCACAAAGTGGCATGCAAGCCTACTGGCGGGATGTAGGCACCGTCGATGCTTTCTGGGAAGCCAACCTGGAGTTGATTGGCGTGGTACCGGACCTCAACCTGTACGATGCTGACTGGCCTATCTGGACTTATCAGGAACAGGCACCCCCTGCCAAATTTGTCTTCGATGACGAAGACCGGCGCGGCATGGCTGTTGACTCCATGGTTTCCGGCGGCTGCATTGTCTCCGGTGCCCAGGTACGGCACTCCCTGCTGTTTTCCCATGTACATGTAGAGTCCTATAGCAAAATCGAAGACTCAGTAATACTGCCGCATGTAAAAATCGGTGAAAACTGCCGTATTCGTCGAGCGGTACTGGACAAGGGTTGCCATATTCCGGCGGGCACGAGTATCGGTTACAACACAGTGGAAGATGCCAAACGGTATCATGTTTCGCCCAACGGCATCGTGCTGGTAACACCTGACATGCTCGGGCAGGAATTACATCGGGTGCGTTGAAAAAGGGAATAACGATTTGTAGGGTGGTGGTGAGCTTACGAACCCCAACACTATTGACAACGTTGGGGTTCGCAAGCTCACCACCAACCTACATCAAACGGAAAACTCGACTTAACTTAAGGACATTAGGTAACGATTACTTTGACAGTAGGGTGGAACAAGCGCAGCGGTTCCACCAACAGGCTATACCCGTAGCGTTTGAGATTTAACTTTAAGTGTGCATCATATTTGTTTCATGGCAAGGCGAAATGACGCGTCATAGTCGTTCTATTGCAAGGACAACAACGCAGCCATGAAGCAAATAGAGTCTGCACACGACCTAAATTTCAATCACCACGGGTATATAAGGAACAACATGTAACAACGACTCACCACCAACCTACAACAAACAGGAAAATAGGCTTGACTGACATGGCAGTGACCCTACAAATAAGAAAACTGAAAACCACCGGGCATGCTAACGCATGCCCGGTGGTTCATCATTAGTTCGCCAAACTGGAACCACCCATCGTGCCAAACAAACAAAAACTCAAAGTCGTGCTGTACTGGCACATGCATCAGCCGGAATACCGTGACCAGCGCAATGGTGAATATTATCTGCCCTGGACCTATCTGCACGCCATCAAAGACTACGTTGACATGGCAGCCCACCTCGAAGCGGTACCCAAAGCACGCGCCGTCATAAACTTTGTCCCCACCCTGCTGGAACAGATAGATGACTACGCCCAACAGGTGCAACATTTTCTGCACAACACCAGCAGCATCAAAGACCCCCTGCTGACCGCCCTCGCCGAACCGGTACTGGTCTCTGCGACTGACCACCGCCTGCGCCTGATCAAAGAATGCCTGCGCGCAAACCGCCAGCATATGATTGACCGCTTTCCGGCCTATGCACAACTTGCCACCATTGCCGACTGGTTACTCATCCACCCCGAAGCCATGGTATACACCAGCGAGCAATTCTTTTTTGATTTGTTAATGTGGTACCACCTTTCCTGGCTGGGAGAAACTGTGCGCCGCAGTGACCCGCGCGTCAAACGACTGCTAGAGCAAAAATCAACCTACAGCCTGCATGACCGGCATGAACTGCTGGGCATCATCGGTGAACTGTTATCCACCCTCATTGGCCGTTACCGCACACTGGCAGAGCGTGGACAAGTAGAATTATCCGTAACGCCTTACGCTCACCCCATCATGCCGCTTCTACTGGATATTACATCAGCCCGGGAAGCCATGCCCGATGTTACCCTGCCCTCCCTGCAAACCTACCCCGGCGGGGATGAACGGGTACGCTGGCACCTGACACGCGGGCTGGAAGTCTTCAAACATTATTTTGGTTATATCCCACGAGGCTGCTGGCCCTCGGAAGGCAGCCTGAGTGAATCCACCCTGCAACTGCTGGATGAATATTCGTTCGACTGGACCGCCAGCGGTGAATCCGTATTACGCAACAGTTTACATAAACCCGCTGAAGACGCTGACCTGTGTGGAAATGCAAGCGTCCATCACGCCTACCGCTTGCAAGATACAAAAACAACGATCTTTTTTCGTGACGACGGCCTGTCTGACCTGATCGGATTCACCTATGCCGATTGGAAAGCCGATGACGCCGTGGCCAACCTGCTGCATCATCTCGAAAACATTGCTGTTGCCTGCAAAGATCAACCCGACAGCATGGCATCAATCATTCTCGATGGTGAAAACGCCTGGGAATATTATCCCGAAAATGGTTACTACTTTCTGCGCACCTTGTATGAAAAACTGTCTACCCACCCCGACTTGGAACTGACCACCTTCTCGGACTGTCTCGACGCCAACATCACCCCCACCGAACTACCCCATCTGGTGGCCGGTAGCTGGGTCTACGGCACCCTCTCCACCTGGATTGGCGACACCGACAAAAATACCGGCTGGAACATGCTGGGCGATGCCAAACAAGCCTTCGACCGGGTACTGGCCAGCGGCAAACTGGATACAGAACGACAAGCCCAGGTTGAACAACAACTGGCTATTTGCGAAGGCTCGGACTGGTTCTGGTGGTTTGGTGATTACAACTCGGCTGAATCCGTCGAATGTTTTGAATACCTGTATCGCAGCCATCTGGCAAACCTCTATCTCTTGTTAGGTGAAGAACCGCCCTCTTACCTGTCGCAAGTTTTTTCCCACGGAAGTGGCCAACCCGCCATGGGCGGCACCATGCGCCCCGGTCAGGCAACGGACTAAGGAATGGAAATTGAATAACTTATACAACTTCCATTCCTGAATATTTCAAGGAACTGTTTTATGTTAGACGAAAGAACGACATCCGCCAGCTGGCCATTCCAACACCGTCGATGCAGCGGCCTGTTATTACACCCCACCTCCCTCCCCGGTGAACTCAGTGCAGGCGACATGGGTCATAACGCCTATCGCTTTATCGAATTCCTGGCCGCCAGCGGTATCCGGGTATGGCAAATGCTGCCCCTGGGGCCGACCCACGAAGACGGCTCCCCCTATCAATGCCTGTCAGTACATGCAGGCAACCCCCTGCTGATCAGTCTGGACTGGCTGGTGGATCGCGGCTGGTTACACAAACCCCGCTGCCCGGCCAATGCCAACATCCAAGCCAGTGAAACTTATCGCCTTGATTGCCTGCGCCTCGCCCGTAGCGGGTTTGAAACCACCTCCGACACAAGCACACAACAGGCCTATGTCGCCTTTCAGGCCGAACATGCCCACTGGCTGGAAGACTACGCCCTGTACATTGCCCTGCGCCAAGAACAAAACCAGCAAGCCTGGTGGGACTGGCCCGTAGAAGAACGGGACCGCAACCCCGCCGCCCTGCAAAAAGCAAAACAGCGCCTGTCACAAGACATTGCCCAGGTCTTATTCGAGCAATTTATATTTTTCAGCCAATGGCACGAACTCAAACACTACGCCCACCAGCATGGCATTGCACTGTTTGGCGACGTGCCCATTTTCGTCGCCCACGACAGTGCCGAAGTCTGGGCACAACGCAAATACTTTTCCGTTGACGCCCACGGCAAAGCACAAACCGTCGCCGGAGTACCACCGGATTATTTTTCTGAAACCGGACAATACTGGGGAAATCCCCAGTACCGATGGGACCGCCTGCAAGAAGATGGTTTTACCTGGTGGATAGAACGCCTGCGCACCCAGCTCGCCCTGTTTGACCTGCTACGCATCGACCATTTCCGCGGCTTCGAAGCCTTTTGGGAAATACCCGCCGGAGCAGAAACCGCCATTGAAGGTCACTGGGTCAAAGCACCGGGGGAAGCACTGTTACAAACATTGCACGCCGCCTTTCAACACCTGCCCCTGGTCGCCGAAGACCTTGGCATTATCACCCCGGAAGTCGAACAACTACGACAGACATTCAAACTGCCCGGCATGAAAATCCTACAATTTGCATTTGATGGCAATGCCGACAACCCGTACCTCCCGCACAACCACCAAACCCACAGCGTGGTCTATACCGGCACTCATGACAACGACACCAGCCTCTCCTGGTATCAAGGACTATCACTGGGTGAACGTCAACGACTGAGGGATTATCTGGGGTTTGATGTAGAAGCCAACATGCCCTGGCCATTAATACGCTGCGCCCTCGCCTCCGTAGCAGACATGGCAATCCTGCCCATGCAAGATGTGCTGGGACTGGGTGAAGGAAATCGTATGAACCTGCCCGGCACTATCGATAACAATTGGCGCTGGCGTTTTCAGTGGGCGCAGTTGCCCACCACACTGGCCGCGCAACTACATCACCTAAATGTGCTTTATGGTCGGTGTGAGCATGCAGGGTGAATATGTATTTCCGTATGAGAATTCCACGAAACTTTTTCAGCGCAACTCAAGTCGGGTGCATTTCATGCACCGTTTCAACGTGGATTCTTAAATATGAATTAAGCGCTAAATCACTCCGTTAGCACTTTTTACTGAAACACCGTCATTCCGGCATGCTTTTAGCCGGAATCCAGGTGTTAAAGCCACCGGACAAGCACCTCATTAGTAGTACATCAGAAGGCTGAGGCATGGCGCATTGATCATAAGAAACAGTTTCTGTATAGCATCGACCGTTTGAATGCATTGCCAGTTTTTTAGACTGGTATTCCTGTCTTCATTTTCAGGAACCGGGGGCTGGTTCGGGCTTATCGTGAGCAACTTTTGAGCAGAATGAATCTAAGTATACTACCCTGCCCGTTTTACATACCAATGACAGGCGCGTTCCTTAACACCTTGTTTTTAAATAAACCCAATGTATCGACCCTGGGGTCTGGCGGTAGCATTGTCTGTTTTTGATTTGTCATTATTCATATTAGCGCCCTTGCCGTGTATGTGAATTTCATTTCACAATATGCTGTTTTTTATACAAAAACAGGAAGTTCGTAATGATGGTGCTATACAGATTCTGTACAGCACCATGATTAGTAATTCTATATACTGGATTGTTAGATTTCAGGAACTAATAATTGACGGCCTCTGCGCCGACAAAAATCTCTTTTGTAAAAACGAACAAGAAATGTGCACTACGCATAGCATATCTCTATATTTTCCAGGCAATAGCAATAAATGTGAGACAAATTTACACAGTGCGTTATGTACATATGGCACAAAAAATATGTACGTATTGCAGATGTATTATTCCTACACATCGCTTACTATGTCCGCCGTTATTTACAGATAATTGCGTAACCTGGAAGAAAAAGCCTCTATATTTCAATTAAGAATGGCATTCCCATTGCTTGTACCTGTCACAATTATTTCTGATAACAGCCTTTACTACGCACTTGCAACCGCGCGTCTTCTGCAATGCGTGTTTGGACCCGTGATTAAAAAAAGAGCATATCTCGAAGATATGCCGGACAGGTTGGTGCTATCTGCTTTGCAAAAACAGAATCGATGCTCTCAAGCAATAAGATTGCTGTCACAAACTGAGCTTCGTTGGCCAGAAGAAGAAAATATTAAACAGGAAATAAGGGGGGATAAACAATGGAGCGTTTCTTTCACACACTTGTCAGCGTGTTTGTTTTGGCATTGTCAATCACAGGTATCACTCAGGCAGATCAGCTCGCGCTCCCTGCCATCGATATTATTGCCCCGGTAGTGACGCAAAAAAACCATGTGAGCAATATTGCCGCAGGTGAAGACCACCAAATTCTCGTTACCGTCACCGACAATATGACTCTCAAAAGCGTCATCCTTTTTTACCGTGGCATCGGCCATAGCGAATACCAAGCCATAACCATGCGCAACGTGGCTGATACCGACGATTATGCGGTGACTATTCGTGCTAACCAGATAAGCGTTGAAGGTCTTGAATATTATATTCAGGCAACCGACTCAGCAGGTAACATCCTGTTACATGGTTATGCCTTCTCGCCAATCACCACAGCCATTAAGCCTCCAGTTACTGATACAGCGCTGACGGCCTCAGCCGACCCCAAACCAAAACTCGCAAAAGAAACATCCTACAAATGGTTATGGATCGGCTTGGGCGCCCTGGCCGTTGGCGCCATTGCTGCTGGCGGTGGTGGCGGTGGAAGTGGTGACGACAATGGAGCTGGAGAGCCCACTATTACCATTAATGCGCCAGTACCCGTCCCTTGATACCAGTAAACATTGTTATCGATTCCGGCATTTTTCCCATTTTTAGAGAATTACCATGAATACAAAGACCTTTTCTGTCTTGTTGACCCGCTTTAAAACGTTGGTTTTTTTTACATTCATTGTTGTTGTCACCAGCGCCTGTACGCAAGGCAGTTCCACCGTGACGACCCAACAATCCGATGGTGGTGGCATTGCCGTACCCGCTGCCTTACGCAGCCTGCCAGCAGACAGCACACTGACCGCCTATATCCGGGTGGATGATGGTGAACGTCAGCAAATGACCATTACTGACAGCAATGCCTCCATCCAGCTAACGGGTATCTCTCAAGGCAGCCATACTTTTACCGTTGAATTTGAATACATCGCCAATAGCGCTCCCGGCAACCCCATCATATTGGCCCGCGCCAGCAAAACAATCGATGTGGGACCTGGCGACAACCCCCTCGATATTCTCGAATCAGATTACGAAACTGATAGCTTTGATGAAGATGGTGACGGCGTATCGAACTTGGACGAAATCTCAAACGGCAGCAACCCCTTCGCCAGCATTACCATCTCAGCCATCAGTGGCAACACCGCCGAAGACGGCACCACCGCCCTGTTCACTGTGGTGCTCACCAGCGCGCCGACAGATGTTGTCAATATCGCTATCAGCAGCTCCAACATCAATGAAGGCGGTGTTGATCAGGACAGCGTCAACTTTGACGAAAATAACTGGAGCACCCCTCAAACCGTTACCGTTACGGGCATTGATGATGACTTTGCGGACGGTGACCGTGATTACAGTGTCGCGATCTCCGCAGCAACATCACTGGATACCGACTACAACGGGCTTGATCCTGTGGACATCAATCTCATTAATCATGATGACGACACCGCCGGATTTACGGTCAGTGCCCTCTCCGGCAATACAACCGAAGCAGGTATCAGTGCCACCTTCACGTTGGCCCTTACCAGCATGCCGAGTGACGATGTCAGCATCGAGATCAGCAGTTCCAATACCAACGAAGGCGTAATTGACACACCCTCCATCACCTTTACTCCCGGTAACTGGCACACTCCCCAAACGATTACCATCACTGGCGTCAATGACAATTTGATTGATGGCAACCAGTCCTATGCTATCCAGTTTACAGCCTCGACATCTGACGACAGTCTTTACGAAGGTCAAAGCCCTGCCGATATTCTGGTGACTAACATTGACGACGACAGCGCAGCCTTTAACATCAGCCCTATCAGTGGGAATACTGGTGAAAACGGCAGCACCGCCACGTTTAGCGCACAACTGACCACACAGCCCACCGCAGCCGTTACGATTAAGATCACCAGCTCAGATACCGACGAAGGTACGGTCAGTCACGCATCCATTGTCTTTAATTCCAGTAACTGGAATATTGCCCAAGTCATTACCGTTACCGGTGTGAATGATGCCGTCGATGATGGTGACCAGTCCTATGTCATCAATCTGGCCACCGCCACATCAATGGATACTGATTATGACGGACTCACCCCTGGCAATGTCACCGTCACCAATACTGATAACGACGACGCGGGCTTCATTATCAGCCCCACATTGGGTGATACCGCAGAAGATGGTACCAGCACCAGTTTCACTGTTGCCCTGAGCAGTGCGCCAACCGCCAGCGTTACCATTGGTGTCACCAGTAGCGATGTCAGCGAAAACACCGTCAGTCCACCCACCATCACGTTTGATTCAAACAACTGGAATACCGCTCAAACCCTGACCGTCACCGGCGTGGATGACGCAATCGATGATGGCAATCAAACCAGCACGATACTGCTTGCCGCTGCCACGTCAACTGATGCTGGTTACAGTGGCCGAAAACCTGCCGATGTGACGGTGACAAATACCGATGACGATGGACCACCTTCCGTTACCCTGAGCATCGATAATGCCACCCTGGCCGAAGCAAACGGAATGGCCACCCTCACCGCCACATTAACGGGCATATCCGCGCAAAATATCATCGTGAATCTGAGTTATAGCGGCACATCAAATCGCGGAGATGACTACAGCGCATCAAACAGCATCAGCATACCGGCCGGCAATACAACGGGAACAGCACTCATCAATGCGCTACAAGACAGCCTCGACGAAGACAATGAAAGTATTGTGGTCGATATTAACAACGTGATCAACGGCATCGAATCCGGGACGCAAAGGATAACCGCCACTCTTACCGATGATGACCAACAGCCCAGTGTCACACTGAGCATCAATACCGCATCACCACTGACCGAAGCCGCAGGCACCGCCAATATTACCGCCACATTAAGCGAAATGTCGGGACGCCCGGTGACGGTCAACCTGACTTACACCGGCACGGCCACCGCCGGTGTCGACTACACCAAATCTGACGCCATCATCATTCCTGCCGGGAACACCTTTGCCCAAGCAACATTAACCGCTATTGATGATGCACTGGATGAAATCAATGAAACCATCATCGTTGACATCAGTACCGTCAGTAATGGCGTTGAAATTACCGCCGAGCAAGTGACGGCCAGCATTACGGACGATGATATCCTGCTAGTCAGCTTTATGGCAGCTGACCAGAGTGTGGCCGAAGGCGAAGGTGCCGGTACGGTCACCCTAACCGTATCATCAGATCAAGCACCTGCATCCGATATTTCTGTTGCCTTTACGGTAACGGGCACAGCGACAACAGGCGCTGACCATGACCTGGTCAATGGCAAAATAATCATACCGACCGGCCAGACCACAGGCACAACGAGTTTTAGCGTTCAAAATGACAACACCGCTGAAGCCAATGAAACCATCATCGTCACCCTGAGCAACCCGGTTAACGCCACACTGGGTGCCGCTACCGTACACACCGTCACCATTACCGACAATGACAACCCCGGCTTTATCGTAAGCTCCATCAGTGGCAACACTGCCGAAGAAGGCACCACAGCCACCTTCACCGTGGCATTGCTCAGCTCACCCGTTGCCGATGTCAGCATCAGTATCAGCAGCTCAGATACAACAGAAGGTACGGTCGACAAAGCCTCTCTGACATTCTCTGCCGCCAACTGGAACATGGTGCAAACCATCACCGTCACGGGGCTTGATGATGGCATTATTGACGGAGATCAAAATTACGCCATCATCCTGGCTGCCGCCACATCCGGTGATAGCAATTACAACGGCCTCAAACCCGATGATGTGATGCTCACCAATATCGACAAAAACTTCCCACCATCCGCCAGTAGCGTCAGCATCGTCGATGAGAATGCAGGCAGTCCCATAGCAGGTGACAGCCTCACCGGCAGCTACACGTTTGCGGATGTGAATGCTGACTCTGAAGGCACCTCCACCTACCGCTGGTTACGTAATGGTGCAGCCATTGGTGGTGCACAGGCGTTAACCTACACTCTGGTCGCAGCCGATAGCGGCCAGATTATTACCTTCGAAGTCACCCCCGTAGCAGCAACGGGTGACTTAACCGGTGTAGCGGTAACGTCCAGTGGTATGACCGTTGACCTAAACGCAGCAGTGCTTTCACTTGATTTCGGCATCAAACAACTGCAATTCAGCTGGCCAGCGGTGACTAACGCCACCTATTACCGACTGATGGAAAACCCTGATGGTGCCTCAGGCTTTACCCAGCGGGGTGCGGATATCACCACTACCTCACACACGCTGGATATTGCCGTGCATCGCCAGGACTGGGGTAATGCCCGGTATTTATTGCAGGCCTGTAATAGCAATCTTTGTAGCAACTCCAACGAGGTGGGTACGCTGGGAAGTGTGTTATCGGCTATTGGGTATGTTAAGGCTTCAAATACTGGAGAAGGGGATGGGTTCGGTAGGTCAGTGGCTTTGAGCAGCGATGGCAACACCCTGGCAGTGGGGGCTTTGGGGGAAGATAGTAATGCCACTGGCATCAGCACCGATGGAATTGGCAAGGACAATAATTCAGCCCACAATGCTGGGGCGGTTTATGTGTTTAGTCGCAGTGGGGGTAGCTGGATGCAACAGGCCTATGTCAAGGCCTCCAACGCTGGAGAAAATGATTGGTTCGGTGAATCAGTGGCCTTGAGCAGTGATGGCAATACCCTGGCGGTGGGGGCTCGGTTTGAAGGTAGTAATGCCACCGGTATCAGCACCGATGGAAGCGGTGAGGCGGATAATTCGGCAGACCAGGCCGGAGCAGTATATGTGTTTGTCCACAGTGGCGGTAGCTGGTCTCAACAGGCCTATATCAAGGCCTCCAACGCTGGAGAAAATGATTGGTTCGGTGAATCAATAGCCCTGAGCGGCGATGGCAACACCCTGGCGGTGGGGGCTCGGTTTGAAGACAGCAATGCCACTGGCATCAGCACCGATGGAAGCGGTGAGGCGGATAATTCGGCATACAAAGCCGGAGCAGTATATGTGTTTGTCCACAGTGGCGGTAGCTGGGTACAACAGGCCTATGTCAAAGGCTCTAACACCGGGGGAGGTGATGTGTTCGGTAGCTCAATAGCCTTGAGTGATGATGGTAATACGCTGGCGGTGGGGGCTCTAGCGGAAGACAGCAATGCCAGGGGCATCAGCACGGATGGCAGCGGTGAGGCCGATAATTCCATGAATAATGCTGGGGCGATGTATGTGTTTGAGCGCAGTGGCAACAGCTGGAGCCAACAGGCCTATGTCAAGGCCTCTAATACTGAAGTAACTGATTGGTTCGGTGAATCAGTGGCCTTGAGCAGTGATGGCAATACCCTGGCGGTGGGGGCTCGGTTTGAAGACAGCAATGCCACCGGTATCAGCACCGATGGAAGCGGTGAGGCGGATAATTCGGCAGACCAGGCCGGAGCAGTATATGTGTTTGTCCACAGTGGCGGTAGCTGGGTACAACAGGCCTATGTCAAGGCCTCCAACGCTGAAGAAAATGATTGGTTCGGTAATTTAGTGGCTTTGGGCAGTGATGGCAATACCCTAGCGGTGGGGGCTTGGGGGGAAGATAGTAATGCCACCGGCATTACCCATGGCACGGATGCTACAGGTGCAGATAACAGTGTGACGTGGTCTAATTGATTGATACACCTCAGTTAAGGATAATTAACTTAACTGAGGAAATCGAAATGGTAACAAGAAAACAGTATTCAAAAGAATT
>VAPF01009513.1_pt1 | contig 12056 bp, 11 predicted proteins | sample 3393931 | NCBI WGS metagenome assembly VAPF01 (sample SAMN08290437, study PRJNA428436) | hydrothermal vent metagenome | isolation source: Deep-sea hydrothermal vent chimney | place: Atlantic Ocean: South-mid Altantic Ridge | depth 2773 m m | reverse complement strand
TAAGTGTTGGGGAGCCTCGGCCTTTGGGATTGGTTATGGAAACACAGACACTATTGGTGATGATGAGCCAGCCTCGGCCGGAGGCAACCTTGATTTTGATGAGAAACGATCTGTTTATATCGCCTCCGGAGGTGGGTTTTCTTGTGCGCTCATGCGCGATCAAACGGTTTATTGCTGGGGGAACAACGACGTAGGTCAATTGGGGCTGGGAAATACGACACCTGTATCAAATTCGGTTTTGGGTGAGGTGGACTACCGGTAGCTTTCATTACAGCTCTCATTTTTTAGAGCTATCCATAACAGGGATAATGCGATGAACCAATATATTTTGAACAGTCAGTTACACCATTATCTGATGCGACAGAAACCGCTTGACCGCATGTTGCATCGTTACCGCCCCATTATTGGCACAGTTATCGGGGCGTGCCTAGTGTTGTTGGTGGTGACGGGCTGTGGTGGCAACAGCGGTGATAGTGATCAAAGCAATCTAACATTCACCAATGGTGGCAGCTTAACGTTGGACATACTCAGAGTCTCCCGCACAGAATGTACGTCACCGTGCCCGGTTGTATTCTCTGTCGATGCTGTGCAAGACAGCATGTCCGTTAATCCGTTTACCGACACTGGCATTTACTGGGATTATGACGATAACCAGGCCGATGAACGGGAAGGCCGTTTTGAAAAAGGAGCCCAGTACTTTTTGTCTGGGCGTCTCCCCGACAGTGGTGCGAGTCGAGAAACTGATACCAATACACCTTTGGGTATGCACACCTATAAATGCGAAGTGGGTACCTGTGTTTATCATCCGGCGGTAAGTCTGCAAAATGCTGCTGGCGACTGGGTTAAGGCCGCAGCCACTATCACGGTGCAAGCGGCCAGCGAGACCTTCCCAGACACGGACACCATTTGCTATTCCGTGAGTGGGGATTTCAATGGCTGCCCGGATGGGGCTGATGAGGTTACATCGAATACTCTGCCTCTGCACAATGAATGGAATTCCAACACACGTTATTTATTGCGCAGGGGCGAAGTATTCGGCAGTGCGCAACCGCCGCGAATTTGTATTGGCTATGACCGTGAAAATATCTATCTTGGTACCTTTGGTCTAGGTAACGCAAAGGCTGAATTATCCGCCCAATTTGTTATCGGTGCCGACACAGGCTGTAACGATCTGCTGGTAAACGATGCTCAGGCGCAAGCTATCGAAACATCATTTTGGATCAGGAATATCACGCTCACTGAGTTGCGTTTGCCTGAACTGCGCCTTGGCATGACGTTTGAGGATATTACTTTGCATAACCTTGATATGGATTATGAAACCTCGCTTACGGGGGGTGGTCGGGTGATCATGGAGAACGCTAATTATTGTTCCAATAATAGCGCCTTGAATTGTGCTAATGTGCCGCTGCCAAGAGGGTTGTATTTTTCCAGTCTTGACATTATCGGTTCACGTCATGTGATTCCGGGGCTTAACATCGGGCTTTTGCCGAACAGTTGTGTGAGTTTTCTGGGTGTAATCGATGTCACTCTAGGGGTGGCGTTTGAACATAACCTGCGAGTCGAGTGTTCATCCCGCGTCGCCATTTTACACAGCGATATTAATGGTGATCACATTGGCACCAATGGCAATAAACATGGCATTACTCTGCGCCCGGAAGGTTATTATGCGGGTGATATGCTACTGGAGAGAGTGAGAAGAAGCTCCGCCGATGCTGATGGTGGGGAGGCCAACGTTTATGAAGATCGCTATGTGGCGATCAAGGATGTCTATCTGGGCACGCCGGACAGTATCAATAATGCCTCCCGCATTTCTATTGCCCCATCTAATGCGCAGTCAGCGGAAGTGGCTCGCTATGCGCTGGTTTCAGGTAGTGTGACGGATATGTCTGGTGGTAACGGTGATGGCCCGCCCAATCGAGATGTCAACTTTGCGGGTTGGGGGCTGACTTGTTATGACGATAATGTCTGGGAAACAGCCAACGGTTGTGGAGATGGGGGGCAGGGGAGTATTCCGGAGGGTGGGTATGAGTTATCCCGTACCATCAGCGCCCCGACTATACCGCCAGCCCCGGATCAACTGCCCTGAAGCCGCGAAAAATATATATCACTTAGTACACCCCAGCTAACAGACTGGCCAAGCGATCCAAAACCGTCCTGTTATCGGCAGAGGGTTTAGAAAAGTAGGCTTATGGATGATAAACAGGTTTGTCGAAGGTGGCATTAAATCGATCATAAAAGATAAGCCCAGAGAGGCAAATATCCATTAGAAATGATGTGTCGTTAATGCTCCATAAAATGTCAACTCCCCGCAGCTTGCTACGGGGCAGTTTATTTTTATTCTGCATTGGGTTCCAGCGAATGCCGCCAAAACTGGTCTTCACGCTCAAACAGGCGGCGTGTTTCCTGTGGCCCCCAGGTACCTGCTGGATAGGTGGGAATGTAGTCACGTTCGGTGGCCCACACACGTAACACAGGATCGACCACCTTCCAGGCACCATCCACTTCATCAAAGCGCAGGAACTGGCTTTGATCACCCTTGATGACATCGAGCAATAAATCCTCGTAAGCGTCATAGGATTTCTCATCTTCCGTGCGCAGGCTGGCATCCAGGCTAATAGTGCGTGTTTTCATGCTGGGCCCAGGTTCTTTCACCTGCATTTCGATGCGCAGGCACTCTTTGGGTTGAATGCCAATGATTACCCAGTTCGGTTTCATTTGCTCAACGGGGGTATTGCGAAACAAATGTTGCGGGGGTTGTTTGAAGCGAATGCTGATAGCAGACTTGGTCTCTGCCATACGTTTCCCTGTGCGCAAGTAAAAGGGGACATCGCGCCAGCGCCAGTTATCGATGTAAAGCTTCATTGCTGCGTAGGTTTCAGTGGTGGAGTGCTCAGCAATATTATCTTCTTCCAGATAGCCGGGAACGGCCTGGCCATCAATGAGACCATTGGCATATTGCGCTCGAAAAGATTGCGCATGCACGGCACTGGTAGGAATAGGGCGAATAGCTTTGAGCACTTTTACCTTCTCATCACGTAGCGATTCCGCATCCATGGCAGCAGGGGGTTCCATGGCCACCAGGGTTAACAATTGTATGAGATGGCTTTGGATCATGTCGCGTAATGCGCCGGAGTGATCGTAATAATCACCACGCCCACCAATGCCCATTGTTTCTGAATGGGTGATTTGCACATGATCAATATAATTTCGATTCCACAGTGGTTCCAGCATCAGGTTGGCAAAGCGGAAAACTAAAATATTCTGCACGGTGCCTTTGCCCAGGTAATGATCAATGCGATAAATTTGTTCTTCGCGCAAATGCCGGTGCAGGCGTTTCTCCAGCATTTGCGCGCTGTCCTGATCATAACCAAAGGGTTTTTCGATAATAATGCGTCGCCAGCCATGGGCTTCGTCAAGTAATTCTGCTTCGGCAAGTTTGTCGATGACGACGCCGAACTGTGCGGGTTGCAGAGCCATGTAAATGGCACAGTTTTTTGAGAAATTGCTGTCGTTTTCGAGGGTGCTGCGAATGCCTTTGTAGAGCGCTTCCTCGTTTAAATCACCCCGGTGATATTGCATGCGCGCACTGAAACGCTGAAATACACTCTCATCCAGCCCTCCGCGTGCCTTGTCTACCAACATGCCGCGTAATTCATCCAGCCAGCCTGGGTTATCCATTTCGCGCCGACCAACAGGGATGATCATGGTGCCTTCCGGCAGCCGTCCTTCCGCTTCAAGGTGATACAGTGCCGGCATGAGTTTGAGACGGGAAAGATTACCCGTAGCACCGAAAATAATATAAGTGCAAGGTTCATTCATGATGGTTTCTTCCCTGACCAGTCGCTGTGGAAGACTTCACCGCGTGGTTTGTCGATACGTTCGTAAGTATGTGCGCCGAAATAATCCCGTTGTGCCTGCAACAGGTTGGCGGGGAGAGTGGCGGATCGGTAACCGTCATAAAATGCCAGCGCGGAGGAAAAGGCGGGTGCGGGAATGCCCGCGCCCACGGCAAACTGGACAGCACTGCGCCAGCCGGTTTGCGACTCATGAATGGCATCGCGGAAAAAATCATCTAACAGCAAGTTGCTTAACTCAGGGGCAGCTTCAAACGCCTGTTTGATGTTGTTGAGAAAGCGACTGCGAATAATACAGCCACCGCGCCATACCAGGGCGATATTGCCGTAATTGAGATTCCAGCCTTTTTCATCGGAAGTGCTGGCCAGCAGCATGAAACCCTGCGCATAAGAAATAATCTTTGAAGCATACAGGGCGTCGTGAATGTTCTGAGTCATAGAGGAGGGGGTATCGTTTGTACCAGACTCCGGGCCTTGCAGTTGTGCAGAGGCTTGTACACGCTGTTCTTTCAGTGCTGAGAGAAAACGGGCAAATACTGCTTCACCAATCAGGGTGAGCGGGATACCGCTTTCCAGTGCATTGATGCCGGTCCACTTGCCAGTGCCTTTTTGTCCCGCAGTGTCCAGCACCTTGTCCACCAGGGGGGTACCGTCATCATCGCGGACACCGAGAATGTCGCGGGTGATTTCGATCAGATAGGAGTCCAGCACACCCTCATTCCATTGTGTGAAGATGCCCTGTAAATTCTCAAAGGGAATGTTCAGACCTTCACGCAGTAACTGGTAGGCCTCGCAAATCAGCTGCATGTCGCCGTATTCGATACCGTTGTGTACCATTTTCACATAGTGACCCGCACCACCTTCACCCATCCATTGGCAACAGGCTTCACCATCCACCTTGGCGGAGATGGCCTGAAAAATATCCTTTACGGCAGGCCAAGCTGTCGGATCGCCGCCCGGCATTAATGCGGGGCCGTGACGCGCACCTTCTTCACCACCGGAGACACCCACACCCAAAAAGCGCAGACCTTGACTGGCAAGCGTATCAACACGCCGCTGGGTATCTGTATATAAAGAGTTACCGCCATCGATGATGATGTCACCTTCATCAAGATGGGGCTTCAGTAATTCGATAAAATCATCCACCGGGCTGCCAGCTTTCACCATTAACATGATGCGTCTGGGGGCTTTCAATGACTGGCAAAACGCTTCGAGAGAGTGAGTGCCGATGATGGGTTTTCCAGCTGCCGGACCCGCAATGAAATCGTCCACCTTTGAGGTGGTGCGGTTGTACACGGCGACGGTAAAGCCGTGGTCAGCTATATTCAGTACTAAATTTTGTCCCATTACCGCCAGGCCGATGAGGCCGATGTCTGCATTTGCCATGTCCAATCCTTTTGGGTGATCGTGAGGTCAGTATTTCCACCAGCAGCGGCAGAAAAGAGAAGGTTCTTTAACCTAAACTACTCAAATCTCTTTAGCTTATAGCAGGTATTCTTGTCCGTGTAATAGAATCGTGAGCAGCCAGATAAAAGCTAGCGGTTTATCGATGTTACAAAGGACAGGGAAATGGCAGAAATACGCATCAGTAAGCAAACCTGGAATAAACCCCAATTCAAACAAATGTGTGGAGAATCGCTTGACGACATGCTGTGCTGCGGGCAAGGCGGAGCCATGTGGCCATACGAACCCTATACCCTCGACATGACGACACCTGAAGACAGGCAGATTATCAGTACCCTTCGTAATGGCGGAAACCTATGCAACCTGCACAAACTCTCCACTACGGTAGGAGAAGACAATATCATTGGTGTTGGTGAAGCCATGACCATGCTGCATGACACCACCGCTGCCGTGGCAGGCTCAACCGCTACTGTGCATGCTTCCCGCAGCAACAATTTCGTGATCTCCATACAGTATTATCAAGATGCCCTGCTGTCCTATCGAAACATCATGCAAACCGGAGCCACCACAGCAAGCAAAGCTTCCGCAGGGCTGGCGATCAGCACCGCCTTCGAGCATATGCAAAAACAATTTCAACACGAACTCAGAATGACCTCCGGGGTTCAAAAAGCCTCGCGCAGAGAGACGCCACTGAGCAATCGCACCCGTGCGATGAATATCGCCCGCAGCAGCCGCAGTATTGAAAAACTGCAACTGGTTTCAACACTTCAAGCGGGAAAACTGGGCCGGTTCAGTAAATATGGCAAGGCGCTGGGCAATGGGTTGATTGTTGTCGATGTGGCCAGCCGTATTGGTAATGTTCAGAATGAATACAAAGCAGAGGGTAACTGGGAGCGGGAGTTGTTTATTGAGTCGAGTAGTTTTGCGGTGAGTGTGGCGGCAGGTTTAACTGCCGTGAAAGTGGGAGCCAGAGTACTGATGTTTCTTGTGGTAGCGACACCTGCTGGTTGGGTTGGGCTTATTGTAGCTTCAGCGGCATTATCGATAGGAACGAACTATTTGGTAAAAGAAACTAGCGGTAGTTGGTATGACGATATCATGAAATGGGTAAATTCCTGGTGAGCTTTTCTACTCTTTTAGCGATTCCATCGGCTATAGCGCTTATCGCATGGATTTTATTTGTCATTTTCGGCCAAGTAACTGTGCGCAAACTTAGAAAAAATCCAGAAACCAAACAGGCATTAGGTATTGAACTCGCAAGTGGTTGGGATATTTTAAATGTAGCTGAGGCGTTAACGCTGCCAAAAGCTTTCGCGCAAAAAAGTAGAAACCATCCCATGGGGGCGCTGAACGCAGACCCTGATGTATTGTACAAACACACAACAGTGTTTGACCGAGTATTGGCGCGCATGTTTTGTGTGCTTTTTTACTTCTCAGGGCTTTCGCTGATCATACTGACAATCGCTTATTTTTTACTGGGTTTTAATTAAACGGTGTGATTCAGTGTTGGGCTTGTTGCTTCAACGGTAGTTTCTATGACAGCAAACTACTTTGTAAAAGAAGAAAGTGGGGGTGTATATGGCGATATTATGGAATGGTTAAGTACGTTATGCCGCTGACACCACCAGGGCACGTCTTGTTCGCGCAAAAAAACCTCGGCATCCGGGCCATGTAACAGCGCCATGGTACTGAGCATGCCTGCATCCGTACAACTGGCAGCGACCACCGTGACGGCGGCAGGCGCACCGTCTACAGGCCACCCGGTACGCGGGTCCAGTACATGACCATAGCGCACACCGTCTTTTTCCAGATAGCGGTTTGCATCGCCGCTGGTGGCGACGCCGCCTTGTTTGAGTGAAAAGTCAGTGGTTTGCGATGACAGGCTTGATGCGCCGGCATTAACACCCACTTGCCAGCCATTGCCGTTTTTGCGAGGTCCGGTGACGGCCAGGTCTCCGCCGAGATTGATTAACACTGAGGTATCGTGTGCATGCTTATCCGGCTGTTCGGAAATAAACGTGTTGACCATCAGCGCTGCGCGATCAGCGGCATACTCTTTACCGATGCCGCCAAAATCAATTTCCATTCCTTTTTCCAACTGAATGAGCGGATGATGCCATTGTATTTTTTCCCAGCCGACTAACGGTAGCAGAGTATTAATGTGGTCCGCCGTGGGAATGTTGTCGCTGCCATCAAAATGCCAAGCCTGACGCAGCACACCGGAAGTGACATCAAATTGTCCTTCACTTAATTGATAAAGTTGTTGTGCGTAATCCAGCAGGCGGGTGATTTCTTCATCAACTCTGGTGACGGCACCCTGGTTAATCCGGTGCAGAATATTATCGTCACGATAACGACTGTATTTCTGTTCAATACGGCTGACTTCAGTGGCCGCAAGTTGTGTTATTTTTTGTGCCAGGTTTTCATCTTCGGTATCGATCAGCACTTCGCAATTACTGGCCATGGCTTCGAAGTGGCCAACAAAATAATCTGCTTTGCGTTCAAGATCTGGCACGACTTTTTTCTATTTGAAAAGACGCATAATATATTTAATCACCATGTCGGAATCCAGCGACAGCCCACCCTGTAAAAGATAAGCCTCGTTATCCGGGAACAGTTGCTGGTTTTGCAATATACCCACAGCATCTGCACTGCGGTCTTTACCTTTCTGGGTGATCATTTCTGCACGGAAATTGATTTCAGCACCATTTTTAAATTCAAAGCCATATTTCAGGCCGATGGTTTGTGTAACAAATTCTCCCAACCGGTAATCGGCGCTGGCGTAGGTCAAGCTGGCTTCTTCACCATCAGTGAGTGTTTGTCGGTAAAAATCAGCGGCACTTTGTTGATAATAACGCAGGTGTGGTTGCAGATAATGGCCTCCGTCGAAGTCAAAACGGTAACGCAGGTCTATTGTATGTGATTGAATTCCCCAGTCATCCCAAAAATACCGATAAGACACGTTGAGTACATTTTCATTGGGGAGTTGGTGCACACCTTTCCAGTACAGGCTTTGATAGGTTCGCTGGTCGGGACGGTTTTCGTAAACATAAGGATTGCTTGAGCGTAAATTTCCGCTGCCATCATTTTCCAGTACGCTGAGAATTTTGTACGGATCGGTGAGGTAGCCGTCGCTCTGACCTCGACTGTAATTGACCTGCATTAATGTCTGGCGGTTGATGATCTGGGTAACGCCAAACAGTATTTCTTTAACAGTTTTATCCGTTTTGATGCCATCAATGTCTTTTTTGGCAGGGAACCCAGGCATAACGGTAAAACCGACGGGAACACCGCCTACTGGGTCCCAGGTGTCGTTGTTCAAAGAAAGGCCCAGGGTGAGTGTGGTATTGCGCTGGTTGATATCCTGTGCGAGAGAAGCAGATATTCCGGTAGACAGATAATCATACTCCTGAGATACGTTGCCGCCGATGGTGCCGCGCAGGCTTCTGCTTAAAGGGGTATCCCATTCTATACTCAGCGCATTACGGAGATCTTTGAAGGTGTGATTTAACGGTGTGGTGTTTGCTGTTTCGGTGTAACTTGAGTTACCCGAGGGATTGGTAAAGGTTTGTGCGGTATTGGACGGCACTGCACCATTAGGAGAGGAGCCGGTTAAAACATCCGTCACTATGCGTGCATTGATAAATTCGTCGTCATCGATTTCCTTACTGATGCTCAGTATGCCTTCCGCCAGTGATACACGGTCTTTTTCAGCATAAATCAATAATGCAGAATCAATTTTCCAATTATCGCCGGAAGCAATCAAACTGCCTGCATGACTGGCTCCGGCGAGCAGAGTACAAGTAGCTGTTGCCAGTTGGCGGCGAATATTACGTGGACCTTGTCGTATTTTTTTCAGTTGCATCCGCAGCCACCACCACCTACGCTCTGGCCACCACTGGAGGCTTCTTTACTGAAATAGGTATGTTCATCAAGGTAAATTTCCAGCGGGTCCGCGACCAGCTGCATTTTTTGTTGGGCCAGCAAATCCCGGTCCCAGGGTTGCACCGGTTCCAGGCTGCATGCACTCAGCACCAAGCTGATACACATTGAGAGTAGAACGGTTTTTACCATGCCTGTTATTCCTCTAGAAGAGATTGAATGGCGGCTTCCAGTTTGTCTGTGTCTTGGGAGCGAAACCCCATGTGGGTCATTACCAGCTGGCCGTTTTTGTTGATCAGGTATGTAGTGGGCATGGCACGTAGTTGGTAGGTTTTGGCAACGGTGCCAGTGGGGTCGTGGGCGATAATAAATGCGGGTTCTATTCTTTTGATGAACTGCTCGACCAGCTCGCGCTTTTTATCCACACTGACGGCAATGATGCTCAATCCCTCATCTTTGTAACGGTCATGCATTTCATCCATCCATGGGAAGGATTTGCGGCAGGGTGGGCACCAAGTCGCCCAGAAATCCAGGTATACCACGCGGCCCTTGAAGTCTTTCAGGTTGATTTCATGGTTGTCAGGAAAAATGGGCAGGGTGAAGTCAGGAGCAGGCTCTATGGCGAAAGCGGGCAAGGTGAGGAAAAAGAATAGAGTGACCGAAAGTGCAGGTAAGCGGGGACGCATGTTGGGTTGACCTCAGAATTTATTGGGCAAAAGGTACTGATGTGTGAATATATAGTTGCATTGTGACAGTACCGTGACAAATCTGGTGCATGATTGAGGGTGTGCAGACATCAGAAATGTGCTGCCATCCATGAGCTTGGCGTGGTTTTATTAACCTGGGCTTAATTTTTAAGTTGTTCATGCTTTTGGATATGAAGTGGTCTAATCAAGCCAGACAACCAGGTTAAGACTATAATTTATTGATTATTCGTTAATTTTAGTGTGTTGCTCCGAAGTCCGACTGTTACCTGAATGATAAGTTCATAGCGACTGTATAGGGAAGAGGAGTCGCTAAAGAAACATTATCTTTGGCGCACTTTGGCCGATGGGTAATCTGGAGACTGGATTCTGTTATGGAGTTGAATGAGGAATATCAATGCTGATCAAACGCCCTGACGATATCAAACCATCTGATATTACGGATGAAAAAATTTATCATCAACGACGCGCTTTTTTGCAGGCTGGCTCTCGCGCTGCTCTGGCAGTTGCTGCGGGTGCAGTATTGCCAGGGATGATGTTTCCTGGCGAAGCAGCGGCACAGGTTGCGGCTCTGCAATTCAAAAAAAATACCCGCTTTTCCACCGACGAAGAAGTCAATTCATTGAAGGATATCACCCGCTACAATAATTTTTACGAATTTGGTACCGACAAAAAAGACCCGGCAAAATATGCACACACGCTGAAGACAGATCCCTGGAATGTGCGTGTGGAAGGCGAAGTGGAAAAACCTGCTGATTATCAACTGGAGGATTTGATTAAAGAGAGTCAGCTGGAAGAGCGTATTTACCGGATGCGCTGTGTGGAGGCCTGGTCCATGGTGATTCCCTGGGTGGGTATTCCGTTGAGTGCATTGATCAAGCGCTTCAAGCCTACATCAAAAGCCAAGTATGTAGAATTCACCACGTTGTATGACCCTGTGCAAATGCCAGGACAAAAACGTGGAGTGCTGAACTGGCCCTATGTGGAAGGCCTGCGCATGGATGAGGCCATGCATCCTCTGACATTGTTGGCTGTAGGTTTATACGGGGACGTATTACCCAATCAAAATGGTGCGCCAATACGATTAGTGGTGCCGTGGAAATACGGGTTTAAAAATATCAAGTCCATTGTCAAAATTCGTTTTACCGAAACCATGCCTAATACCACCTGGAATTTGTCCGGGCCACAGGAGTATGGTTTTTACGCTAACGTTAATCCCGAAGTGGATCATCCGCGCTGGAGTCAGAGCCGTGAGCGGCGTATTGGTGAATTTTTGAAACGTAAAACAAAAATGTTTAATGGTTATGAAGAACAGGTGGCCAGTCTGTATTCGGGCATGGACTTGCGACGTAATTATTAATAACTCACCCTGTAATAACCCACCATGACAATGCACACTATGAAACCCGCATTAATAAAACCACTGGTTTTTATAGCCTGCCTGTTTCCCCTGGGTTTCGGTATCTGGGCGGGCTTCACCGATCAGCTCGGTGCCAATCCCATCGAAGAAATTACCCATCGTACCGGTGATTGGGCTCTGCGTTTGTTGCTGATCACTCTGGCAGTAACACCATTACGGCGTATGTTGGGTTGGAGCTGGCTGCTACGGGTGCGACGTATGCTGGGCCTGTTTGCATTCTTTTACGCTTGCCTGCATTTGTTGACTTACTTTGTGCTGGATCAGTTTTTCGATTGGGATGAAATTTTTAAAGACATCATCAAACGTCCCTATATTACTATCGGTTTTAGCGCCTTTGTGTTGTTGGTACCGTTAGCCATCACCTCCACCAATGCCATGATGCGTCGCCTGGGTAAACGCTGGGGGCAATTGCATCAATTGGTGTATGTGGTTGCCGTCTTTGGCATTCTGCACTATCTCTGGTTAGTGAAAGCCGATTACCTGATGCCGCTGATCCACGCGGCCATTTTACTGGCTTTGTTGCTGGTGCGTGTCTGGTATCAGCGTCAGTCCCTGCCAGTCCGCCGGACTGCCCCACAAACTTCCTGACATTTGCCTTGTGTGTGTGGCGCGCCTTCCACCTTTTTTCGCTATGATAGGAGCCTGGTTCCAAGCGGTGAAAGAAGGTAGCGTGAATGAATATTGATTTTTTACAAAGTGACTTTTGGCAAAGCGACAGTGTGTGGATTTCGCAGATATTTGTCATCGTATTTGTTGCCCTATTGGCAGATTTTGTGCAGCGACGTGTTCTGC
>VAPF01001300.1_pt1 | contig 12060 bp, 8 predicted proteins | sample 3393931 | NCBI WGS metagenome assembly VAPF01 (sample SAMN08290437, study PRJNA428436) | hydrothermal vent metagenome | isolation source: Deep-sea hydrothermal vent chimney | place: Atlantic Ocean: South-mid Altantic Ridge | depth 2773 m m | reverse complement strand
TCGACGATAAGTTACGAATATTTGTAACGGGGAGATGCATTCTTTTATTCACAAACTATAATCATTTATTTTGTTCTCTTGGAACAACTATAAGTTACGAACTCTTTTACGTGGTTTTAACCATAAAACGCCGCATGCGGATATTGAGGAGTATGCCGATACCGGCCAGATTGGTCAATAGTGAGGAACCGCCATAACTGAAAAGAGGCAGAGGCATGCCCACCACTGGCAGCAGTCCTAAGATCATGGCCAGATTGATAAAGGCCTGCCAGAAGATGAGAGCCACTATGCCAAAGGCCAGGAGAACGCCAAATTTGTCCCGGGCTGAGAGGGCGATGTTCAGGCCGAGCAACAGCATAAAGGTGTAACAGGCCAGGAAAAACACCGAACCGGCAAAACCAAACTCCTCCGCCCATACCGAAAAGGCAAAATCGGTATGATGCTCGGGCAAGAAATCCAAATGGGCCTGTGAGCCCTTCAAAAAGCCCTTGCCAAAGGCCTGGCCCGAGCCCACTGCTATCTTGGACTGCATGATGTGATAGCCGGTGGTTAACGGGTCGCCCTCTGGATGCAGAAAGGTCTCTATTCTTTGTTGCTGATATGGTTTCAGGGCAAACTTCCAGCCCAGTGGGGCAATAATTATACAAGCCGTAATGATGATGATTAAGGTACTCCAGCGCAGTTTGACGAAGAGGGTCATGGAGACCGCAATCATGGCAATCATCAAGGCGGTGCCGAGATCAGGCTGTTTTAAAATGAGCACAAAGGGGATACCTACCAGCAGGCCGGGGGCAATCAATTCTCTTAAGCTGAAGCCCTTGCCGGTATCCTTCCGATAATAATAACTGGCGAGGCAGATAACCATGGCCAACTTGGCAGGTTCTGAGGGCTGGAGTTTAAAAAGGCCCAGGTTGATCCAGCGCTGGGCTCCGCCGGCGCTGTTGCCGAAGAATTTGGCCATGATCAGGAGCAGGACAATTACCCCGTAAAATACATAGTTCCAACTGATCAACACCCGGTAATCCACGCTTATAATTGTGATAACCAATCCCAGTCCGATGATGTAAAAATATATCTGCTTTATGAAGATATGCGATGAGGTGTAGCCGTTGGTGGTGGCGGAATAAAGATTAACCAGCCCCATGCCGATTACGGCCAGCACGGTAAGCAGGAGAATCCAGTCGAAATTTAAAATCAGACGGCGGTCAAATTGAAACATGGCGGATTATTTGTCTGTGGGAGGTTTAGCCGCTTTCCCGTTAAAATATTGCTCTAATAATGCCTTGGCTATGGGCGCTGCCTCGGAACCGCCATGGCGGCCGTGCTCAACGAGGACGGTGATGGCAATCTGCGGCTTACCGGCGGGCGCGAAGCAGGTAAACCAGGCGTGATCCCGGTATTTATAGGGAATATCCTTGGCGGGTAGATGGCGGTATTGGGCCAGCCTCACCACCTGGGCGGTGCCGGTTTTACCCCCCACTATGATTGATTTCATTCTGGCGATGCGGCCGGTGCCGTGCTTTTCATTTACCGCCGCCACCAGACCGGCCCGGATCAGGGCCAGAGAATGTTTACTGCCCATGGCGTGACCGTCTATTATGGGGCGGAATGGTTTTACTATCTTGCCATCGGCATCTATGATGGATTCTACAAACTGCGGTCGGTAGCGGGTGCCGCCATTAGCGAGGGCGGCGGTCATCTCACAGATTTGGAGCGGAGTTACCAGATTAAACCCCTGGCCAATGGCCACCGACATGGTTTCTCCCTCCTGCCATTCCTGCTTATAACGTCGTCTCTTCCAGCTCTTGGTGGGAACTAAGCCGGGTTTCTCATTTGGCATATTGATGCCTGTCTTGTGGCCTAAACCGAGGCTTATGGCATATTTCGCCAAGTTGTTCACCCCGACCTTGAGGCCGACATGATAAAAATATATATCGCAGGACTCACGCAGGGCCTTTTTCAGATTTACCGCCCCGTGTCCTGAGCGTTTCCAGCAATGATAGCGGCGGCCGTAGAGCAGCATCGATCCTGCACAGTTGAATATGGTATCCGGGGTAATGGCTCCCTCACTCAGGCCCGTCAGGGCCGTAACGATTTTGTAGGTGGAACCTGGCGGGTACTGGCCCTGGATGGTCTTGTTTATAAAGGGCTTCAGGGGGTCATTGAGCATGGCCTTCCAGTTTTTACTCGAAATGCCGCCGATGAACTCTTGTAATTGCAAGGGAGGGGAGCTGGCCAAAACCAGTAATTTGCCGCTGTTTACCTCCATCATTACCACGGCCCCGGCTTTACCCCGCAAGGCTCGTTCAGCGGTTTGCTGTAAATCAATGTCGATGGTCAGTTTGAGATCCTTGCCCGGCAGGGGGGCCTGTTCCATTATTTCCCGCTGTTCAAAGCCGTGGACATCTACCTCCACATAGCGGCGGCCCTTTTCACCCCGCAGTAATTTCTCGTATATCCGTTCAATGCCCATTTTGCCAATCTGGTCGGAGGGCAGGTAGCTGTCGCCAAATTTTTTTAATTCCTTTTCGTTAATCCTGCCGAGATAGCCCACGAGATGGGAAGCGAGATTGCCGAAGTTGTATTTTCTTGAGGGCAGGGTTTCGATATGGATTCCTGGTAGTTCGTATTGATGATTTTCAATATAGACCAGGGTCGGCCAGTCGATATCCTCCTTGAGTAGAATGGGGAGATGGCGGGGGTAATCAGCAGCCTCCCTTATGCGCTTTAAAATTTCGCTGACATTAACTTTCAATATTGCGGCCATTTTGCGGATAATCAGCTCTGGATCAGGGGCATCCTCTTTGTTCCAAGTAACATTAAAATAGGGCCGGTTGACGATTAAGGGTCTGCCGTTGCGGTCGAGAATGTTACCGCGCGGGGCTGGCAGCCATTGCAGGCGTATGCGATTATTCTCCGACATCTTAAGGTATTGCGAGCCGCGCAAGATCTGTAGAAACCAGAGTCTGACAACGAGGATTCCAAAGAGGGCCAGGATAATAAAAATGACAATATTGGTTCGGCGCTTCAGGGCCTGGAGCTCGCTCTCATCCATGCGGTGAATTCTGGATATAACAGGCCGCTGGTTTAAATTCTGCTTATTCTTATCTCGAAATGAGGCTGGGGTGAATTTTTTCAAGGTAGTCTGTTTCAACGCCTGACAGTTCTACGGCGGTTCCCCTGTTTACTTCTGAATATGGTGGGGAGTCCGTTATCTTCGTTGTTAATTCCTATATCCCAGAGGAGACTGAACATCTTGTGGGCGGGAATGACCAGGATGGTTATAATCAGCAGGCGCTGTAGAATTTCACCCCATAGCCATGGAGTGAGACTGCTGCTGGCCAGCATGGAGGAAAAGATATAAATAATCCCATTGGCCAGAAGAAAGCTTAAGGCAACGATGGGGGGTTGATGGTTGATTTCGTCTATGGACAGACCCATGGCGAGAGCCTTGACAATAACAAAAATCAGGAGATAGGCGATGGTGTAAAGACCGGAAAAATAACCTGATAACACCCCCATGATGGTGCCCCATATCATCATCAGCAGTACACCCTGGGTGATGGAGGCCCGGAGGGCGATAAAGATAATGAGCAGAAAAAGGAGATTAGGCACTCCTATCCATTTGGGCAGGGCCTGGAAAATAGTGGTTTGCAGGCCGATAAACAGGCAGCCCAGAGATAAAAATAATATAAAACGCATAGAAATGAGAGAATCCTGTAACTTCAGCTAATCAACCTGGCGAGGCCTGTTGCGGTACACCATGCATCCGTACCGTTATTGGCCGCAGGTTTAAGGCATTTACGTCTGAGCGGCATTTAATAAACATGGTTTTTGGCCTAAAGTGTCGGTTTACCTCGTAATATAATTGTCAGATATTCCAGGTGATGGAGATTGATCGAGGGTTTTACCTTGATCTGTAGAAACATCCCCCGGCGAGCTCTTAATACATTCGATACCGTGCCGATTACCAGCCCCTTGGGGAATACCCCGCCTAATCCGGAGGTGATGATCGTATCATTAACTTTGACCAGGCTGTTTTTTAAAACATAACGCAGACGATAATTTTGGCCATCTCCTTTTATTATGCCTTGTAGTCTGTTGTCCTGGACAATGGCATCAATGGCCGAATTTGGATCGGTGGCTGCCATGATTTTGGCATAATGAGGTGATGTGTTTATTACCTGACCGGCGACGCCATCCGGAGTGACCGCCGCCATTCCGGCACTAATCCCTGAGGTACTGCCTTTATCAATTGTCAGAGTTTTAAACCACAGGGATGGATCCCGGCCGACAATTCTCGCCGTGACAGTAGGCAGTTTAAGGCGTTTGTCGAGGTCAAGGAGCTTTTGTAACTGACCGTTAAGTGCGGCTGCCTCCCTGAATTCGGCATTTTTTTGACGATATTTATCTATTTCACGCCGTAGCCGGTCATTGTCGACTGCCACTTTAGTCAGGCTGATATAATGCTGCCATATGCCGGAAACAAAAGACATTGACTTGGCAAAAGTCCCCTGCACTGGGCCCATGACCTCTAACGCCAGGCGGTGCGGCATGTTGAATTCCCGTCGGCCGATTGAGGTTAGAGCCACGTATAGAATCAGGGGGATCAGGACAGCAATAATCAGAACAAGCTTGATGGGCTGGGACGGTTTCTTTTTTCTCCTCATGCCCTGGGCCTTATCATGAAATCATAATATCCTTTAACACCCCGATATTTTCCAGGGCCTTACCGGAGCCGAGAACAACCGAGGACAGCGGGTCTTCGGCGATGATTATCGGCAGACCAGTTTCTTTATTAAGGCGTTTGTCAAAGTTACGGAGCAGAGCGCCGCCGCCGGTAAGCATGATTCCTTGGTCAACTATATCGGCGGAAAGCTCGGGCGGGGTTAGTTCCAGGGCCATCTTGACTGCTTCAATAATGGCGTCAATCTGTTCTGTTATGGCCTCCTTTACCTCCTCGGAGTCAATGGTGAGGGTCTTGGGAACACCGGACACCAGATCCCGGCCCTTTATCTCCATGGTTTCAAGAGGGGCCTCGGGCATTATATCAGCGAGAGTGGTCTTGATTACCTCGGCGGAGTGCTCGCCGATGGCCAGGTTGTGTTTTCGCTTTATATAATGGAGAATGGCATCATCCATTTTATCGCCCGCCACCCGGACTGAACTAGAATAGACAATTCCCGCCAGCGAGATGACGGCTACCTCGGTGGTGCCGCCGCCTATATCGACAATCATATTGGCGGTGGGTTCGGTAATGGGCAGACCGGCGCCAATGGCCGCGGCCATTGGCTCTTCGATCAGGTACACCTCACGGGCCCCGGCTGATTCGGCCGATTCCTTGACCGCTCTTTTTTCTACCTGGGTAATTCCGGAGGGAACGCTGACTATAATTCGGGGATGTACCAGGGTGCGCCGGTTATGAACTTTTTTGATGAAAAAACGAAGCATGGCTTCAGTCACCTCAAAATCGGCAATCACTCCGTCCTTTATGGGTCTTATCGCCTTTATATTACCTGGGGTGCGGCCTAACATCATCTTGGCTTCTTTGCCAACGGCGACCACCTTGCTACTGCGGAGATCCTGGCGGACGGCAACTACCGAGGGCTCTCTGAGAACAATACCCTTTCCTTTTACATATACCAGGGTGTTGGCCGTACCAAGATCAATGGCCAGATCATTGGACATCCAGCCAAACAATTTGTCAAAGGGGGAGAACATGAGCTTGTTACCTCAAGGAAGATTATTTGGAGACTATTTTTGGGGTAGCCTTAACTTGGAAGGCGCAGAGCATGAATGAACAACGAATGCACCACTGAACGGTTACTAACAACCAATTATCTAACAAACTGACACGTCATTGGCAAGAAAAATAGTACTCTGGCCGCTTTAAGAATTTTCTTGACTTTTGCCAAAGGCTATTGTAGTTATCTTAATTCTTTTTGTGGGAGATATCTGCCGTAAAAAGAATTGTTGCAATGGGGCTATAGCTCAGCTGGGAGAGCGCTTGAATGGCATTCAAGAGGTCAGCGGTTCGATCCCGCTTAGCTCCACCATAAGTAAATATTAAGGGATTAGACACTCTAAGTCTAATCCTTTTTTTTTGGGGGGCATAATTAACCGGGTGCCGGTGTCCATTGCAGGATGGAGGCAATTTCATCCCGGTTCAGTTTCTTGATAACGGAGCCGTCATCATAGCGCACCGCGTCGGCGGCCAGATCCTGTTTTTTGTTGATAAGCTGGTGGATTTTTTCTTCCACCGTCCCCGTTGTGATGAATTTAAAGACCTGTACGGCGCGGTTTTGCCCAAAACGATGCACCCGGGCGGTTGCCTGTTCTTCACGGGCCGAGTTCCACCAGCGGTCATAATGGATAACGGCCTGCGCTCCAGTGAGGTCGATGCCCGTTCCCCCGGCCAGAAGACTGGCGCAGAAAACCTTGATATCTTTCCCCTGATTAAACGCTTTAATACTTTTTCGGCGCTCGGCTATAGTTGTGCTGCCCCTGAGTCCTGTATATTTAATGTCCATATCATCAAGATAACGGCTAATAATATCCAGCATGGTAGTGTACTGGCTGAAAACTACGACCTTGATATTGTCCTCCAGACATTCTGCCAGAATTTCTTTGAATAATTCCCATTTACCGCTTTTATATGCCTCATAATTCCGGCTGCCTGTCAGTTGGGAGGGGTGATTGCATATCTGTTTCAATTGCTGTACCAGGGCCAGAAAGTTGAAATGGGGGAAAGGCCGGCTGGTATCACGAGCGGTCGCCAGAAGATCGCGGCCCTGTTCGTCAATGGCCTGCTGATAGAGCTCCTGCTGCTGGGCGCTGAGATGACAATAACGGTTATCCTGAATGATGTCCGGTAATTCGGTGAGTACACTGCCGCGATCCCGCCGCAGCATGAAGGGGCGGGTCAGACGTTGTAAGGCCTCAAGACGCTGCCGATCACGATGCTCTTCAATGGGGATGCTGTAAGTTCTGATGAATGAGGCATGACTGCCAAGAAGTCCCGGCAGACAGATATCATAAATTGATTTCAGGTCTGTGAGGGAGTTTTCAATGGGGGTGCCGCTGAGTCCGAAGCGTACCCGGCCGTTAAGGCGCTTTGCCGCCTTGCTGACGGCATTTTCGTGATTCTTCAGGTACTGAATTTCATCAAAGATGATCAGGCCGAAAGTAAAATTTGACAACCGCCCGATATCCTGCCGCACGATTCCGTAGGTGGTGAGGATTATCCGCTCTCGGGGAGGTGATTTGAGCTGCCGTCTGGCTCCGTAATATATGGTATAATCCAGTTCAGGATAAAAGGTATCCAGCTTGTCCTGCCAATGAGGCAGTACCGAGGCCGGGCAGATAACGAGGGCCGGGCCGCCTGCGGCGCGCAGGGCAAGGCGCAGAAGTGCCAGGACCTGATGGGTCTTGCCAAGTCCCATGTCGTCGGCCAGAATTCCCCCGATATTATTGTTGTAGAGATGATTGAGCCAGGCCAGTCCTGTACGCTGATACCCCCGTAAGTGGGCGGGAACATCATCCGCCGTTAGTTCCGCTTTTCGCAGGCTGGCTAATTTGTCCTGCAGGCGTTGGCGGTGGCGGGGTTCGGCGGGAAGTATTGTTTCCGGCATTAGTGAGGTGAGTGCCATCATTTCTAATTTAGTGAGTCGTAAAACGCTGTTACCTTTTTGGCGGGCGAAACGTTCATCGTCAAGTTCATATAACCAGTCAAGCGGTGTACTCCGCAGCCGCAGCCATTTCCCCGGCCCGGTGGCATACTCCTGCCCCTCGCGGCGCATGGCCATAATATCCCGCAGGTCGAGTTTACGGCTACCGCAGGTATAACGGGCGCTTAAACAGCACCAGTCGCCCTCTTCATTATAGTCTATAATCTCCAGGGAATCCGGCAGGTCATTGATGGTGAAATCTGTCAGCAGGGGATCCGCGTCATGGCGGCCGCTCAGGATATGCCGCAGGTGTTTATCGAGAAAGGCGGGGATATCTGATGGCGGAATGGTGATGGCGGCGGCGGGGTCCAGGGGCTCGGCCAGGGCCAGCAGGGGCAGGGCGGCTTCCTTTGAGGGTGGCGTGAAATTATCTTCCTGTTCCTTGATCTTATAAAATGAATCCGCGATCAGGCAGAGGGAGCCGTATATGTTGTTCTGGATTTCCCGCCGTTGGCAGCGGCTGCCATCCCCAAGCTCTAGCCATGGTTCGATTAACAGGCTGTCGTCCTCCTGAAAAATGATTCTGGAGTAGGCCCTGGCGCTGCCCGCGGTAGAGATCAGGTCGAGGCTGTTGGTATATTTCAGGAGACTTTGCAGGTGGTTGCGGCGTGGGCTGATCCGTATCCAGGGCGCCTTTTTCTGCCCGGCGGTCAGAGAAAGTCCGTTGTTATCCGGAGTGCGCCGGAGCCGCCATACCGGCGCGTGATCGTTGAATAAAAAGTGGTGGCAGAGTTGTGTTGTCAGGCTGCCTGCGAGGGACTGGCCTCTGGTGATGCTGCCAGTCTCATTCAGCCTGCTTTCTGTTGTGGAACGGCAGAGATGGAAGAGATGCTGCCAGGCATTTTGTACTGATTCGGCATGGATTTCGGATGTGGCGGCCGGACTGGCAAAATTACCGCTGAAGAGCAGTGATATAATTTTACAGATTTCAGCCGGCAGACTGGTATCTATCCGGTAATGATCATTTTTTAGGCATACGGGTACCGGGCCTGTATCGGCAGGCGGTTCTTGGTCTCCGGAGGAGATCCGCAGGTCAGCGCGGTGTTGGTACATAAAATTCGAGAGGCCGTTCAGTGAGCTGTCGGGAAAGAGGAGAGGGGTCGGACGCAGTGTGCCTTCATCATTCCGCAGGATGGCCGCGGTTAGTGCTGCCGCATGCCGGCAGTGATCGCCGCTGCGCTGGCGATGTTCGCAAATGGTGCAATTAATCTGGTGGATGCGGAATCCTCTGGATAATTGCGGCGCTTTTTCCACCGTGAGCAGACAATATCCCGTTTGCTCCGGAAAGACTGCCGCGCATCCATTGCGGTAAAAAAGAACCGGGCAGCGGCCATCCCGCAGCAGGGTATCCGCTTTTTCTAAAGTCTGGTCATTAAACCAGGGAGCCAGGGTAACAGTAGTCTGGATGGGTAGCATGGGTGTGGAAGAAAATAATATTGTTGGGGTGAGTCTCCGATTCACTATAAAATTGAGTCCGTTGAGAGTCAAGGGAAAGGTGTCCGCCTTATTCAGCGGCTGTGTGTTGGCCTCTTTTAGATATGCTCACCCTGAGCGGCGGTCTCCGCCTGACCCTGCCCGTGGCTGATTTCACCGAAATCAGGATGAGGATTATGCAGTACGGTCATAACGTGGAGGTTCTCGCCCCGCCGGAACTGCGCCGTCAGGTGGCGGAGGAGGTGGCGGCCACGATGGAGATGTACGAAGAAAAAGAAAAAAATGAAATAAATTTAGGGGGTGGGTCACTATATGACCCTGGGGGTGTGTTAGGGGGGTGGTATGAACACAGATGATTCACATAAACAAAAATGTCATATTGCTGTCGATGTTGAGACAACCGGGCTGTCATTTCGCTATGGTCGTGTTGTTGAGATAGCGGCAGTTACCCTGACTCATGATGGCTCTGCCCCGGAATTTCATAGCCTGATTAATCCAGGAGTAAGTGTCCCCGTCGTTGTCCAGCGGGTTCACGGTATAACCAATGCTGTGCTTTGTGGTCAGCCTGAGCCGGAGGAAATATTCTGTCGGTTCAGGGATTTTGTTGGTGACAACACGTTAGTTGCTCATAACGCCATGTTTGACATGGGCTTTCTGAGGGCGGAATTTATCCGGCTTGGTATGAATATAACTAATCCCAGCGTATGTACTCTGAAAATGAGCCGTGACCTTATTCCCGGTCTGGCGGACTATAAGCTGGCAACGGTATATCGTCACCTCTTTGGTGAATTGCCGCAAGAGCCACAGCACCGGGCCTTGACTGATGCCAGGATGGCGGGACGTATCTGGCTGGAATTGATGAAAAGGTGAATAAGGTCAGTAGGTGACGTTTTGTCACCTACTGAAAATGGTTGTTTGTTATAACAAAAAATATCTGTTTGCTTATTGTTAAGCTGAAATTATGCTGTGTATATTACCTAAATACTGTATGTTTTTGGGGTGGTAGACCCCTTGTGCCAAAGGGGAATAAAATTGGGTTTTGCTACTTGCGGGGCAAACGCCGCAAAAAATTATATTAAAGCCAACTGCGGCTATGGATTTTAGCAGGCAAATATATTTCAAAAAACGTGAAACTTCAGTTTAATTGTCCTGCTATTAGAAAATGGAGATGCTTTGAATTCGTTGAATAGAACTTATTTTAGGTACTGGGGTAAAACTGTGGAAAACGCTGGCGAACGAACCAGTGTTTATCATTTATTGCCTTATCACTGCTTAGATGTTGCGGCGGTAGTAAAACAGTGGTGGAAAGAGGGGGCATTCCCATTTTGTCGCAAGTCAAGTCTGTTCCAGTTCCACCGCCTGCATATTTCCTTGGAAATGCGGGTTCGATTCCAGGAAGGATTTTCTCGAATCAACCTCCTGATCCAATCAATATCTGTACGGAGTAACCGGCCTCCCTGTATGACCATTTTTTCATCCATGGAGGCCATGATACAGGACATTTATTGTGGAGTTCAGCCCAAAAAATAGGGGAAATGGGAAAAAATATCAGAGTGCGACAAAATGGATTTGCACCCGATCAGTTCATTGGCTGGAGCCATGAACAGCGGAAAAAGAATTTGCACTTGATCTCAAACAATGCCAGGTTTTTGATTTTACCCTGGATAAAATCTAAAAACCTGGCGTCCAAAATTCTCTCCTTAACAGCACGAAACCTCCCGGATGATTAGGAAAAAAGATACAACATCCGACCGGCATTGCTGGAATCCTTCGTGGAAAAAAACGTTTTATTGGAACATGTTACAAAGCAGCTAACTGGCAATTATGCGGTCAAACTAAAGGCCGAGGGAAGCTTGGGCCAGCAGGCAAACTTAGTGTTCCTATTAAAAATATTTGGGTGTATTCTCTTGATAAGAACTTCAAAAACATTTTGAAAAATGGATGTGTGGATTAACAAGCCGAATATTTACTTGTTTTTTATACTTTTTCAAGTAAAACTAATTAATTACCTTGGTTCGGCCCCATGCTACAATTGGTGACTGACCTCTGAACACTGCGGCCGCTTCCTTGCAGTCAAAGGCCTATTGGTCGATTACATAAATAAATAAACTTGAGGTGAATTTATGCGTATTGCAATGCTTGCCCCCATTGCTTGGCGAACCCCGCCGCTCCATTACGGGCCCTGGGAAAGTGTGGTTTCCCTGCTGACAGAGGGATTGGTCGCCAAAGGGGTTGACGTCACTCTTTTTGCCACCGCCAATTCCAGAACCAAGGGGACACTGCACGCCGTCTGTCAGTCCGGTTATGAGGAAAACAGCAAAATAGAACCTAAAGTCTGGGAGTGCCTGCATATATCCGAACTGTTTGAACGGGCCGATGAGTACGATCTGATTCACAACCATTTTGATTTCTCCCCACTGGCATACAGCGGCCTAGTGACTACCCCCGTACTCACAACCATTCATGGCTTCTCCTCCCCTCGTATCCTGCCTGTTTATGAAAAATACAATGGTCGGGCCTTTTATGTAGCGATCAGCGAGGCCGACCGTTCAGCAAAGCTCAACTACGTGGCAATGATCCACCACGGCATTGACCTCAACAATTTCACCTTTGAGCCGAATGCAGCGGAATACCTGCTTTTCTTTGGACGCATTCACCCCGACAAAGGGGCCAAAGAGGCTATTGCCATTGCCAGGGCTGCCGGTCGAAAATTGATTATGGCCGGCATCATACAGGATAAAAGTTACTATGATTTTGAAGTCGAACCCCATCTTGGCAAAGATGTTGAATATGTCGGCAGTGTCGGGCCGAAACAGAGGGATGCATTGCTTGGCAAGGCATATGCCTTATTGCACCCGATCAGCTTTAATGAACCTTTTGGGCTTTCAGTTGTGGAGGC
>VAPF01074487.1_pt1 | contig 12065 bp, 8 predicted proteins | sample 3393931 | NCBI WGS metagenome assembly VAPF01 (sample SAMN08290437, study PRJNA428436) | hydrothermal vent metagenome | isolation source: Deep-sea hydrothermal vent chimney | place: Atlantic Ocean: South-mid Altantic Ridge | depth 2773 m m | reverse complement strand
TGCATCAATATGCTGCATCGCTTTCTGCCCCTGCTCACATGCCCAATCACTCTCATCTTCTGTGATATCAAGATGTGAAGCCCATGTATCAAAAAGTTGCCGTTTGAGCAGTGGCAAATTATTGAAATCAAGCGCACTATCAATGTAGCCAACACCACATTGATCAAATAGATTCTTTTCCTTTGTAAACGATGCTTTGACTACATTGGGCGTGCCCGCCACAATGGGGCAAGTCGTATTACCAATAACGTTTGTGCAAAAATTAGAGAGCTGAAGCACACTCGGGAACCAGACATAATCAAGCGATTTACGGCTCGTCTGCTTTTTATAGAGCAAATTATAGATATGAGCTTGTGAGACCTTGGCAGGAAAGCAGGGATCAATCGAGCCATACTTACCCCCTTCACGCCATAACTCTTCAGAAGTTTCATCGGAAAACACAATGTTGTGCGAAGTAATGCCCAAAGTTTCAAGATAAGTTCGCATAAAAGGGGCGATCGTATAGATATTAAGCGCACGCGGCATTCCAACTCTAATTTGTTGGCGGCGTTGCATGACCGCTTCTGAGCTGCGCTGAAAATGACGTTTTACTTTTTTATGGTGAACTGTAAACCAACGCTTTTCAGGTTGAGTCGTTTCGATCTGCGTTGAAGCGTCAGGAAGCAGAGTCGCTTTATAAACATGGCGAAAAACCAGCTTCGACTCTTCATCCACCAGATTGGGGTGGTTCGATTTAAGCTTTCGCCTTCGCTTTTCTTGCGCAACCACTTCCTGTTTGGATTCGACCTCGCCCTTTTCACAGGAAAATCCTGCGATATGCCTGACAGGAGGCGCGACAGGCAGTTCGATGTCAATAAAGGTGCGCGAACAGTGACTGGTACAAAAAGTACAGCGCGTCTCTTCATCAGTACGTGCAGTAAATTGTACATTGAGCGCAGCATCAAGCCCGACAAATGAAGAGTTGCCGCGAAGTGTTACGATCCGCATCGCCTCAAGCGCCGCACCAATCGCGCCGCCTTCTCCACAAAAGGGATGCACAATCACTTCTGCATTCGGCACTCGCGCTTTAATATAATCAACCTGTGCTTTAACCGCCGCCAGGTTGTATTGAGTACCGCCCTGCAATACAAACTTACGCCCCAATTCGGCAAGGCGTGGAATTTGCACCACATATTGCCATATATTTTTTGGCAGGACACGAGCTAATCCAGCAAATAACTCTTCTCGGGAGTAACCCTCTTTCTGGAAATTGACACGATCACTATCGAGAAAAACAGCACAGCCATAACTAAAGTTAGGGGAGCTTTTAGCTTCAAATGCGACATCAGCGAACTGCTCTACTTTCACACCAAACTGCTGCGCCATTGCCTGCAACAACATGCCATTTCCGGCCGAGCACTGATTTGAGAGACGGAAACTTTTTATATCACCATGTTGCAAAAAAAGCACTTTGATATCCTGTCCACCCACATCACAAACCACATCAATATCATCGCCACAAAAGCGCTTGGCGCTTTGCATGTGTGCAATTGTCTCAACAATATTGGCATCACAGCCTAATGCTTTTTCGAGTATATCGCCTGCATAGCCCGTCACACCGCAGCCTGCAATTTCAATGGAAGCACTTTGCTGCGATATATACTCTTTCAGCTTTTTGAAAATTATATTGCTATCATTGATCGGGTTACCCGTTGAGAGAAGATACTCTTTTGTTATCACCTCACCCTGTTCATCAAGCAATACCGCTTTTGTGGTGGTCGAGCCACCATCAATTCCGACGTAAACACGAACAATTTTTTCGGTGTCAAATTGCCGTGCTTTAAATGCAGGTTTCGCATAGCTCCGTTTAAACGCTTCCAACTCCTCTGGTGTTTTCCATAAGCCTGGGCCGGTGTGATGAGAGGATGCACGCTGACTATCACCATTCAAATGTGAACGAAGCCGTTCAACACCACAATAATCAGCTCCTTCAGCCTGCTCCTGTGCACCAAATACTACAGCACCAAATGCGGCATAATATTGTGCATCATCGGGCACTTTGATCAACTCTTGGGCAGGAATATCTGGAACGGCATAACCACGCTCCTTCCATGTTTCTATAATTCGTTTGCGCCAGCATGCCTGTAAAAAAGGCAGATAGGTGTTGGGGCCACCCAGTAACAATACATTGCTTAGCAGCGTATTACCTCGTGTCAGCACGGTAAGATTTTGCATCACAATGGCATCAGCCAATGAGTTTACAATCTCCTCAGAGGGTACGCCCGACTTCACTAGGTTGACCACATCCGTTTCTGCAAACACGCCACATTTTGCGGCCACATGGTGTAGTTTTTCGGGTAAAAATGGAATTTGAGTCGCTTGTTCTGAGCTGAGACCCACTTTTAACAGACATTTATCAATGGTTGCACCGGTACCTGAGGCGCACTTGTCATTCATTGAAGTGACAACTCGCCGTTCCTCAGAATTAGCACCAGGTTGAAATATGATGATTTTTGCATCCTGCCCCCCCAGCTCAACCACGCTGTTGACATCAGGATGCAATCGTTCAACCGCAAGCGTGACGGCATTCACTTCTTGAATAAATCTCGCGCCCACATGCTCGGCAACAGCTGTGCCACCAGAGCCCGTAATATAAGCCAAGTGCTGGCCTTCTTTTAAAAAGGGATTTTCTGACTCCATACGCTCTAGTGATTCAAGCAGCTTTGGCCCTTGCAAGCCTTCATGTCGATCATAACAGCGCCATACAATAGAAAAGCTTTCAGGCTCAACAACCACACATTTCACGGTGGTTGAACCCACATCAATGCCGATCAGATAAGTTGTAACGCCGCTATTGGTTGAATGGGGCATGTTAGAGCTCATAGTTTAAGGTGTTGTTGAGTATAATTACTCTTTTAATTTTAGCAAAATAAATTCAATGTTGTTCTGCTGAAGCTGTAATTGAGTCTCATGCAAGCGTGGCAACTCATGAATAGGGCCAATGCGAACACGATGCCAAGCGGCTCCTTTTTCAATCGTGACGGTTTGTATACCCGCCTTAATACCAAGTATAGCCAGTTTTGCTTTCAATGCATCTGCCATTTCATGCTCTTTAAATGAAGCAACTTGTAAAATATAAGCCCCTGGGGCATTTACTTTTTTACTTTCAGCACTTTCAGAAACCGCTCTTTTATTCGGAATGATCTCTTCCTCATCTGGAATGAAAATCTTCATATCACGCAATGATTTATAAAAATCAAAACGTGGCTCTGGCTTAGGCGGCAAAGGTGCTACGGGCTCTTTCTGTTGAACTAAGGGGACTGTCATTTTTATTTCATGTGACTCTTTTTCAGGGCTGTCTTTAAAAAAAGAGATTAAAAATGCCACACCCAGACCAATCAAAAGCCCGGATAAAAGCCAAACCCAACCGGGTGTTCTTTTTTTCGACACTGTTTTTTTATCTGGATTTCTACGCACATAAACACGCTTATTTTTTTTACTTTTTGTAGACACGATCACATTTTTTCCGGTGCAGAGACACCCAATAATAATAAAGCATTTTTCAACACATGAGCCACCGCTAATATGAGTTCAACGCGCGCACCTCGTAATTTTTCATCATCAACAATAAATTGGTGAGCATTATAATAAGTGTGAAACTCAGTCGCCAGATCACGCAAATAATAAACAACCTGATGTGGCTCATGACTGAGTGCCGCTGTTTCGAGCAGCTCTGGATAACGTGCAAGAGTGGCCATTAGTGCTTGCTCATGAGCTTCGGTCAGCAATGACAGATGAGCGAAGCCCTGCGCGCTACTCCAACTCAACTCTCGCTCCTTCAATTGCCGCATCACGCTACAGATACGTGCATGAGCATATTGCACGTAATAAACCGGATTATCATTCGATTGTGATTTTGCCAGCTCCAGATCAAAGTCCATATGTTGCTCGCATTTACGCATCACATAGAAAAAACGTGCCGCATCTTTGCCCACCTCTTCACGCAATTCTCGCAACGTCACAAACGAGCCACTACGCGTCGACATCTGTACTTTTTTGCCATCACGATAAAGATTTGCAAACTGAACAAGCAAAACATCCAGCAGATCGGGTTGTTTACCCATGGCCGAAAGTGCGGCTTTAACTCGTGGTACGTAACCATGATGATCAGCCCCCCAAACATCAATGACCTTGTCGTAGCCACGCTCGGCCTTATCTAAATGATAAGCAATGTCGGATGCAAAGTAGGTGGTCTCTCCATTATCCCGAACAACAACTCGGTCCTTTTCATCCCCATAGTCCGTAGATTTAAACCACCATGCGCCCTCTTTTTCATAAAGGTGGCCACTGCTTTTAAGTCGCTCAATTGTTTTTTCAACCGCACCGTTCTCAACCAGTGAACGTTCGGAAAACCACGTTTCATAAACGACACCAAACTCTTCAAGATCTTCACGAATATCGCCTAAAATAGACTCCAGCCCCGCATTAAAGACTGAGCGATAATCTTGATGGCCTAATAACTGCTTTGCTCGCTGGATCAAAGCATCAATATGTGTCTCTTTGTCGCCTTGTCCGCCTTCGGTCTCATCTTCTGGCAAACCAGCCATGACAATTTGAGCCGCACGCTGAAAGGTATCGCCATGCTTGTTTTTCAATGTCATTGAAATATCACGGACATATTCACCACGGTAACCATTCACTGGAAATATAATGGCTTCACCGCACAGCTCCAGATAACGCAACCAAACACTGGTGGCTAAAATATCCATCTGACGACCTGCATCATTCACATAATATTCACGATGCACTTTAAAGCCAGCAGCCACCAGCAAATCAGCCACCGTAGCACCGTATGCAGCTCCTCGGCCATGCCCGACATGCAGTGGCCCCGTCGGGTTTGCTGAAACGAATTCAACCTGCACTCTTCGCCCCTGGCCAACGGCACTGTGTCCATAGGCTTCACCAGCCTCATGTATCGCTGGAATAATCTGCTGAAATGCGGCGGGTGCCATAAAAAAATTGATAAATCCCGGCCCAGCAATTTCGATTTTAGATATTGAATCTGACTCAGGCAGCGCCTGCACTAACTTTTCTGCCAAATCACGTGGCTTACAACGGGCAATTTTAGATAGCATCAGCGCAAGATTACATGCAAAATCACCCAGCTCTTTGTTACGCCCACGCTCAACCTGAACATCCAGTTTCAATTCTTTTGGTAGCACATCACTCTGCTGTAGTTGTAAAACAGCATCACAAAGCAGGTTTTTTATCAGTTGTTTCATCAGGTCAGTATCTATTAATTAGTGGAGAACGATTCAAAAACAGCCTATTATGGCGGCTATTTGTGATCTTGCAACCCGCAAGTGACAACTTTGATCGAAGTTTTTTATCCATGCGTGCGTTCTACAATAAAGCCCAATATACAACCAGTGTCAACAAAGCCTCCGAGCTTCCCGTTGATATGGGAAAAGAAGTCGCTTTTGCCGGCCGCTCTAATGTCGGAAAATCCAGCGCCATTAATACATTGACTCATCGGCGTGGCCTTGCGCGAACCAGTAAAACTCCAGGACGAACCCAGCTCATCAATTTTTTTGAAATAGATTCAGAGCACAGATTGGTCGATTTGCCTGGTTATGGTTTTGCCAAAGTACCTGATCGAGTCAAACAACATTGGCAGCAACTGATTTCATCGTACCTAAATGAGCGACAAGCACTTAAAGGGCTGATTGTTATCATGGATTCACGCCGCCCATTTACTGAATTTGATATGTCGATGCTTGACTGGTGTGAACACGCCAAGATGCCCGCACATATTTTGTTGACCAAAACAGATAAACTCAGCAGAAATGCAGCCCAGGCAACACTCAGCAAAGCAAAAAAAACCCTAAAGCAGCAAGCACGAGATATCCCAATCTCCGTACAACTTTTTTCATCCCTGAAAAAAACAGGCATTGAAGAGATATACAGTAAATTAAATGAATGGCTAGAAGTCAGCAACCAATTAAAATAATTTTGATTGGTTATACTGGAGACAAAAAAAACCCCAGCTACTGGGAGATAGCCGGGGAGTTTAAATCCCCGCTTTGAAGGGAGATAAAAAGCGGGAGAGTATTTGTGCGTACTCTGCTATTAAAGACACGCGCTATTTTTAAAAGTTCACAAAATTAATCAGGTATTTTACCAGTACCTTTCAAAGCCCAAGCCAATGTTTGGCTTCAACTTAAGTTCAGTCAATGAGTTCATCAACTCTTCAGCAGTCGCCTGCTCAATATTTATATCGGTACCCAGCAAAAAACTGATTCGCAAGATCTCTTGATTAATCAACCCCATACCAAGCACTGGATTATCACTCTGTACATTTAAACGAAAAGTGGGATTGCCTATATGCTTGTGAACCGACAACAATCGGTTTTGTAAACTTGAAATTGCGTTACTTGAATAGTCCAGTAACAGCGACTTTTTTTTGGTATCAATAGGGAAAAAAGAGTGGGATCGAAGTGATTCGGAGCAGAGGCGTTTTGCCTCTTCAGGTGTTTTGCAAATAATCTGTTTCGATTCGGTCTGCACAGCGGGTTGACCAGAGACTTCATCGGCATAACCAGAAACTGCAACACAGGTTCCAATGAAAAACAGAGCAATACGTGGCAACGTAAAATCTATCTTTATCATTATAAAACCTCCCGTGCTTGATTCAGAGTGTTTCGTCCCTGCTGCACAACAACACTCTTTTCCTCACCGTAACAGACAACGCCAATGAAACTAACCTATCGAATACCGATCTATCTGCCGACAACCTTTAAAATCTGGTTAAGGGCAATTTCCGATTATAGCCCTATTCAGCAAACAATACCACCATTTGAAATGTGACATTTAGGAGATAATAATGAACTCACTGCGCCGTTTACATGATTTTGGGCAAAGCCCCTGGTATGACAATATTCATCGTAAAATGCTCACATCAGGCGAGCTGGAACGTATGATTCAAGAAGATGGTGTAAAAGGCATCACCTCTAACCCAACAATTTTTCAGAATGCAATCAGCAAAAGCAGCGATTACGATGACCAAATAAAGCAACTCCTTGAGGAAGACCCATCGAAAAGTAGTCGCGATTTATTTTTCTCTCTCGCTATTACTGATATTCAATCAGCGGCTGACTTATTACTGCCAATCTATAAAGAAAGCCATGGTATTGATGGCATGGTCAGCCTTGAAGTCTCACCCGATCTGGCCTATAACGCAGACAAAACAGTTTTAGAAGCACTGCAACTGGTTAAGCGAGTCAACCGCCCCAACCTGATGATCAAAGTCCCCGCAACCCGAGAAGGTTTAAGTGCAATCGAAACACTGACTTCAGAAGGAATTAGCATTAATGCAACGCTTCTATTTTCCAGTAAACGCTACAAAGAAGTTTTAGAGGCTTATTTACTGGGCCTTGAAACACGCTTGCGCCGTGGCCAGCCCATTGATAACATCAGCTCAGTGGCCAGCTTTTTCATCAGCCGTGTTGATGCAATGGTCGACAAGTTGCTGGATCAAAAAATGGAAACGGCCGATCATCATACAAAAATTCAGCTTCAATCACTCAAGGGAAAAATTGCGATTAGCAATGCCAAGCTCTCTTACCAGCATTATAAAAAAGTTTCCAACAGCCAAAGAGGCAAAGATCTCGTAGAAAGTGGTGCAAAAATGCAACGATTACTTTGGGCAAGCACTGGCACTAAAAACCCGGATTACAGTGACGTACTGTATGTCGACACATTAATCGGTGCGGATACAGTCAATACAATTCCACCCGCAACGTTTGAAACCTACAAAGACCATGGAAACCCGCAAGCGACACTCGAAACAGATCTGGAACTTGCAAAAAATAGTATTGATTTATTAAAAAATCTGGGCATTGATCTGAATCGGATTACAGATACCCTGGAAGATGAAGGTGTCAAATCTTTTTCTGAATCGTTCGATACATTATTAAATGCAATTCAGAAAAAAGCAGATGTTATAAATGAACTTCAGACAGCCAGCGCATAAAATTTAAACCTGTATTTATGTCGAGTCGAGTACGGTAGAAAAACTCTATCGTGCTTGACATGATTTTATGTGCATTGATGGCCATTATATTCCGTTACATTTTTTTAAGCTGAAACAAAGCTTCAAGCGCTTGCATCGGGGTCATGTCGTTTGGATCAAGGTCGGCAAGCTTATCGACCGCTGGATGGCTTTCTGGCTCAGCATTAAAAAGCGACATCTGAGGGGCAGATGCGGCCTTTATTTTGTCATGTGGGGCATTAGCCTCCAGCTGGGCAAGGCGCTTTTTGGCGACTTTAATCACTTTTGAAGGCACACCGGCGAGTGCCGCGACTTGCAAACCATAGCTTTGATTGGCGGGGCCTTCTTTGACCGCATGCATGAAAATAATTTTATCGCCGTGCTCAATGGCATCAAGGTGAACGTTGTAGGTCGTATCTAGTGTTTCTGGAAGGGTGGTGAGTTCAAAATAGTGGGTGGCGAACAGGCAAAATGCTCGGGTATTTTGTGCCAGATGCTCGGCACAGGCCCATGCGAGTGACAGGCCATCAAACGTGCTGGTACCACGGCCTACCTCATCCATTAAAACCAGACTTTGCTCGGTAGCGTTGTGCAAAATATTGGCTGTTTCTGTCATTTCAACCATGAAGGTTGAGCGGCCACCGGCCAGATCATCAGAAGCACCAATGCGCGTGAAAATACGATCAATCGGGCCGAGGGTGGCACGAGTTGCAGGAACATAGCTGCCGACATGTGCGAGCAATACAATGATGGCCGTTTGTCGCATGTAGGTCGATTTTCCGCCCATATTGGGGCCGGTGATGATGAGCATTCGCCGGTTATCATCAAATAGTGTGTCATTTGCGACAAAAGGGGCGTTCAGTGTTTTTTCGACCACTGGATGTCGGCCTGCTTCAATCTGAATGGAGGGTGTGTCGATCAGTTCGGGCGAATTTAGATTCAGCGTATCGGCACGTTCAGAAAAGTTGGTGAGAACGTCCAGTTCCGCCAGTGCAGCAGCCGATTGTTGCAGTGCTACGATATGTGGCAACAGACCTTCCAGCACTCCTTCATAAAGAAATTTTTCTCGTGCCAATGAACGTTCACGCGCACTGAGCACCTGATCTTCAAATTTTTTCAACTCGGGTGTGATAAAGCGTTCGGCATTTTTGAGTGTCTGGCGACGTGTGTAATCATCCGGTACATTATCTGAGTGCAGGCGGCTGATTTCAATGTAATAACCGTGAACTCGGTTGTAATTGACTTTGAGGTTTGTAATTCCTGTTCGTTCTTTCTCTCGGGTTTCGAGATCAATCAGGTATTGGTCGGCATTTTCGCTGAGCGAGCGCAGCTTATCCAGATCTCCATCGTAACCTGTGGCGATCACACCGCCATCACGAATGAGTACGGGCGGCTCTTCGATAATTGCACTTTCTAATAGATGATGAACTTCAGGAAATTCTGCAATTTTTTGTTGTAACGTTGAAAGCAAAGGCGCATCAAGTGGGTTTATCATCTGCTGTAGTGCGGGTAGTTCTGATAGAGCAAAACGTAGCAGTGCCAAGTCACGCGGTCGTGCTGTTTTGAGTGCAACACGGGTCAAAATGCGTTCGATATCACCGATGCCTTTGAGGTTTGTTTGAAGTGCTTCATAAGCTTGGTTTTCACACAAAATACCGATGCAGTGGTAGCGTTGTCGCAATGTGTTGTGATCACGTAGTGGGCGATTGATCCAGCGTCTGAGCAGGCGGCTTCCCATCGAGGTTGAGGTGCGATCCATCACCCAGGCCAGGGTGTGATCCTGGCCGCCACTGAGGTTAAATTCCAGTTCGAGGTTGCGGCGACTGGCTTGGTCGAGCAGCACCGTTTCATCACGTTGTTCAACTTTAATGCTTTGAATATGCGGCAGTGCCGTACGCTGGGTATCTTGTGCGTATTGCAGCAGACAACCAGCAGCGGCAAGGGCGATGTCCAGCTTTTCACAGCCAAAGCCACTGAGATCTCGTGTTCCCATTTGCTCTGTGAGCAGCCTTGTGGCGGTATCAAGGTCAAAGTGCCAGGGGGGCATGGGCCGAGCACATGATTGGTTTGCCAGTAAGTCGCTGCGCTTGGTTTCGTCATAGAGCAGTTCACTGGGTTTGAGGCGTTCCAGTTCATCGGCGAGTGCATCTTGACCGTTTACTTCAAGCACACTGAATCGACCACTGCTGATATCCAGCGAAGCAATGCCTATTTTTTCTTTGTGTTGATGAATGGCGACCAGTAAATTATCACGACGTTCATCAAGCAGCGCTTCATCCGTGACAGTGCCGGGGGTGACAATACGCATGACTTTGCGTTCGACAGGCCCTTTTGATGTGGCCGGATCACCCACTTGTTCACAAAGAGCAACAGACTCCCCTTTTTTGATCAATTTAGCGAGATAATTTTCTGCCGCATGATAGGGAATGCCTGCCATTGGAATCGGGTTGTTTCCGTGCTTGCCACGGCTGGTGAGCGTAATGTCGAGTAGTTTTGATGCAAGGCGAGCATCATCAAAAAAAAGCTCATAAAAATCCCCCATACGATAAAAAACGAGCATGTGAGGGTAGTCAGCCTTGATGCTAAAGTATTGCTGCATCATGGGGGTGGATTGTGTGTTAGACATGGTTGTTATTCGATTAGAGTCTCTTCGCTGTTTCCCCATTCTGACCATGAACCCGGGTAGCCCTTTATATTTTTGTAGCCGAGGCTTTTTAACACAATATAGGTATGTGCCGAACGGCGATGAGTCTGGCAGTAGGTGATGATGGTTTTGTCTTTATTAATACCCGCTTGCTCATAAAGTGCTTGAAGTTCATGTTCGTCTTTAAAGCGAGTATTATTTTCACGATCAACCGCATCAATCCACTCTATATTTTTTGCGCCAGGAATATGACCACCACGCAGAGCACGTTTGTCCCACCCTGAAAATTCACTATCAGAACGAACGTCGAGCAATATATTTTTGTTACTTTCCAGCCCTGCCAGAATTTCAGATTTTGAAGCAATTGCATCGCTATTAAATGTATTGGCTTGATAATGGCTGGAGCTTGGAACCACCGCTTCATCGCTTACGGGAAAACCTTCCCCCATCCATGCGTGTAGTCCACCATTAAGAAGTGAAAAGCTGTGATGACCTATTGCATCCAGCGTCCATAAAAAACGACATGCTTTCAGCCCCATGTCGTCATCGTAAGCAATCACATGTGTATTCGAGGTCATGCCAATATCGGATAAAACATGGTTGATCGTATCAATATCAGGCAAGAGTCCCATGACAGGAGGGATGGATACTGAAAGTTGTTCGATATCCAGATGAACTGCGCCTGCAAGATGGTAATCTTCATAAATATCAGACGAAGAGAGGTCGACGATCAAAATATTATCGACATTCAGGAGCTGTTCGAGAATATCGGCTTCAAGCAATAAAGGTATATTGAACTGATTCATGGGTGTACTTTTCTGGCTTTATTTTTTGGATGATTGGGCGAGGATTATAACACCAATTAAAATCATGCAAATTATTGGAAAGGCCTCACCCGTGAACAGATCACCCACCCAATCATATGGTATAAGATAATGCTCTTAAATTATGCAACCATCAGGTGTTTCTGAAAATTCTGGAGTTAAAATATGGCGCTCTGCCAGGGCGGTCAAAAGAGAAGGTTGCCAATGCTAATGGCGAAACGATCGAACGCTGGGAGGGGCAGATGAAAATCTGCCCTGATATCGTTCAATAAAAACCTGACAGCAGCCCACCCTATCCGCGCGACTCTATTTTACGCCGATCAATATGTCCATGATTTGAAATTCCAGTTTTTTGAACAAGAGCCAGATGGTTGCATATAAGTGTGTTATCTTTCATCATACGGTATTGAATCCCCCTATTATTGCTCAGGAACGAGCGCGGAATAACTTGAGATCGAAGTTATTGCGTGATTGTTGCTGAGTTGTTATTTATACAGGTACAACTCTCAGGAGATAAAAAATGAGATGGTTCTTGAATTGGAACAGATTATTACAAATAACAGGGATT
>VAPF01016344.1_pt1 | contig 12082 bp, 9 predicted proteins | sample 3393931 | NCBI WGS metagenome assembly VAPF01 (sample SAMN08290437, study PRJNA428436) | hydrothermal vent metagenome | isolation source: Deep-sea hydrothermal vent chimney | place: Atlantic Ocean: South-mid Altantic Ridge | depth 2773 m m | reverse complement strand
TTAATTTTTTGATGAACAGAATCCGGTTTACGGCCGAGCAATACTGTTAACAAACCGACCTTCATCGATTTGCCCTGTTTTATAGACTCTTTTAGCATTTTAAGCAACGTCACAAAAACATTTTTCAGCTTTTTTTCGTGCTATCACACTATTCAACAGCTACTATGGCACCAACATGAAATAAATTGATGCTCATTTAGCATGCACCTATACCTGTAGCAACTGAAATTCAAGCATTAAGCATGCATCACATTCACTCCACAGCACCACCAAAAGTAGGTGTTTTTAGGTGAAAACCAGCGCCCTTAGTCAAGCAGAATGATGCGTAATAGCCAGCCTGCTGCAAGAAATTCTACATCGCTATAGAATGGTAGAGAGCGTACAATCAGTCGCTACAGGTATATCAGCCAACACGCACCTCAAAAACAGGAAAGGGCTCACCATGAGTGAAAAAACCCTTCAAAAGAAATCACTACGCACCAAACCGGAAGTGCTGCACTCAGAAATTATTGCGCGTACCAATATCTTTCGGATTGAACGGCGCGACCTGCGTTTTTCCAATGGCACTGAAGTCAGCCATGAGCGATTGATTGGCTCTGAGCATGGTGCTGTACTTATTGTTCCCATGCTCGATGAAAATACGGTATTACTGATTCGCGAATACGCCACGGGTGTTCATCGCTACGAACTCGCACTACCCAAAGGACGCATCGAGGCCAACGAACCCCTTCTTAATGCTGCAAATCGTGAAATCATGGAGGAAATCGGCTACGGTGCCCGTAAACTTCAGCACTTCACCAGCCTGACGATCGCACCGGGATACCTCAGTCATGAAACACATATCGTGCTGGCAGAAGACCTTTACGAAGAACGGCATGATGGAGACGAACCTGAAAAAATAGACGTAGTACCCTGGCGGATGGATGCTCTGCCCGAACTGTTAAACCAAAAAGAATGCACAGAAGCACGCAGTATTGCTGCTTTATTTATGGTGCAAGCACACTTGGCAGCGCGAACCACGTAACATGACTCCACTCTTATTTCTGTAGCGGCAAGGGAACATATTGTGAGCAGTGAATTAATCAACGACATTATCGAGCTGGCTATTGTAGCGGGACACCGCATCTTGGAAATTTATAATACCGATTTTGGTGTCGAACAAAAATCCGACAATACCCCCCTCACTGCCGCTGACATGGCCGCCCACCATATTATCATCGAGGGCCTTGCCCAGCTTACCCCGGACATTCCTGTTCTTTCGGAAGAATCTCCCATTATTCCTTTTGAAGAACGCTCCCAATGGCAACGCTACTGGTTAGTGGATCCTCTGGACGGCACTCGTGAATTTGTTAAACGCAACGGCGAATTTACGGTTAACATCGCACTGATCGACAATCACGAATCAGTGCTCGGCGTTGTTTATGCCCCGGTTACCGGCGCGACCTATTACGCTGCACGCGGCATGGGTGCTTTCAAAAAAACCCGGAGTGACATGGGTAATAACGGAAACAAAACCATCGCCATTCACACCCGGCGCAAAACTGCCAACAACACCGTTATTGCTGGCAGCCGTTCACACCGCGGCAGTTCGCTGGAAGCTTTTCTGCAAAAAGTCGGCAATCACGAAGTCATCAGCATGGGTAGTTCGCTGAAATCCTGCCTAGTGGCTGAAGGTCACGCCGACATCTATCCACGTCTGGGGCCTACTTCGGAATGGGACACCGCCGCCGCACAATGCATAGTGGAAGAAGCGGGTGGACGTATTACCAAGACTGATATGCAACCTCTGCGGTACAATACCAAAGATGAGCTATTGAACCCTTATTTTCTGGTGATTGGTGACCCTGATTTTGACTGGGCTCAATATCTGTAACAATATTGCATTATTATCTACCGACCCTGAAACCTTAACAAACAAGGAAACAATGTGAAAAACCCATTATTACTCAGCGGCCTCGCCGCCATTATTGCTTTGTATAGCACTACCATCAGTGCAGCAAAACTTGACACCGACAAAGAAAAGTTCAGTTATGCCATTGGCTTCCAGATCGCCCAGGGATTTAAACGTGACAACCTGGAAATTGATACCAACGCTATGTCACAAGCCATCAACGACGTATTGGGTGATAAAACACCACAACTAAGCGCTGACGAAATGCGCGCCACCATGGAATTAGCGCAGCAAAAAATGCTGACTGCACGCGCCGCCAGTGGTGAAAAAGCCAAGACTGCTGGCGAGGTTTATCTTGCCGCCAACAAAAAGAAAAAAGATATCATTACGCTCGACAGCGGGTTGCAATACAAAGTCATCAGCATAGGCAAAGGCAAGCAACCCACTATCGATTCATCGATTACTGCCCATTATAAAGGCACTCTGATTGATGGCAGTGAATTCGACAGCTCTTATAGTTGGAACCAACCAGCCACGTTTAACGTTGGTCAAGTTATCCCTGGCTGGAAAGAAGTACTGCCATTGATGCATGAAGGTGATAAATGGCAGGTGTTTATTCCTGCCGAGCTAGCCTATGGCGAACGCGGCTCTGGCGGCATCATTGGCCCCAACGAAACATTAATTTTTGAAATCGAACTGATCACGGTCAACTAGCCTGAACTATTCGTGAAATATCGAGCACATTGCCAAGGCTAAACTTTATATGCTGCCAGCATGAACGCTAACACCTCCTCAACGCAGCAGTTATTTTTACAACGGTTGCGGGAGGTGTTGCGTGCTCACCCTGCCGGGATCAGTGAATACGAACTGATTCACGCATTAGACTCTGTTGGCGAGCCTCATTTTGAGGCTAACTGCCTGCGAGACAGCCTGTCATTATTTCAAACGCATTTTTTTCTTTTTCATAACCTCTACCAATTGCACGAGCAACTGTGGCGCAACGACGGAATTTACCTTGAGATAGGTCCATTGCGTATACAACTACTATCTGGCGACACCGCTTCTTATCCCGCATTATCCGCACACAACCCACTACGTGACTATTACCTGAATATTGATAACCTGAATAACATCGATGCCAATGATGTTGACTTATTGTTGGGAAAATTCTGGCAGCGCTTTGTACGTAATGATGAGCGACACAATGCGCTGGAGGAATTGGGATTAAACGACCCCGTTGATTGGACAACCATTAAAACCCGGCATCGACGACTGGTCATAGAGCACCACCCCGATCGCGGCGGTGACAAACAACGCTTGCAAGCTATTAATGCGGCAATGAATGTACTGACGCGGAACAAGCATCATTAAAAAGCGGGCATCCAAATGTCATCAGCAAGTGTGCTTGGTCAAATTTGCTTCTTGTAACCACAGAGGTCAAAGAGACACAGAGAAAAACACACAAAGTGCTACGCCACTGCGAACTCTGTGCAACAGACACTCTGTTTTTTTGTTTTCACATCTGCATTACAAACTAAATGTCTAAACCTCACTCGACTCGCCACGGACGTTGGCTGCCCAATGTTTGCTTAACCGCTAAAAACACGTATTCATTTTTACCACCCTCAATGGGCATCCGTTATCCTGCTGCCAACCCTTGAATCCGCACACCCATTGGCGGTATTTCTTCTCCATCGATTCTCACGTCCAGTACGACAGGACCGCCTAAAATCAAACTATCAAAATCCAGCTTTTGCAGATCGTCTGAAGACCGGACAATATACCCTCTCGCGCCCATCGCCTTGGCTATCGCACAAAAATCTGTCGGCGGAAGCTCGAAGGCGACGGGCTCAGCGTTGTTCAATCGCTGTCCATGCTTGACCATACCTAAGGCTTCATCATTCAGGATGACAAAAATAATGGACAGTTTTTCACCAACAGCAACACTTAATTCCTGTCCATGCATCATAAAGCTGCCATCCCCGGTAATGCAGACAACGGGGCCATCCTGATAACCTAATGCAGCGCCTACGGATGCACCGATTGCCCAGCCCATTGATGAAAATTCGATACTGCTCCGAAACAATCCGGCATTGATACCTCGCCGCCTGACACTGCGCCGGTCTGTCGGCTGAAGATAGTGTATCGCCCACGCAACACTGTTTCCTGTATCCGCGAAGAAACGGGTATTCGATGGGAACAATTGATTTAACTCATACATTAAGCGTTGAGGCTTAATGGGCACCGCATCAGAGCGCATAAGTACCTGCTCTTCAGGCGTCAGCGTTGCGTGCAGGCCAGAAGGCGTACGGATATCTTCTGGCCCACTTAATGTGGGCTTGTTGCTTCTGATCAACTCTAGCAGCTGCTCAAAAATGGCCAGAATATTTCCCCTAACATGTAGTTTTGCCATCGGAGATCGCGTCATATTCTCTTCTGTCGAATCTATATGTATTAAACGCTTGTTAAGGAGATAATCCTCGCTCCAACCACTACTCGCCCATTCACTCAGATTAGTTTCAATCGCAATGACAATATCTGCATTCTCTTCGCTCAGCGCTCTTCGCGCGCTATCGTGCCCAGCAAAACCGATAACACCTTTGTAACAACTAAGATTTGAACCCACCAGCCCCTTACCATGCGGGGTAGTAACAATACTGGCATCCAGCAACCCGGCCAGCTCCAGAATAAGACCAATGGCTTCTCCGCACTCACCGCCCAACACCAATACAAATTTATTATTTTTAACAATATTTGAATAAAGTTCGCGCAATGCAATTTGGTCACAAGTGGCGTTTGCTCTGAGTAGCTTGTTGAGGTCAACATGCTCATGAGGCGGGCGCGCCATTACACGCAAAACATCAATTGGGATGCTGAGATGTACTGGACCTTTTGGAGAATGCATTGCCGTCATTATGGCTGTGACAAGCTTCTGTTCAATCTGGTCAGCATGGGAAACGAGGCTACTGTAACGTGTGCAATATTGAAACATACCCACTACATCTATACCCGCATCCGATGATTCCTGAAAAGCGCCCCGCCCAAACGTTGGCAGGGCTGTTTGTGCGGTTATCACCAATAAAGGAACATGGTTCGCATAGGCATTGGCAACACCTGTAATTAAATTGGTTGCCCCTGGGCCCGTTGTTGCGCAACAGACGCCCAGTTTTCCGGTTTGCCTTGTGTAACCATCAGCAGCAAAAACAGAACTTGCCTCATGGCGGGTAACAATCGGCCGAACTCCATTATTTCGGGCACTTCGGGCAAGTGAGTCATACAGTGGTTCAATCGCACCACCGGGTATTCCAAATATGTATTCAACACCCATTTGTTCAAGAAAATATAGAATCAGGTCTGCGCCAGTAAAACCCGTTTTGCTCGATGATAATATGTCTTTATCCATAAAAATTAGTGTAAAAATTTCCAGTTAATGTAGGTATCAGGTTCTTTCACTCTCCTTTAATGACAAGACATTTCCATATGACCGAGCATATCCAGCAAGCTACTATTGTGCATCAATAAACAGTAAACATTTACTATTTAGATACACAGAGTGCAAATAAAACATCACATTTAACAGCGCCTATATTTCCACAATTCTTGTTTTTTTTCAATACATTATAAAAGTTCCCCCTACCAAAACACTGCGGTAATACGCCACCTTTTCCAGCAATATTTACAGATTCCGCAAGCAGATACTCACAAGCGATAGGGTTCCGTAGCTTAACAAAATGATACTGACCAGCCTACAGACTCCCCCGTAAAATATTCTTTAAACACCCCCCTAAAAACAGCGAAGTCTTGCATTTTTCAATAAGTGCGCTTACCTGATAGCAACAATTGACCAACCAAAAGAAAAGTATCAGTTTCGATCAAAAACCTGTAGATTGCCACTCTACTTAAGCGCCAACAAAATAATTTACGAACGATTGTCAATAATTTAACCGGTTTAACGAAACGCAGAAACCTTAAACACGAACAAATACGCACTATTATTCTTGGGAGAACTTACGCCATCAGCATGGTCAGCTCGGAATCATATTGATCAATGCCACTGATGGCATATGCCATTTAACCCAAATCAATTAACAACCGATGCACTGGCAATACCAAGTTTAGACTCGGCCTGCATGCAATGTAATCGCACCCATTAAAAAGCAACTACTACAAACCCAACTCAGGGAGCATTCATCCCACTAGACGCTTCAAAAAGACAATAACGAGAGAATATTAGCACCTCAACCTTTCGTGTCCATGTAAATAGTAACACCTGAATCAACCTATCAACTTTATGTTAGCAAGGAATAATCCAGGAATGAAAGTTGAACAAATGCAGTGGACAGAATCCGCTGGATGGAGCCCTGAAATTCCGGGAACTTTAGCCACTGATGCCAATTTGGTGTTGGTTTTTGGCTCTACAGAACATCTAAAAAACAAACGACATATTACTAACATTCGGAAAGCTTATCCGAATGCGCTTATCAGCGGCTGCTCTACCGCAGGTGAAATTTTTGATGTTACCGTGCTAGATAGCTCACTATCAATAACTGCTATCCATTTTGAACGTACCCAACTACAAACAACACATGCCAGAATCAATAACCCAGAGGATAGCTTTCGCTGCGGTAAAAAATTAGCTCAGACTATTTCTCACCAAGGACTTCGACATGTTTTTGTATTATCAGATGGCCTTAACATCAACAGCAACGAGCTAATCAGCGGACTGAATGAGCAACTTCCATCAGGTGTCACTATTACAGGTGGCTTATCAGGGGATGCGGGTCATTTTGAGGAAACCCTGGTGTTGTGGCAGGACAAAGCACAGTCCCACGTAGTCACATTGATCGGCCTATATGGCAAAGCACTCAAAATTGGCTTTAGTTCATTGGGAAACTGGGGCTCCCTTAAGCCTGAACATGCTGACACACACACCAGCAATAACACGCTCTATGAAATAGATGGAAAATCTGCACTGGAACTCTATAAATCACACCTAGGTGAGCACGCCGCCTATCGACCCACTACAGACACACAGCCTCCAGCGGGCGTTCGCTCTGCGGACAGAGATGCCCGCCCGACAAAAACCTCCCTCACCCCCGATGAAAATGAACAAAGCATGGCCTTTACCAGCAATATACTCGCGGGTAACCATTATCACCTGACAAAAGAAAATGTTAACCGGCCTGTGGATGACACAATAGCCGCAACCAAAATCGACCCCTCAACGCTCAACAAATCTTCTGCTGAACTTGCTATTCTTATCAGTTGTGTCAGACGCAAAATGACACTCAGACAAAAAACAAAGCAAGAAATCGAAGGTATCCGGGAAATGCTCGGGCCACAGCCCATCCTCACTGGTTTTTATTCCTATGGAGAAATTTCTCCATTTTCTCCCGACACACACCGTAAATCGCATAATCAGACCATGACAATCACCCTTTTTAGTGAAACCTAGCACATACCATCAAGGGCATTTTGACAAAGCACCTGCCTCTGGTGCTCAATTCACCTAGTTTTGCAATATTTATTGCTGTCGTCACATTTGCTTTCCGTAAATTCAATACTGTCTATGGAGTATATGCACCACTGTCAATATTCGTTCTGTAACACGAATGCACCAAACCTTTAACCTAGAACCCGCAGTTGAATGGCTTGTAGAGTGCGTTGAATTTTGTGACTAGCAAAGCGCGATGAGAACGAAGCCATGGATGGCCAAAGGTAGAACACCAACAGTAGGCGCTTTAGGCGGCGCAGGAGCCGTTGTCGAGTAATAGTTTGCCTATTGCGACGATTCGTAACGCGGCCAGACGCAAAAGGCAATGCACTCTACAAGCCGTAGCGATTCACCCGGCGGGTGAACTTTCCCTATCAATAGAACATCGATATTCATCAACAGGTTAATACATCCTCTAAGCGGTCAACTGCGGAATCTAGGTTTAATGGATGCTTTTTTGAAAAAATAACTTCCAGCATACAAAAAAGCCAAGTTGATAACGTTCATCTAAAACGTACCGAAAGCCCGTTATTGTGGAAAGCCTGCTTTGATTTTTAACATGACTAAAACTGACAAATTGATTACAAAAATAACCCCGTCTAAAAAAAGGATATGATATTAACGTATCTTTACGCTGTATCCGCCTATTGCGGTCTATAAAACGGCTCTATATCCGTATATATCCCTATCCAACGCCTCTATAAACCCTAAATTATCCACTATTAACGAACTCATCACCCACCAAAACATGAATCATGTGGACAAAAATTATGGACAAAATCACAAATCAGTCCTTATTTCTTTATGCTATTTTGCCAACATCACAAAAATAATGCCTTTGTCAGTTAAAAAATCATATAAAACTGCATAGAAAATTGATGAACCCCACTTGAATGCTGGCTTTTTCAGTTGAAAGCTTTCCCAATTCTTTTGAAATTTTTACAACTCAAAACTATCTCTGAACGCTTCCGCAAATACTCTTTTTCATTAAATCAAACACTCCCTTTCATTAAATTATAAGAAATGTCAAAATACGTGCTTTATATCAAACAGGAGCACTTTACTCATGGCCGTAAAAAAGAAAACCAGATCCAGCGCATCAAACAACAAATCGCTACAATCTGTAGATGATGCCATTGCCACCTTGGCAAATGCAGCAGCTTCAACATCGAAAGCTGTTATGGATATAACCAAAAACAAGAAAAAACTGCTGGCTGAATCCAAACGCCTCGCGAAAAAGCTGGCAATTCTGATGAAAAAGAAAAAAGCAGCCAAGGCCGCTTTGAACAAGGATTCCAGTGCAACCAACCGAAAAGCCCTCAAAACTATCGAGAAAGACATTTCGGTAAATAAAAAAGAAGTGGCCAAAATCACCGCTGAAAAATCAGCGGCCATTGCAGAACTGTCCGCACTTAAGGTCGTATCCAAACGTGCAACGGTTTATGCCAAAGCTTTGGCTTCTGCCGACAAAGCACTGAACAAGCCAAAAAAGAAGCGGAAAAAGAAAAAAAAAGCAGCAAAAGTAAGTTCCTGATCTCGCCGGAACAATGAACAAGAACCCACCCACGAGGTGGGTTTTTTATTTGATGCACAAAAAAACGGCCTTGAGGAAAGGCCGTTAAACGGAATCACCACCTGAGAGGATAATGATGATTCAGCTGAGTGTTTAGACGCAGATATTTAAATAGTCAAGAAAACAGTCTCACTATTCACTTTTTCTTCCTTAAGCCCGCCTTTATTTTTGCTCACACTTTGCCGTATTGCAGGCCATCACCCAACCAGCGGCGCATCAGCGGAGCCACACTCGCCGGATGTTCTTTCAACAAAAGTTCAGCACATCGAGCAATGCGTGGAATCAACGCTTGATCCCGTTGAAAATCTGCAATACGCAAATTGACCAGTCCCGTTTGCCGAGTGCCCAACAATTCACCCGGACCACGAATTTCCAGATCCCGCTGCGCCACCACAAAACCATCATTACTTTCTCGTAAAATCGCCAAACGTGCTCGGGCCGTTTTTGATAACGCCGAGCCATAAAGCAACACACAATTGCTTTGCTGTGTCCCTCGGCCCACACGACCACGTAACTGATGTAATTGTGACAATCCCAGGCGCTCCGCATTATCGACAATCATCAACGTAGCATTGGGCACATCGACACCCACCTCAATCACCGTGGTGGCCACCAGCAAATCAATGTCACCCGCTTTGAATACCGCCATTACTTTGGCTTTTTCTGCCGCTTTAAGCCGACCATGCACTAAACCAATGCGCAAGTCCGGCAACGCCATGTGTAAGGCTTCCGCCGTTTCCTGTGCGGCCTGACATTGCAATTTTTCAGACTCTTCCACCAACGGACACACCCAGTAAGCCTGCCTCCCCCCCTGGCACGCCTTATGGGTACGTGCCACAACTTCATCACGGCGCTGCTCTGAAATCACTACCGTTTCCACCGGGGTACGGCCTGGCGGCAATTCATCAATAACTGACACGTCCAAATCCGCGTAGGCCGTTTGTGCCAGCGTGCGTGGAATCGGGGTCGCGGTCATCACCAGCTGATGCGGATAACTTTCACCCTGCATACCGTCACTCGCACCTTTGTTGCGCAATGACAAACGCTGATGCACACCAAAACGATGCTGCTCATCAATAATCACCAGCCCGAGCTGTCTAAATTCCACACCCTTCTGAAACAAGGCCTGGGTACCCACAATCACCTGCGCACTGCCATCATTCAGCGCTGCCAGAGTGTCTTTGCGTGCCGCTCCTTTTGTTTTACCGGAAAGCCAAAATACGGATACATCCAATGCAGAGAACCACTGTGTAAAATTGATGCGGTGCTGCTCTGCAAGCAATTCTGTGGGAGCCATTATCGCCACCTGAAAACCCGCTTCCACCGCTTGCAAGGCCGCCATCGCCGCGATAATAGTTTTACCACTGCCCACATCACCCTGCACTAAACGTTGCATTGGGTGCGGCTGATCCAAGTCCAACTTTATTTCATTGATCACTCGTTGCTGAGCGGCGGTTAACTTGAATGGCAAGTTTTTCTCTAAAGCAGTTTTCAGACGCCCACTGACACACATTGCCGCCGCTGTTTTTTTTTGTTGCTGGTGACGTAACTGGCGCAAACTGACCTGGTGCACTAACAATTCCTCAAAAGCGAGACGCTGCTGCATGGGATGTTCACCCGCCTGTAATTCATGAACATCTGCATCCACAGGTGGATAATGCACGTAATGAATAGCCACTTGCAGGGTGGGCATTTTTTCCTGCTGCAATATTTCTGCGGGCAGAAATTCGGTTAATTGTGCGGTAAATAATGTTGGATCTGCCAATACCGTATTAATCAGCGTACGCAATTTTAACTGGCGCAGGCCTTCTGTAGTCGGATACACGGGAGTCAGGCGCGCTTCTTTTTTGATCGGCTCGGCATCGCCTTCCAGTACCTGATATTCTGGATGCACCATTTCCAGCGCGCCACCCGCTGCACGCACCTCGCCAAAACATTCCACCTGAGTTCCACGCGCAAGGTTTGCCTGTTGCTGAGCACTAAAATGAAAAAACCGTAAGGTTAAAAAACCAGTCCCGTCACTAATTCGCGACAACAACATACGACGGCGGCCATATTTTATTTCAGTGAGCTGCACCTCACCCCGCACAGTAATTTCATCCCCATTGCGCAAACTACCAAGCACGGCAGTCCGGGTACGGTCCTGATAACGCAGTGGCAAATGGAATAATAAATCAGCAACGCAATGAATACCCAGATTAGCCAACTTTTGTTGCACACTGGGTCCCACGCCTTTCAAGCAGGTCAGTGGTTGGTTTTGGGAGTTTTCAGAGTTTGATGAGGGTTGGCTCAAGGCAGTTTATCCACGGGAGGGATTCACTGCGATTGTACACGGCCTATGAGATTTATGAAAAACGATGAGCCATCGACTCATCGTTTTTCCTGAACGCCCTATTTTAAACTCGCATAAAATGCAGCCAGATCGGCAATATCAGCATCACTCAATTTAGCCGCCATCGTACTCATCATCGGGTCTTTACGCTTGCCATCACGATAATCCTTGATGGCCTTGACCAAATACATTTCTTGCTGCCCTGCCAAGTGCGGGTTTGTAGGCATGCTGCTCTTACCCTTTACGCCATGGCAAGCAGCACAAGCGGCGCTTTTTGCCTTACCGGCAGCGGCATCGCCTGCATGGGCATTAACCAACATGAACCCTGTTGCCAACATTACTGAACTCAACAAAAGTTTTTTAACGGGTACTTTCATTTCATCTCTCCTTCGGTTTTCTCTGGTTTTCTACTATTTTCAGTTCTGCGATTTACATAAAGCGCATTTATCAAGATACATGTCCACCACTTTTCTGTATGTCTTCCGGCAATGTGTAAAACCACATTTGATAGATCGAAATTGCCCATTGCACAGCAAATGAAACCCCCATCAATACACCACTCACCATCACTACCCACGCGAATGATGGATAAACCTTAGTGAGATACCAGGAACCAACATCCAGCACAATTGCCAGAAAAGGTGTCGCTATCAACGCGCATTTGACCCAAACAGGCTTAATGTAAGCATGGCAAAAAATTGAACCCACGATATAAAAAATAAAGGTAATGCCAAATAAGTGGATGTGCGATACACGCACAAGGGTAAAAATATCCATGCCCGTATCCAATTC
>VAPF01024800.1_pt1 | contig 12110 bp, 11 predicted proteins | sample 3393931 | NCBI WGS metagenome assembly VAPF01 (sample SAMN08290437, study PRJNA428436) | hydrothermal vent metagenome | isolation source: Deep-sea hydrothermal vent chimney | place: Atlantic Ocean: South-mid Altantic Ridge | depth 2773 m m | reverse complement strand
TGGGTAAGGGTAAAAGTCCAGACAAACAAACCGCCCGCAACGGCTCCCGTCACCAGCGCACCCCCAGGATGCATGATGTCAGAAACGGCACACACGGCCACCAGTCCGGCCAGCGGACCATTATGCACAAACCCCGGATCGTTTTTGCCCACCACCAGGGCCGCAAGAATACCGCCCACCATGGCCATCAGGGAATTAACCGCCACCAGACCACTGACCGCATCGATAGTCTGCGCCGACATCACATTAAAACCAAACCAGCCAACAGTAAGTATCCATGCACCCAGTGCCAAAAAAGGAATGCTGGATGGAGGATGAGCAGAAATACGGCCGTCCTTGTCATAACGACCATGGCGCGCGCCCAGCAGCAACACCGCGCCCAGCGCAATCCAGCCACCCATGGCATGTACGACGACCGAACCGGCAAAGTCATGGAACTCCGCACCGAAAGTGGCGTTGATCCAGTCCTGCATACCGAAATTGCCGTTCCAGGTCATGCCTTCAAAAAAAGGATACAACAGGGCAACGATAAAAAAGGTCGCCACCACCTGCGGGTAAAATCGCGCCCGCTCGGCAATACCGCCGGAAACAATGGCAGGAATGGCTGCCGCAAAAGTCAGCAGAAAAAAGAACTTTACCAGCTCATAACCATTTTTTTCAGAAAGCGCCTGTGCCCCGTCCATAAACCCTATGCCGTAGGCAATGCCATAACCGATAAAAAAATAGGCAATAGTGGAAACTGCAAAATCCACAATGATTTTTACCAGTGCGTTGACCTGATTTTTTTTGCGTACCGTGCCCACCTCCAGAAACGCGAACCCGGCATGCATGGCCAGCACCATAATTGCCCCGAGAAGAATGAATAAAACATCACTGCCTGCCTGCACACTGTCCACTTGCCTGCCCTCCTCATCTGTCCGAAACGGTGTTTGCCCGCAAACTGGCTGCAACACGGTCACCGATTGTTGTTATTGACGTTGTATGGCGTTTTTTGTGCGCGCACCACACTGGCACAAACTATACCGAACCTGCGGAAAGACATCTATTTCGGGTTTTGAACACAGGATGGACGCACAACACTTGTGTGCCACAGCAACTATCACCATCCAGGCTGGCGCGGATGATGACGGTTAATTAACGGAAAAAGCGAGGCTATGCTGCAAGCCAGCACATCAACCATATTATATTGACGGGTTCAGCTGGTCTGTCAGCATTCCGGGCACCAACAGTAGGCGCTTTTAGGCGAGGCGTATCTCGTAGCGAATGGCTATCGTCCTTTGCAAGAGATGGTTTGACGGATACACTAAAACCCTCTTGATTTTGAATCTCCGGCGGTGACCTGGATCTCTGTATGCATGTATTCTTTTCAACGCCTTTGTTGTTTGTTCTTTTGATCATCTTTTCAGGCTGTAGCAGTATCTATGACGCAGAAGAAAACAGGCGCAACCTCACCACTCAATTTTCATCCGCACAGTTACTGTCAGGTGAAATGAAAGTAGAGCAGATATTGAATGGTGAGGCAGATAAACAATTTATTCGCCCGCCAGAAAAAGTCCTCTCGGGCAATCCGGAACTCACTTACTGGTACAAGACAAAACTGTCTGCTGCTCTGCTCAAGAATGAGGAGTACATTCTGGAAATACCCTATCCGCTATTGGACAAGGTTGATGTCTGGTTCAGGACGGTAGATGGCAGAGCCTGGCATTATCAGGCCGGGTCACTTTACCCCTACGCTGATAGAGCTATAGATGATCCAGGTCTTGTTTTTCCTGTGCCAAAGGGTCTGGTCGAAGATATTGACATTGTTATCGCGGTGAATACCTCATCTCTACTCACATTCTCTGTGTTGTTGATGGAGAAAAAAGTATGGATGGAGTCCCGGTTGCACTCAAAGATATGGTAAGGCTTCTTTTTTGGTGCCATCACTATCCTTGTTATCTACAATTTTTTTCTCTCTTTGGCGCTCAGGGATGCCAGCTATGTCTACTACGTTCTTTATCTTATGGGACTGGTGTTAATTAACGCCATGGTTTCCGGCCACAGTAAAATATTTTTGTGGCCTGAAACAGAGTTGATTGATTCAAGAATCATATTAATAGTGGCTGCTGGTACAATTATATTTGCACTTCAATTTATTAATCATTTTTTGAATGTTCGTTCTCATTTTCCACGGTTATGGAAAGCTTCCGTGTGGATCATGATTCTAATCATTCCGCCGGCCATTGCTGAGTTTCTTGGTTTGGCGCTTGGTGTGGCTAATGGAATTCTGCCGGTCGTTATTCTCGTTTTAGGTAATCTTGGAATATTTTATTATCTCGGTGTGTCTATCGCCTCATATCGAACAGGGATAAAGCAAGCCCGATTTGTCATTGTTGCATTTTCAGCTTTTTCAATTGGCTTCTATTTTTACCAGACATTTCTTCTTCAGGGCGCTGAGCCTGACATCTTTCTCATTCATATGCTGGAGTTGGGTATACTTGCTGAAGGCTTGCTGTTATCCCTGGCGTTGGCAGATCGTATTAATCTGTTGTCACAACAAAAGGAGATGGCAGAGAGAGAAGCACTGCTTCACCAGCGTGATTTTTCTAAAAAACTTATTCAGGCGCAGGAAGTGGAACGTGAAAAATTTTCCAGTGCTTTGCATGATTCTATTGGCCACGGAGTTTTGGTGCTTAAGCAAAACCTGACCAGCCTGGCTAACGATTGTTTGACTAACAAAGGCGGCAGGGCCGGAGTCAACGTTGCACAAAAAACTGCGCGCGAAATAGATCTGCAAGCAAATTATTGTAGTGAAATTCTCACTGAGGTGAGACAAATGTCACATGATCTTCATCCGCATTTGTTGACTCGGCTGGGCTTTAAGTCAGCCATTCAGGAGACCATGACGCGGGCGTTTGCCGCTCAGGATATTCATTGGCAGATGGATGTCGATGAGACACCGGTTGAAATCGATAGTGAAAGAAAAAATCTGATCTATCGAGCCATTCAGGAAAGTTTTAATAATATTCTCAAGCATGCACACGCAACTGAGGTCATTCTCTCTTTACGGGTAGATCAGGATAAAATCCTGGTAAATATCAAAGATGATGGCAGGGGGTTTGATGACAAAGTTTTCCCGGATAGTCTGGGTATCAACAACATGAGAGATCGACTAAAGTTATTTGGAGGGCACTTGAGTATCCACTCCACTCCAAATATTGGCACTCATCTGACAATCAGCGTGCCGACAGTATAAGGCTGCCGCCATTGATTTATGGCGGCGATAACCAGGGTTAGCAATTTTATCATGGCAAATCAAAAGAAAAGGCTGCTCATCGCGGATGACCACCCAATTTTCAGGCAAGGGCTGAAACAGCTATTGGCATCCATTGAGTGGTTACATATTGTGGCTGAAGCTGAAAACGGTTGCTCGGCGTTAAGTCAGATAAAGCATTTCAGGCCCGACATTATAATTCTTGATCTTGCTATGCCCGATATGGATGGTCTTACTGTTTTGCAGCGTACCCGGGAAGAATACCCAAATCTTATTACCATTATTTTAACCAGTTACGATGACAGCGCTTATGTCGACCGGGCGTTTGAGTTGGGTGCAAATGCTTATGTTGTCAAGGATAGCGCGGGAGAAGACCTGATTAACTGCCTTGAAGTGGTTGTGCAGAGAAAAGATGTATACATTAGTCCCTCTCTGGGCAGTCGCTTTCCTGAGTTACCTCCCACCGCCACAGAAAAAAATACCTCTCTGGATTCGCTGACAAAAATGGAACGTAAAATTCTCTCTCATGTAGCCCGGTTTCTCACCAGCAAAGAGATTGGTAAAGAGCTGGGGGTTAGTTATCGCACGGTGCAAAATCATCGCAGCAGCATATGTTCCAAACTTCATCTAAAAGGGGCGCATCAACTGCTGAGCTTTGCCCGAGAGTATTTTGATCAATAATGTTCATTGAGTTGATGGCTAGTACCCACAGCACTCGCTGTGCTCGCGGGGCAGGCTCTTAGGGACGTGCATGTAATAACATCCCGATTTGGCGCTCAGATTTAGTCTATATTTGTTCGTTCTGATTGAACAAAAGTGCAGGAATAGTCGTTCTATTTCGAGCTTTTGTGATTGAAGAACGGGCACCAACAGTAGGCGCTTTAGGCGAAGACGGGCTGAAGCTGAGATGCAAAATCGGGATGTTATTACATGCACGTCCCTTACTTATTCAGAATAACGTAAACCGCGCACCTCGCGCCTGGTACTCTTTCAATAAACCTGGACGGAGTACCAGTGTCAGATTGATTTAATAACTTTGCGGATGCTTCTCCGCAACGATCTTTAAGGCCTGCCTCACTAAGCACTTGTACTCGCAAATATTGAGCATGTGTATCTATTGTCTACAGTAGGTGATGCTATTAGCATCAGGTTGTAGAGAAGCGGGGACTGACAAGATCGATCTCAATCCATACTGCCTTGCTGATTCTCCAGGCAATGAAGCCCCAGCTTGAGGAGCGCGTCTATTTTTGTGTTTCAACATCTTTAAGGAAGAAAAAGTTCAAGAAGTCAATGCAACTACTAATTAAAGAGATAACTATGTTGAAATTAAATCGGCCATCTTATGTGCGTTGTACTTTATATATGTTTATTTCTCTGTTGCTGACTGCTTGTGGTGGCGGCGGTGGCGGTGGCACTACCACTCACTTTGTTACGGGTGATGCAGGTTCTGGCGGCACCATCTTTCCTTCCGATGTAACGGTGGACGATGGTGATATGGCGAGTTTTACTGTTAGTGCAAATGCCGGCTTTGAGATTAATACTGTTAGCGGCTGTGGTGGTAACTTGGTTGGAAATAGCTATATCACTGATGCCATTACAAGTGATTGTACGGTAACCGCGAGCTTTAGCCTGACCAGTTCTGGTGGTGTGCCGGCCACGCCAGCGTTACCCGTTTTAAACTTTACAGCAGTTAAAAACTTCCACTTCAGTTGGGTGGATGTAGCCGATGCAACCCACTACAAGTTGTTGGAAAACCCAAATGGTATCAGTGGCTTTTCCCAGGCAGGCGGTGATATAGCCCAGGGAGTACAGAGTATTGATCATATTGTGCCACTCTTTAAACGACTGAATGCATCATACATTTTACAAAGCTGTAATGCGTCAGGTTGTACCGACTCAACCACCCTGAGCGCGAGTGCTTCACTGCTTTCAGCCATCGGTTATTTCAAAGCCAGCAACACAGAAGTCGATGATGCTTTTGGCGTTTCTGTTGAACTCAGTGGGGATGGCGATACGTTGGCAGTCGGAGCCATTTTTGAAGATAGCGATGCGACTGGAATTAACGGAAATGAGGGTAATGAAAACCTGTTATGGAATGAAAATTATAACTCAGGCGCGGTTTATGTGTTCACGCGTGATGGTGCTGACTGGACACAACAGGCCTATGTCAAAGCCAGTAATACCGATGTCGGTGATCGTTTTGGCTGGGCAATCAGCCTGAATGAAAACGGTAATACAATGGCGGTTGGTGCTTATGCCGAGCACAGCGACGCAGATGGTATCGATGGTGATCAGAATGATGAAACGGCCATTGAATCGGGTGCTGTGTATGTATTTACCCGCAGTGGCAATGACTGGAGTCAGCTGGCTTATATAAAAGCCAGCAACTCGGGTACTCAGGATCGCTTCGGTTATGCGCTGAGCCTGAATGATGATGGCAATACGCTAGCAGTAGGAGCGTATGCAGAACGCAGTGATGCAGAAGGAATAAATGGTGACCAGAATAATGACCTGGCGAGTGCTTCTGGTGCAGTTTATGTGTTTACACGCACGGGCGTTAGCTGGGTTCAGCAAGCCTATGTCAAGGCCAGCAATACTGGTTCTGGTGATAATTTTGGCTGGGATGTCAGCTTAAGCGGAGACGGTAATACCCTTGCCGTGGGTGCCAATAACGAAGCCAGTATGGCTGCCGGTATTAATGGCGATCAACTGGATAACTCAACACCGGGTGCCGGAGCGGTTTATGTATTTACCCGAAGCGGTACAGCCTGGAGCCAACAGGCTTATCTTAAAGATAGCCGGCTTGGGTGGAATATAAGTTTTGGTCATTCGTTAAGCTTGAGCGGTGATGGGGCTACTTTGGCGGTGGGTGCCACAGGTGAAGACAGTAATGCCATCGGAATCAATAATGACGAAAATAATAACCTGGCCACTGATTCAGGAGCGGTGTATGTGTTCACCCGTAGCTCAGGAAACTGGAGTCAACAGGCTTATGTCAAAGCCAGTAATACGGATGCAAGTGATCAGTTTGGGTTCACCGTGAGTTTAAGCAACGGTGGCAACACGCTGGCCGTAGGTGCGCCGGGTGAAGCATCAAATACTACCGTAATGAATGGTGATGAAACAGATGATTCGGCGATTCTTTCGGGTGCTGCTTATTTATTTGTTCGCAGTGGTGGCATTACCAGTGGGGCTAGCTGGCAACAACAAACCTACATCAAGGCGAGTAATAGTGGTGTGCTCGATTCCTTCGGCGGATCTGTTGACTTGAGTAATGATGGAACAAGTCTGGCCGTAAGTTCGAGCTCTGAGGATAGCGATGCCACCGGTGTTGATGGTGATCAGGGCAATAATGCAATTTTAGGTAGCGGTTCCGGTGCGGTTTATTTGTATTGAGCCAAATTTAAACAAGCTATTAGAAATCAGGATGCAAAATATGAAAAGATCTAACCATAAATTTTTTTCCGGAATCATCTACAGCTTTAACCTGTTATTTCTCTCTGCCTGTGGCGGCGGTGGAGGCAGCGATGCTGGTGGAGGCGACACCCTGAGCGTAGGTACAAGCCTGGTGCCGTTAACATGTAATTCTACTGAACCAGAAATACAATTAGGAGTGGTTCCCGATATTCCGTCTGGCAATCCTGATGCTGGAAAAGGCGTTTTTTTCTCGACTAAAACAGAATCCGGCACCAACGGCATCATCACCTACGACTGTGTGACAGAGGACTATGGCATGAGTGGCTCTACATTTTTAGAGATTACACAGGTAAACAGAACCGTTACTTTTGTATCTATGTGTGATGGCTTGCCACATGGAAAGGTAACCGCAGTCGCAGATTATGCCGCCGGAACCCAAAATAAAATAATTGAAGTAGAAGGCACAACGGTACAAAACTGTCAGGAAACATACACAAGCCCTGTGCCTGACATAATTACTGACCCGGCCTCGCTCCCGGACCTGGCGACCGTATTCACAAGCCCGAGCGATCCCTCTCTGTTAACGAACAATTGTCCTGCGGGCATACCAACGGTCGAAGCGCCCGCTCTCACAGCCTGTACCACCGTTGTTTTAGCTGATTTCGAAGCAACCGACTCTGTAGGCAGTAAACACCTGGTTTCCATTAAAACAACCCTTACAATCTCTCTTCGATAAAAATATTCGGGAGCCTCTGACCTGGTCTGGAGGACGCAGGCTCCCTGGCAAACAATCAGGTGCATAACCCGATTACAAATAATCACTAAGGAAGCATTACCATGGGAAATTTGAATCGATCTTGCACACGCAACATTTTTTATATGCTCAGCATACTTCTGATGGTTGCCTGTGGTGGAGGCGGCGGAGGTAGTTCTTTTGCTGTCACCGACAACTATAGGGTCAGTCTCAGTTATCCTACTGCCAGTGCTGATCTGGGTGGTGTCAGCCAGACATTGATCAGCGGTAAACTGGCACGCTCCGATAGCGCTCCGGTCTCCGCTGATGATATTAACTTTGTTAGTGTCAATGGTGTATTCGCTACGCTGGATGCAGATGATCCCTCACGTTGGTCGGTACAGATACCGGTAACGGTTAATACTACGACCAACCTGGATATAACTGTTGGGTATAGTGATGGCAGTACAGATACACTAAGCCACAGCCTGAAAAACTCACTTCAATTCTCTCAGGCATCTAACATTGTGCTGGATAAAGACAACAATCGCTTTCTGGTGTCCGGTATTTTTGCTGCACAACCAGTCCTGGGCGCAGTAGATTTAGATACCGGTGAGAACAGCATCATATCAAGCGCTGACGTTGGCGTCACTTTAGAGGCTGGTGCAGATCTCTCAAGTCCAATAGCCCTGGCAATCGACAATGTTAATAATCGTGCCCTGGTCATACAGTTCGGTTCCAGTGTGATTTTAGCGATAGATTTAACGACGGGTGACCGCAGCTTTTTTTCAACAGCGGGAGATTTTGCAAACCCTGTCAGCCTTATCGTAGACACTGAAAATGAAAGAGCACTGGTGATTGATAATGGCCTCAATGCAATTATTGCAATTGATTTCATCGATGGTGCGCGCCACATTGTCTCCGGGTCTATCGGTAGCGGACTGCTTTTGGGTGATGGACCAGGTTTTGTAGCTCCAAAATCTATCGCATTTATCGAGAGTGGTTTTGTTTTGGTGATGGATTCAGCTAATGATGGTGTGCTTTTGCCGATAGAAAGAACTGCACTGGTAAACCCGCTTTTTGTAGTGAATTTAGAGACTGGTGAGCGCAGGGTTTTATCTGACAATAGTGCCTTTGGTTCTGGCCCTGACTTTGATGGTCCACTAGCCGTTGGACTTGATAGCAGCAACCCTTCCGTCGATAGAGTAGTGATTTTTAATAATGGTAATGACAGTTTGTATGCAGTAGATCTTTTAGGAAATCGGACCATTGTATCTGGTCCTGGTTCTGATTTTCCTGGATTTGTTTTTGGATTTGCCATTGATAGTGAGCAGCAGAGAGTATTGTTACCTAATATTATGAGTAGCGGTGGATTGATAGCCATAAATCTAAATACCGGCATTCGCACGGCTTTTGCTAAAACCAGTACCGGCTCAGGGGCGACTTTTGACAACCCGCAAAAAATTGTCCTGGATAGCGCTAACAATCGGGTGCTCATTGTGGAAGATGACGGTATCGTTGCAGTGGACTTGGTTACAGGCAATCGCTCGATTTTTTCTAAAGCAGGCATCGGGTCAGGCCCGGGCTTTTCAAGTCCAACCGATATTGAACTGGACAGTGCCAACAATCGAGCACTGGTTGTGGATGGCAGTGCTTTGATCGCACTAGAGCTGACTACCGGTAATCGCACGATTTTCTCTGATGCTACTGGCTTGGCTACAGGTATTACTCTGGACAGTGCTAACGACCGGTTATTGATGGTACGTAACGGTGCCCTGCTGGCAGTGGGTTTAGATTCGGCTGATCAGGCCATTATCTCTGACAGTGCCACGGGCAGTGGGCCAGATATTAGTCCAGGCGGCATAACATTGGACAGTGCAAATAACCGGGTATTGATTGTGAACTTCTTCCCGGGTTTTGGTCTGGGAGGTCCTCCCGAACCCGGCCTGCTGGCTATAGATTTAGCTACAGGAGACCGCACCGCTCTGTTAGGAGGCGACTTCATCAGTAGTGGGCTTTCTGATCCACAGGGTCTGGCTATGGATAGCACTAATAACCGAGTGCTGATAGTCGATGATGTCTCTGGAAACCCTGCTTTGATGTCCGTCGATATAAATAACGGCAATCTATCTGTATTGTCGGATACCGTTATGGGTGCTGGCCCTGTTTTAGTAAACCCTAAAGGTATTGTCATCGATAACGAAAATAATCGAGCCATGATAGTGGATAGCGTGCTCAATGCTCTGCTGGTGGTCGATCTGACCACGGGTGATCGAGCCATAACATCACAATAAGCTGGTGAGAGCGGGCAAACTGTAAAAAATGATTTTCATATTAAACAAACTATTTCAAAAGAGATAGAAATCATGAACAGGTCAAGTCAAATTTTTAGTGTTGGCATTGCCAGCGTTTTCAGCCTGTTCTTTCTCTTTGCCTGCGGTAGCGGCGAGCAGGGAAGATAGCAACTCCATTGGAATCAATGGTAATCAGAGGAGTGATCCGATAGTTGATGATGACTCTGGTGCGGTGTATATGTTTTCTCGAAGTGGTAATAACTGGAGCCAGCAGGCTTATATCAAGTCTGGCAATAGTGAAGCAGGTGATCGTTTCGGAAGAGCCATCAGTCTGGCGAACAATGGTAAAACACTTGCTGTTGGCGCGAGCAAGGAAGATAGCAATGCAACTGGACTAAATGGCGATGCTGGAGATAGCTCAGCAGAATCATCCGGTGCGGTGTATCTGTATTGATAATTCAGTTGTCCAGCTTATTCATAATCATTTGAGGAACCCGGAAAATGAAAAAGTTCACTAAATATTTCATTATCAAAGCTATTCCTGTACTCGGCATTTTATTGCTTACAGCCTGTGGTGGAGGGGGAGGTAACAGCAACGATAATCCTGCTGAAGAAAGCAGTGACTGGAATAGCATGGTGTGGAATCAGGGTAAATGGAAGTGACCGCATTAAGCCTGATAATTGAAAAACATATAGTAAAGTAAAACGTAGAGGATAAAACTATGAACAAAGTAAGAACTTTGTGTATTGCATTAATTACGTTACTGAGCACCACAACGTTATTGGCAGCAGAAGTCACTATTCCAAATAACTTCAGTGCCGGCAATACAGCAGTGGCCGCTGAAGTTAATGATAATTTTGGCGCAGTTTCAACAGCGGTGAATGATAACAATAGTCGGGTTGTAACGCTGGAATCGCAGATTACAAATATTGTAACCGATGTAGCGGACAACGATACTCAAATTACTACACTGCAAAGTCAATTAGCTGCTCAGCAAACAGAGATAAACACGCTGCAAATGACGCTCAGCGATTTACAAATTGAGGTTAATTCTCAGACCATATTGAATAATACACAACAGCTTTCGATAAGTGTCCAACAAAATATCATTGACGGTTTAAAAGATCGCTTGACCGCTCTGGAAACGAATAATGTTCAATCGCTGAATGACAATGTTGAACTGATCAATGATGCCAATGGTTTTCTGACGGTACGTTTTAGCAGTGTCAATGTACAAATTATCAATGGTATCGACCAGGATACTACCAATGGTCTGGGCAACCTGGTTGTCGGGTATAATTTACTCGCAGGTGCTTCGCGAGAAGAATTCTGTTCTGATGGTCAGTACGACAACCTGGTTGACTGCAACGTCAATTTTGAAGTTTGGTCAAATAACCAGCGCACGGGTTCACACAATCTGGCAGTAGGCAGCGGTAACAGCTATACCCAAACAGGCGGCACCGTACTGGGCACATTGAATGTAATTAACCGAACCCATGCTAATGTTACCGGAGGAACCAGTAATACCGCCAGCGGTTTCAGAAGTAGTATCAGCGGGGGGGCATCCAATACTGCGCTGGGTTCGACCAGTAGTGTGAGTGGCGGTAAAAAGAATACCGCACAGGCGGCCGACAGTAGCATCAGTGGTGGACAGTCGAATCTTGCCAGTGGAGCATCTAGTGGCATCAGTGGTGGACTTCTAAATATTGCGAGTGGAGTATCCAGCAGCGTAAGTGGCGGGTTTAAAAATACTACAAGTGGTAGCCAGAGTAGTATCAGTGGTGGACAGTCCGGTATCGCCAGTGGTTTTAGTAGTAGTAGTAGTATCAGTGGTGGGAATTTTAATAAGGCCAGCGGGGTTGAGAGTAGCGTTAGCGGTGGTTTCGATCACGATGCTAGTGGCCAGTTTGACTGGAGGGCTGGAACCTTATTTGAAGATCAATAAATCTCATTAAAATTGGTAAAACGTGGCCTGTACTTAATGGTAGAAGCCACGTTTTTTACTTTGAAGGATAAAATTATGGATAGTTCAAGAATTTTTTGTGCCCTGTTTATTACTTTGATAAGCGCATCCACGTTGCAAGCCGGAGAAGTCATCATTCCAAATACTTTCAGTGCCGGCAACACAGCCGTAGCCGCCGATGTTAATGATAATTTCGTACCCGGGGACACGATATTTATATCTATTAATATTCGCTTGTAACTGGATGCTCGCAATGATACCAGTACTACTATTAGCATCATTGGCGAAAACAGCAATGCTGGCGCAGTGTATATGTATTGAAGTGTTAGTGGAGGTTCTAACCCGCCTGCAACAGGAGATTTTGACTGGACAGCCAGATTTTTACTGGAAGGAATGTGATGAAAAACTTAAAAATCAACCTGATTAATCTATGTTTGAGCTTATTTATT
>VAPF01060283.1_pt1 | contig 12121 bp, 12 predicted proteins | sample 3393931 | NCBI WGS metagenome assembly VAPF01 (sample SAMN08290437, study PRJNA428436) | hydrothermal vent metagenome | isolation source: Deep-sea hydrothermal vent chimney | place: Atlantic Ocean: South-mid Altantic Ridge | depth 2773 m m | reverse complement strand
TCGCGGGCGAGTCCACCGGGACCGATTCGCAGATTGTCGGCACCGCGTTGTGAGGCGATAACACGAATTTTGCAGGCATGCTCCACATCGTCGAGCATGTGCCCCACCAGCGGGCTTTCTGGTGGTACAGAGACTTCAAACAGTGCGTAATCCAGGCCATAGATATTTTGAAAATAGGCCATGGTGCTGGTGGCTGAGCCTACATCCTGTTTTTCGGTGATCGGTAGTACAAAACGCCCAGCTAACATGAAATAGATAATGCCCGTGACCAACAGTGCGAGGCCGATAGGTGTCACTGAAAATAATGACCAGGTTTCCATTTGCTGTGTGGCAGGCAGGGCGGTGTTGGAGGTGAGGATTAAATCATTGAGTAAAATCAATGGACTGGAGCCCACCATGGTGACGGTACCTCCAAGAATGGCGCAAAATCCCATGGGCATCAGCAGGCGTGACATAGGCAGACCAGAACGTGCTGAAATACGTGATACCACGGGCAGGAAAAGTGCTGCGGCACCGACATTTTGCATAAATGAGGAAATCACTCCTACAGTGCTGGAAATAATGGGAATAATACGTTTTTCGCTGTTGCCGCCGACTTTGAGAATAAAGGTGGCCACTTGGCCCATCAATCCGGTTTTATCCAAACCGGCACCGAGAATCATCACTGCAATAATAGACATCACTGCGTTGCTGGAAAAACCATTGAACAGATATTGGGTATCCACGAGCCCTTCTTTCAAGCCCATTAATGGTGCCAGCAGGGTGGTCAGCCCCAGGATCACCATAATGCTCACTGCGGCGACATCGACGCCCACAATTTCAAAAGCAAACAGGTAAATAGTTAGTAATAGAATAGCGGTGACCCAGGCTATCTCGATACTCGGCACCACGCTGGCCAGATACAGGCCGAGCAGGGCAAATAGCGCGGCGGCAACAAGTCGTTTTAGTAAAACAGGGTTAAACGTTGGTTTGTCGGAATCGCTCACCGGCTTCCTCTCCAGAAATCAGCTGATTAATTAGGTTTACCCTAAATTAATCAGTTGAGCCTACTGCGAACGTCTAATGCACTCAATCTCAAGGACTTTTCCGAACATGTTGAACTCACCGTATGGGTGATACGCTTTCATTCAAAATAACCGAAAAAGATCATTGATCTTGAGCACCTTAGCCGCTCTCACTACGGCTCAACTGATGTGTTAGGTTTAATAACGGTACTTTTTTACATGCCGCGATACCTTTCCTCATATCTTTTTTATGCATGGAACGTAGCCCCGAAAAAAACTAAATTATAATACACTGATTTAGAATTGCTCCCCAATTGAAGCCGCGAATGGGGGAATTAACCAGGACAATGAAAAAATGCATTATATACCCGTAACGATTGAGGTTTAGGCGCTCATTGCACTCCTTCTGTATTCCATGGCGGCGTCGAAATTTTTCACAATAGACCGGCTATTATTCGTCATTTCGCCTCGCCTAAAAACGCCGACTTTTGGTGCCATAAAATGAATATGACGTACACTGAACACCCAAACCTCAAATGCTACGGGTATATTCGCTCAAAGAGTAAATCCCAGACACCATGGCCGAGGCGGTGGCCGCGCTGTTCAAATTTGGTCAGTGGACGCCAGTTCGGGCGGGGTGAATATTCGCCGACATTGGCGTAATTTTGATAATCGGGTGCAGCTTCAAGCACGCTCATCATCTGTCGGGCATAGTGTTGCCAGTCAGTGGCCAGATGAAATACGCCACCGGGCCGGAGTTTTGTTGCGATGAGTGCCGCGAATTCCGGGCTGACGATACGCCGTTTGTGGTGGCGTCGTTTATGCCAGGGGTCGGGAAAAAACAGCTGCACCCGGTCAAGGCAGGCATTGGGCAGGCGGTGTCTGAGAATTTGCACAGCGTCGTCGCAGAGTACCTGGACATTGTGCAGTTTGTGTTCCTCCAGCAAACGCAACAGATTACCTACGCCGGGGCGGTGTACTTCAATACCGAGATAATCGTGATCTGGCAGGGCGGCGGCCATTTCCGCCAGCGAACTTCCGTTGCCAAAACCGATTTCCAATACTGTCTGTCGGCTGGAGCCGGGCTCCCGGTTGAAACAGTCAGCCAGCACCAGTATGGGTTCATTACGGGCAATGCGTTCGGGTTCCAGAATGTTGGGCCCGGCACTGTCGATGCCATAGCGTGACCACAGTGCATCAAGAGCGCATTGCTGGCCGGAGGTCAGGCGACCTTCGCGACGTACAAAACTGCGGATGGGGCGATGTGTGTCTTCAGACATTGGTTTTTCGGGTGTCCAGAAAAAAGCTTTCAATGTAAAGGTGGTAGGGGTGGGCACGTTGTTTGCGCCCACGCGGTGATTTTATATCCGCGTGGGGTATAAAAACATGCCCGCTGTAGAGGCAACCCCTTGTGGTGGTCCTAGTGTTCGTCGTTTTGCATGTTGGTTGTTTCGATATCGGTGTTTCTGACGTAGCATTGGGCACCCACAAGGGACATAGCTGTCAGGCTAAGCCGAGTAGGGTGGAGCAAGCGTAGCGGTTCCACCAAACGGGAAAGGGGTCGGCTCAATATTCAATCAGCTGTTGCCATTTATCGGTGAGTCGTTGTTGCATGAGGGCTTTTTTCTCCTGTTTTAGGCAATCGGGTTTTTGTTGCAGAGTTCTTTTGTTAGTGGTTATAAGCACAGCGGCGATTTGTTGTTCTTTTATAGCCTATTGGTGGAATCGCTGTGCTTGTTCCACTCTACGGTTTTATTCTGTATTGAATAGAGCGGAACAAAAAATCGATAACACCCGAACTCTACCCTCTTCCTGGGTAGGGTTTAGCCTGACGGCTATGCCACAAGAGGTGCCCCTACGGTATTTTTTATACTGTCAGTAAGCCAACATTTACGTTTTATGCGTTTAGTCAGAAAAAAGTACCATCCAGTGGAGATGAAGCTGAAGCATAACGTTTGCGCGGAATACGCCCGGCAAGAAAGGCTTCACGCCCGGCTTCAATCGCTTTTTTCATCGCCGAAGCCATGAGCACAGGATTTTGCGCACCGGCAATGGCGGTGTTCATCAACACGCCATCACAACCCAGCTCCATGGCAATGGCTGCATCTGAAGCAGTGCCGACACCGGCATCCACCAAAATGGGCACACTGGCATTTTCAATAATAGTGCGTAAATTATATTTATTTTGAACACCTAAGCCAGAGCCGATGGGTGCGGCCAGTGGCATGACTGCGCAGCAGCCGATGTCTTCCAGGCGTTTGGCGAGGATGGGGTCATCACTGGTATAAACCATTACGTCAAAACCCTCTTTTACCAGTGTCTCTGCGGCTTCAAGGGTGGCAGTGACATCGGGGTACAGGGTTTTCTTATCACCCAGCACTTCCAATTTTACCAATTTGTGCCCATTCAGTAGCTCGCGTGCCAGACGGCAGGTGCGCACGGCGTCTTCGGCGGTATAACAACCAGCGGTATTGGGTAGAATGGTGTATTGGCTGGGTGGTACTACATCCAGCAGGTTGGGCTCGTCCGGGTTCTGGCCAATGTTGGTGCGGCGGATGGCGACGGTAATAATTTCGGCACCACTAGCCTCGGTAGCCTGCCGGGTTTCTTCGAGATCTTTGTATTTGCCACTGCCCACCAACAGGCGGGAGTGATAGGTGGTGCCCGCGACAACGAAACTGTCATCCCGTAAATTTGCGTTTTCTGACATAGTTGTAATACCAATGCGTGTGGCGCGATGCGCCGGAATATTGAGGCGGTGGCTATTATATACCCATTGGTGGGTATTTATGCAGGATGATGCTGCGGCTACCGGTGAGTTTTTTAACCACCACCGATGGCATGCACAATCTCAATTCGATCACCTTCGTGTAGCTGATGTTGTGCGTAGGTAGTACGTGGCACGATTTCCCGGTTGACCTCCATGGCCAGACGTTTGCCAGTGAGTTCCAGTAGCTCGACCAAATTCTGGGCGTTACTGTGGTCGGGGATGTTGCGGTTTTCACCGTTAAGTTGGATTTGCATAGACGCAGAGATTAACGAGCGTCTAACAGGCGGTCAACCACTCAAAATAATTTGTAGCTTTGCGGGTGCTCGCTAATGGTCGGCACAATGTCGCCCTTATCTAGCCACTCAAAGGCATTAGCTTGATTGCGGCCATGGTTTTTGCCGAAATACAGAGCCTTGTCAGCACGTTCGATCAGTTTGTCGGCTTGCAGGTACGGGGTAATTTGTGTCACACCAATGGTAACGGTGACCTGGTTCAGTTGGGCGAAATTGTGTTGCGCGATGGTTTCACGAAAACGCTCCAGCACCATCAGTGCGGTATCGAGATCGGTGTCACTGAGCACTGCGGCAAATTCTTCACCACCGTAACGAAATAGCAGGTCGTTATAACGAAATGATTCACGCATCAGATCAGCAAACACCAACAACACCTCATCACCGTATAAATGACCTTTGGTGTCATTGATGCGTTTGAATAAGTCAATATCGAACATGGCAAAACAGCCTAGCGGTGTATCGCTGCCAGTGTCACTGGCACGGCGTTCGGCATGATGATCAGTGGTGAGTGCCTTGCCCATCCAGTTTTGTAATGCTACCCGATTGTATAGGCCTGTCAGTCCATCGCGTTGTTGATGGTTCAACAGAGATTGCTGGTTGGCATAAATGGACATCAGCCCTTCAATCACATCACTCTGTTGGTCGTAAGCATGTGCATGTTCACGAATCATTAACCCCACCACGTTGCCTTGTTCCAATACGGGATGGATCATCTGGTGTCCGTTTTTTGTCGCCACAGTGATTGTATTGTGACCTTCGATACAGGCACGTAAACCAGGACGTACATCCAGCGGGGTAATATGACTACCGACAGGTTCGTTATTGCTGGCTAACACTTTGGCGGAAAGATGACCAAGTTCGCCACCCAGCGCATAAACACTGGCGGAGTCTGTATTGCTAAGGGTAAGAATGGCGTCAACCAGAGCGTCCGCGAGCGTTTCTTGGTCGCGCTGTGCAGTGAGCTTGATGATGGCATCAAGCAATGGATGGCCTACCGATAGAGACACTTATGGATCACTCAGTGCTGGATAATACGCAGAATATTAGCACAGGATTGGCGATGTATGGCGAACCTTTTTTGGTTTGAAACCACAGTTTGTGATGACAGAATAATATCCTTACGATAGGGTGTATCAGGACAGGTCGTGCGGGTGTCGTATAATGGTATTACCTCAGCTTCCCAAGCTGATGACGTGGGTTCGATTCCCATCACCCGCTCCACTGAACTGCATAAAAATTAAACAATTTCAGTCACTGTTCCATGTCTTTGTTTTCACTTCCACATCCAGGTTACGTTTAATAAGATACACAACAGGCTGTCTGTCGGCTTCCAGTGCAACATCCATACGCATACTGAGAATGCTCATGCCATTTTTGTTAGCCATGCTGTTAATACGTGCAGCATTATCAATAAGGCCCGATTGATAATAAATTCGCCCGCCGCGTTTAAGATAATTGGTTACCTCAGCGAAAAAACGTTCGTGCAATTTCCAGAGTCCCTGGGTTGCCTCGTTGTGGGGATAATCAATATTAAACAGAATGACATCAAATTTTTCGTCCTTGTTTATTGGCGCAAATAAATCGCCTTGTCGAACATCAATAATATTATCAACCCCGTTTCTTTGTGCATTCAATCTGGCCATTTTAGTCGCTGCTGGGTTGATGTCTGTGGCAACAACCAGACTGGCTTTGTCAGCAGCAAAAACTGCTTGTACGCCAGAACCAGTGCCTATATCCAACACAGTTTCGTCATCAAAAATCTTCCAGTGAGTCAGCAAATACAGACTTTGTACCGAAGGGAGAACAACGTCATCTATCGCTAAAAACTCCCGGCCATCTACTGTCGCCATAGTATGCAAAGGGAATTCCTGCGATGGCGCGTGATAAACCAGTTGATACTTTCCTGGATGTGGAACTGTCATAAATGGCTGGCCAATATGTGTTGTATGCATGCAGCTGACGATAAAGACTGTAGCAAACAACAACACGCCTATTTTGATAAAAACCGGGTGCGTCATTTGTAGATCCTGATTATAGTGTGTGGAGTGGGTTTAACTGAATGAAGTGCTATAGTAGCAGCACATGGCGGGTAGAGTGCCACGCAGAATATTGTAGTACACCAGACAACCTATTTTCATACAGGGTTTTTTCATTACTTCATTTCAGTCTCATCTTTTGGGTGCTGTTGCCGCGCTGCTGTCGGCACTTTGCTGGGCCGTTGCGGCCATTTTGTTTCGACGTATCGGTGACCGCATTACGGCCATGGGCATCAATTTGGCCAAGGGGCTGGTGGCAATGCTTTTTATGGCGGTATTGTTATTGCCTGGATTTTATTCCGGGCTGGCATCGCTGGATACAAGCAGTATTGCGGCACTGGCCCTTAGCGGTATTATTGGTATCTGTTTGGGTGACACACTGTATTTTCTTGCCTTGATGCGACTGGGTGCTCGACGCACCTTGTTGCTCGGTTCGTTGATTCCGGTCATCACCGCATTGATTGCGGTGGTTTTCTTGGGTGAGCAGATTTCCCTTCTGGCCTGGTCGGGCATGGCACTGGCCATTGCCGGTGTCACCTATGTGCTGTGGCAACGCGCACCGCGAGAAAATACGCAACAACAATCCTGCGAAAAATACCGTAGCGGACTTTTTTTTGGTGTGTTGTTTGTGGTTGCTAATGCCCTGGGCATTATTGCCACCAAGGTAGGTGTGGCCGACACACCTGCACTGGAAGCGACTTTTGTTCGTCAGGCATTTGCTATTGCCGGGTTGACTTTTTGGGGACTGATGGTACGTGACCTGCTGGGCTGGGTCACCCCGCTACGTGAGGGGAAGCTGTTGAAAGTTCTACTGGTTGCCTCATTGATCGGCGCTTTACTGGGTACTTGGTTATCCGTCGTGGCTTTGAAATACACCTATGTCGCTGTTGCCGCCACACTCAATGCCACTAGCCCTCTGTTCATTTTACCGCTGGCCGTTTTTTGGCTGAAAGAGCGTGTCAATTGGCGTGAAATCGCTGGCGCACTGGCCGCCGTCACCGGCATCGGGCTCTACTTCAGCAGTTTACGTTTGTTATGAATGCGATATGATAAGTGCTACTGGATGTTTTTAGCTGAAGTTCAGGCGTTAATAAATACCCATCGTCTTTTAGAATGAGGGTGTTTTAATTTTTAATTCACATGTTAATCAACGGAAATAAATTATGTCCCTACCCCATCTGCCCATTTTTCTTTTTTTGTTGACCAGCTTGTTAACCAGCCACAGCTCTGCCGTCGAATTATTGGAAGTGCCTGTTGGCATTTCCCCGGTGATGAGTTCTGCTGCCATGTTTATTGCTAAAGAGCGGGGGTATTTTCGTGAAGAAGGAATTGATGTTGTCATCAATCCCTTTAAAGCTTCTGGCGCAAAAATGGTGCCCTTCCTGGCCACAGGACAATTGTTTGTCGCTGGCGGCAACGTTAATGCTGGCATGTACAATGCGATTGCTCAGGATATCCCCATCAGGATCGTTTCAGACAAAGGCACGGTGAGCCCCGGTCACGGCTACCTCGCATTAATCGTGCGCAAAGATCATCTGGACAGCGGTCGTTATCGCGGCCTCAAAGACCTGAAAGGGATGACCCTGGCGGTTACTGCCAAGGGTGTCTCACAGCAAATTGTTATTGAAAAATATCTGCGCAAGGCCGGATTAATATTAAAAGACATCAAATTGGTTACGCTGGCTTATGCGGATATGAATATTGCTTTGGCCAACAAGTCCATTGATGCTACTGTGCAAATCGAACCTTTTGTTGCCGTCGCGATTAAACATGATTTTGCTGTGCGTGTTGCGGGCAATGACGAGATTTATCCCGACCAACAAAGCGCCGTCATTTATTATTCGCCTATATTTATGAAACAACACCCAAAGCAGGCACAAGGGTTTATGAATGCCTATGTGCGCGGTTTACGTGACTACAATGATGCCTTTGAAAAAGGCGAAGGCAAACAAGATATTATTCGTATTCTCACACAGTCCACACGTATCAAAGATGCCTCTATTTATCAAGCTGTGGTGCCGGTTGGTCTAAGCCCGGATGGCTTGGTGAATATACAAAGTTTGAAAGCTGATGCGCAATGGTACTATCAACAAGGTTATCTGAAAGCTATGCCAGACGTTGATACTATTGTTGATCTCAGTTATGCCCGCACGGCAGTTAAAAAGCTGGGGCACTACCCATAGCGAGCCGCAGAAAATTTTCATGCAAATTTCCATTACCCATTTAAGTAAAATTTTTTTCCAAAAAAAACAACGAACTGTTGCTTATGAAAATCTAACTTTTCAAATCAGACAAGGTGAATTTTTTTGTATTCTCGGCCCCAGTGGCTGTGGTAAAACCAGTTTGCTGCGCACCATCGCAGGCCTGGAAGCCGCAACATCTGGTGAGCTGACTATTCAGCCACAGGATTCTTCTAAACCAAGTGCTATTGGTATGGTGTTTCAAGAGCATGGTTTATTTCCATGGATGACGATACGCAACAATATTCGGTTTTTACTGGAAAACAATATTCATATGGTTAATCGTGATCTCGATGCCATTGTTAATGAATTTATTGGTTTGGTTAAGTTGACAACATTTGCAGATTATTTTCCGCATCAATTGTCTGGTGGTATGCGTCAACGTGTCAGTATTGCCCGCAGCTTTGCCAGCGAGCCGGGCCTCCTGTTAATGGACGAACCGTTTGTATTTCTTGATTACCAGACACGATGCGCATTGCATGATTTGTTGCTGGACATCTGGCAACGTAAAAAAAAGACCCTGGTATTTGTCACTCATGACATCGAAGAAGCCGTTGTTCTCGCTGACCGGGTATTGGTGATGAGTGCCCACCCTGGCACGGTAAAAAGTATCATTGATATTAATCTGCCACGGCCCCGAGAATTTTTGACCTTGCGAAAATCATCTGCTTACCAAAACCAAGTCAGCGAACTTATGGAGTTGTTGCGTGAAGAATGCGATCCCTTTAAAAGCAATCAATTTGCCTGATGCTTAAGAGCCGCTATTTTTGGTTGTTTATGTCACCGTTGAGTGTTTTATTACTATGGGAAACAAGTACTCGCAGTGGTTTGCTTGACGCCCGGTTTTTTCCCGCGCCCAGTGCTATTTTTCATTATTTAATCTTCACCAGCCCTGGCGAGGGATTGTGGACAGATATCAGCGCCAGCCTTTATCGCATTTTCTGGGGTTATCTGACAGGTTGTGCCAGCGGCATTATCCTGGGTGTGGCTATGGGCCTTAACCATACTGTGCGTGTGATGATTTATCCGCTAGTGGCCTTACTTTATCCCATACCCAAAATTGCCATTCTACCGCTGATCATGCTTATTTTTGGTATTGGTGAAATGTCTAAAATTGTTGTCGTTGCCATTGGTAGTTTTTTTTTGGTGCTGATCAATACTTTGCATGGTGTAGACGGCGTGGAAAAAATTTACCATGATGTTGCGCAAGTCTATCGCATCAAAAAACATAATTTTGTATTGCGGGTGATTTTACCCAGCGCATCACCTGCTATTTTTACCGGCTTGAAATTGGCCATTGGCTACAGTTTGGTTATCGTAGTGGCTGCGGAGTTTTCCGGTGCTGATGCCGGTATTGGTTATTTGATTTGGCAGTCGTGGGAAACTTTTTCTATTAAAGCCATGTATGCGGGCATTTTTGTGATTGGCGCTTTAGGGTTGATTTTCTCTTTGACACTTAACTTTTTTGAACGCTACCTGACCCCTTGGCGTGATGATAGTGATAAGTAAGTAATTTAGCGCTTAATTCACATTTAGACATATCAAACTAAATCCCCTCTCTCATTCGAAGGGTTCGTTAACACAACTATTAATTGTTGCAAGCGTTGAGCAAAGCGGGGTGTCTTGTTGCCTGGATGAAAGAGGCGGTATGATGCTTACCACTATTTTAATGATTGCAGCGAGACATACGATGGAATACCGGAAACTGGGCCGTACAGATATCGACGTCAGTGTGCTGTCTCTGGGAACCATGACCTGGGGTGAGCAAAATACCGAGGCTGAGGCGCATGCGCAGTTGGATGCGGCATTGGCGGTGGGAGTGAATTTTATTGATACCGCCGAGTTATATCCGGTGCCGCCGAAGGCAGAGACTTATACACTCACTGAACAGTACATTGGCAATTGGCTTAAACGCCGTGGTGGGCGTGATGATATCGTGCTGGCCAGCAAAGTCGTAGGGCGAGCTGACTGGCTGGATTATATACGCGATGGTCAGGTTTGCCTTGATCGTGCCAATATCGAACAGGCTTTGCATGGCAGTCTTGAGCGCCTGCAAACAGACTATCTTGATTTGTATCAATTACATTGGCCGGACCGCAACACCAATTTTTTTGGTGAGTTGGGTTACACGCACATACCAGAACAGAATGTGCCCATCGAAGAAACTTTACGAGTGCTGGCAGACTTGGTGCAGGCAGGTAAAGTTCGTCATGTTGGTTTGTCTAACGAAACCCCATGGGGCGTAATGGAGTTTTTGCGCCTGTCGGAGCAATGTGGTTTGCCGCGTGCAGTCAGCGTGCAGAACCCGTACAGTCTGCTTAATCGCAGTTTTGAAGTGGGCCTGGCTGAGATAGCACACCGTGAAGAGTGCGGTTTACTGGCTTATTCGCCACTGGGCTTTGGGGTGCTGAGCGGTAAATATCTGCAAGGCCGGCAGCCTGCGGATGCGCGTATTACCCTTTACGAACGTTTTTCGCGATACTCTAACGTCCAGGCAGTAGCGGCGACGGAAGCGTACGTGGCTCTGGCGTGTGAGCATGGACTGGATCCGGCACAAATGGCCTTGGCTTATGTCTCTAGTCGGCCATTTTTAACCAGCAATATTGTGGGTGCCACCAGCACGACACAGTTGCAAAGCAACTTGGCCAGTGCGGAGCTGGACTTAAGTGAGGAGGTTATCAGCGGCATTGAGGCTATCCATCAGGGCCAGCCTAATCCGGCACCCTGAAATAAATTTGAGCAATTACTGGAACAGTAACGTTGCGGGTTGAAATGTTTTGAATCAGTAACAAGGGGAGGGGAAATGAACAATAGTATCCAGTGGATCAACGTCTGTGTGATAGCCGTCAGTATTGCGTTGTTAACGGCTTGTGCGACGGTCAATAACAAACACCCTGACGTTGTGTCTGGCGAGATTACAGCGGAATCAAAAAAGCAATTGGCCACCGTGTATTTTATTCGTCCCAGGGCATATAAAAGTAAGGGTGTAGCAGACAATGCGGTGCGTATCGAGTTTCAGGAGCAGACCTTGCTGACTCAGGATGAAGGTGCTTATACGTTGTTATATATCAAACCCAGCAAGGGAAAGTTAAAAATCCACTCTAAAACGTTGTATGCCGATCAGCGTGTACCGATAGATGTGTGGCGTGAACGGGTATATAAATTTATTGCAGGCAGGACTTATTTTATTTATGTGCGACAAATTGATGAGGAATTTCGTGGTGTATTTTATGAACCGCAACTGGTGGATTTGCAGGAAGCCAAGCAGTTGATCGTACCAGGCTCTGGCTATTTTGGTAACACCCGAGCTTCCGGTGCGGCACGTAATGCACCCATTGATGAGCTTACTGAGGTGGATATGCCACCAGCCAGTGCGGTTAAGGAACTGACTCCGGCGATGCCAGAAAGTCTCTACAAGCAGGGGAAAAACCTGCGCAAGGCGAAATAAACTTTAACGATGCATCTTGCCAGAAGAACAAAGCCATCACGACGGAAGGTCATCGTTGTGGCCGCGATGCTGTACCTGTTCGCTATTGTGTTGTTAACAGGCTGCGCGGCGGTTTCCGTTGATTCCCGTATCTCTGCGCTTAGCCCCAGTGTTTTGCAGCAGGGCAAAGCCACTGAGGTTATTGTGCAGGTTAAGCAGTGGACACCTGATTTGCAGTTGGTGTTGATGCCTGCCGGACCGTATGTAACTCATCGTCTGACTTTGCCTGCGTTACCACAGAGTATGACTACGGACGGTTCACTGGCCTATCTGGCGACGACCGACCGGCAG
>VAPF01058634.1_pt1 | contig 12131 bp, 7 predicted proteins | sample 3393931 | NCBI WGS metagenome assembly VAPF01 (sample SAMN08290437, study PRJNA428436) | hydrothermal vent metagenome | isolation source: Deep-sea hydrothermal vent chimney | place: Atlantic Ocean: South-mid Altantic Ridge | depth 2773 m m | reverse complement strand
GTGGTGTTTGAACCCAAGGCCACGCAAGCCTTTGTTGCACGTATTGGACGCAATGAAAAAATCGTCAATGATTTTATGTCCAACCCGGAGATGCGAAGTTTGATTGTGTCGGCCCTATTGGATGATGTGTATGGGCGTGTGACGAAAGACGAGCCAGTATCGCCAAAATAAGGCACTGTCGCTACCATTCATATTGATCGTAAGAGCCCTCTACTACTTACTGTGGCAAGATAAAAGCGGTCAGGCTGACTGTCTCCAGTTTCAGTTAATTATTCCTGGCCGGGCTTGCATTAATTTGCGCTCAATTAGACTACGTCAGCTCGGAGTTTACCGCTATAGTTCAAGTATGGGCAGGCATTTTCAATGCTGTGACCGGCCCAATGAAATTTCCAACGATGTGTCGCTGGTGGTCGGCTATGAAAATCATCTTTTTTGGCAGCAAACCTTACGAGCAACAGTTTTTTGACGAGGCCAATGAGAAATTTGGTTTTGAGCTGGTTTATTTTGCGCATCGCCTGTCTCGGCACACGGAGCTGAAATCATTATCGGCTGACGCCGTGTGCGTATTTGTCAACGATATACTCGATTACGACGTTCTTTCGACTTTGCAGCAACAGGGTATTCGGCTGGTGGTGTTGCGTTGCGCCGGGTTTAACAATGTGGATTTACCGGCCGCAGAAAAACTGGGTGTGAGAGTGGTGCGGGTTCCTGCTTATTCTCCCTATGCCGTGGCCGAGCACACGGTGGGTCTGATGTTGTCACTCAATCGCAAAATCCACCGTGCCCATAACCGTGTACGGGAGGGCAATTTTTCGTTAGCGGGTTTGTTGGGTTTTGATATGCATGGCCGGACCGCAGGGGTGATCGGTACCGGGCGCATTGGTGCTGTGGTGGTGCGCATTTTGTCCGGCATGGGTTGCTGTGTGTTGGCCTACGATCCCCAGAAAAATAATGAATGCGTACAGTTGGGAGCACGCTATGTAAGCCTGCCGGAGCTTTATGCGCAGTCCGACATTATCAGTTTGCATTGCCCGCTGGACTGCGATACCCGTCATCTGATTAATGCCGCTGCGCTGGCGCAAATGAAGGATGGCGTGATGCTGATTAATACCAGCCGGGGAGCGGTGATTGATGCGGCAATTCTGGTGCCGGGGCTGAAATCGGGAAAAATTGGGTACCTGGGCCTGGATGTTTATGAACAGGAAGGCGACCTGTTTTTTGAAGACCTGTCCAACGAAATTATTCAGGATGATGTGTTTGAGCGGCTGGTGACGTTTCCCAATGTATTGATCACCGGGCATCAGGGTTATTTTACCGAAGACGCACTGCGCGATATTGCGCAGACCAGTCTTGCCAATGTTTATACGCTGGAACAGGGGCAGGTTTGCGAAAATGAGTTGACGGCCACGATGTTGCGGGGTGCCTGCCGGTGATGGCATGGGTGTCCTGAATGGTTTTTTGGTTCTGTTTGGCAAGCGCCATGCCCAGCCGACTGCATCTGTATCATCCTCGGAAAGCTGGCATGCAAAAGGTGTAAACACTGTTTTTACATCGCTCGAAACGAGTGCCGATGGATTAACAAAAGTCGAGGCCGAAAAGCGTCTCGCCAGATATGGGCCGAACCGGCTCGCGGAAGCAAAACCCCGTAACTCGTTGCTGCGTTTTTTCTGTCAATTCCACAATGTGCTGATTTATGTGTTGATGGCGGCAAGTGTCGTGACGGCGTTGCTGGAACATTGGCTGGATGCCGGTGTGATTCTTGGCGTAGTGGTGCTTAATGCGGTGATTGGTTTTGTGCAGGAAGGCAAGGCTGAGGATGCTTTGCGCGCCATTCGGCAAATGCTCTCGCTGAATGCCATGGTATTGCGGGATGGACGGCAATTGACTGCCCCGGCTGAAGAGCTGGTGCCCGGTGATGTTGTTTTGTTGCAGTCTGGCGACAAGGTGCCGGCAGATCTGCGTCTGTTTCGTGTTAAAGGGTTGCAGGTTCAGGAGTCGGTGCTCACGGGCGAATCTTTGGCGGTGGGAAAAAGCATCGATGCTGTGGCGCAACAAACGGTCATCGGTGACCGCCGTTGCATGGCCTATTTCGGTACTTTGGTGACTCATGGCCAGGGCCGCGCCGTGGTGGTGGCTACGGGGGCACAAACCGAGATTGGCCACATCAGCACGCTGGTATCGGAAGTGGAATCGGTGACGACGCCATTGTTGCGTCAAATGGCACAGTTTGGTCACTGGCTGACGGCTGCTATTTTGGGGATTGCCGCGATTACTTTCGTCTTCGGCGTGTGGTTGCGGGATTATTTGCCTGCCGAGATGTTTCTCGCGGCTGTCAGCCTGGTTGTGGCGGCGATTCCCGAAGGTTTGCCCGCCATTATGACTATCACACTGGCGATGGGGGTGCAGCGTATGGCCCGGCGCAACGCGATTATTCGCAGGCTGCCTGCCGTTGAAACCTTGGGAGCGGTATCGGTAATCTGCTCGGATAAAACCGGTACATTGACCCGCAACGAAATGACGGTACGCAGTATTGCCACAGCCGACCAGTTGTTTGTTCTGAGTGGTACGGGTTACGACCCTCATGGGATCCTTTCAATAATCAATCCGTCAGTGGAAAACCAGGATGTGTTACCCGAGCAACAGCCACTGTTACTGGAAGCCCTGCGCGCAGCAATGTTGTGCAATGACGCCTCACTGGAACATGTTGATGACGAATGGCGGGTGCAGGGTGACCCCATGGAAGGTGCGTTGCTGGTGGCGGGTTTAAAGGCAGGGCTGGATATTGACGTTGAGGTCAGGCAATACCCGCGTACCGATCTTATCCCCTTTGAGTCCGAGCATCGTTTCATGGCGACACTGCATCACAGTCATCGCCGTGAAGCATTTATTTTTCTCAAAGGTGCGCCGGAGCGGGTGCTGGAAATGTGTGTACGACAAAAAAATCTGTCAGGCGAATCAACGCTGGATAAAAAATACTGGCTGGCCCGTATTGAAGAGATGGCAGGACAAGGGCAGCGTGTATTGGCCATTGCCGTCAAAGCTGTCGAGCACCAGCAGATAGAACTGTCGTTTGATGACGTGAATAACGGCCTGACCATGCTGAGCCTGTTCGGTTTAATTGATCCTCCGCGCGAAGAAGCCATCGCCGCAGTGCAAGCCTGTGGAGAAGCAGGCATTAGGGTGAAGATGATTACCGGTGACCATGTCGCCACTGCGCGTGCCATTGCCCGGCAACTGCAACTGGTTAATGCTGATGATGCCATTACGGGGCAGCAGCTTGAGCGAATGAGTGAAGCTGAGCTGCGTCAGCGGGTACAGGAGGTGGACGTTTATGCGCGGGTGAATCCTGGGCACAAATTACGCCTGGTCAGACTATTACAGGAACACGGCAAAATTGTGGCCATGACCGGCGATGGTGTTAATGATGCGCCAGCCCTGAAACGTGCTGATGTGGGTACGGCCATGGGCCAAAATGGCACTGAAGCAGCAAAAGAGGCTGCCGAAATGGTATTGGCTGATGATAATTTTGCCTCTATTATTTATGCCGTGAAAGAAGGTCGCACGGTTTACGATAATCTCAAAAAGGCCATCTTGTTTATTCTGCCCACTAACGGTGGAGAAGCATTGACTATTCTCGCAGCTATTGTCTTAGGTTTTCAACAATTGCCGCTGACCCCTGTGCAAATACTCTGGGTGAATATGGTAACGGCGGTGACATTGGCCTTGTCGCTGGCCTTCGAACCGCCGGAAGTGAATGTTATGCAGCGCTCGCCGCGTAATCCTCGGGAGCCGATACTGAATGCTCACCTGTTGTGGCGTATTATTTTTGTCTCGTTAATTTTAATGGGGGGTACTTTTGGGCTTTTTCTCTGGGAAATGCAGAGGGGGACCAGCATCGAACATGCGCGCACTGTTGCAGTGAATACGCTGGTGATGTTTGAGATTTTTTATTTGTTCAACTCCCGTTACATTACCGCTTCGGTATTTAACCGTGCCGGGTTTGTCGGCAATCCATATGTATTGATAGCTATAGCAATTCTCGTCATTTTTCAATTAGGTTTCACCTACCTGCCACTACTGCAAACCTTGTTTGGTACGGTGGCTATTGGTGTCGATATCTGGTTACGCATTGTATTGGTTGCCTCCACGGTATTATTTCTGGTTGAGGCAGAAAAGGTGTTTTTACGATACAAACAATGATTTTTTAAGAGGGTTTTTTACAAGTAACTAAAACACAACAACTTTTTCTTCCTGGTTATTCAGTTGCCTTCTTAGTATAAATTTACCACCTTTTCAGGTTGAAAATAATCGCTAAATATCCTGATTGTTTTGGGTGAAAATAAGGGGGTTTTTATTCTTTCTATAGTCTGCGTATAGGGCTATAGTATGAGCGATATTCATTCCTTTATGGGCCCTCAGGGTTTGGTGTACAGCCGATGACAAAACAGTTAGATATAGACATCAATAAAAATACAGAAAAGGCTAAAGAGAAGAAAAAGATCATTTTTGATCTAAATGTTGAAGGCCCCAGAATCGCCTGGAATGAAGATGGTTCTTTTCCCTATCAGACCAAAATGGATGCGGTTACCTATGAGCTGGAAAAGCATCTGTTGCAAATTGAACTGCTCAAAGTTCAAAGCTGGATTCAGGATACCAAACAGCGTGTGGTGGTTGTTTTTGAAGGTCGTGATGCCGCAGGTAAGGGAGGGACCATAAAACGCTTTATGGAACACCTTAATCCACGAGGAGCCAAGGTGGTTGCCCTGGAAAAACCGAATGCCAGGGAACGAAACCAATGGTATTTTCAGCGTTATATCCAGCATCTTCCCTCCAAAGGGGAAATCGTTTTATTTGACCGCTCCTGGTATAACCGCGCAGGTGTTGAAAAGGTTATGGGTTTTTGTGATGACCATGAACACCTTGAGTTTTTACGTCAAACCCCTGAGCTGGAGAGAATGCTGGTCAATGCCGGTTTGATTTTTTACAAATACTGGTTTTCTGTCAGTCGTGAAGAACAGTTTCGTCGCTTTAAATCACGTCAAAAAGACCCACTCAAACAATGGAAGCTGAGTCCGGTAGATATGGCCTCTCTTAGTAAATGGCATGATTATACTGAAGCCAAAGATGTGATGTTTTTTCACACTGATACCAGAGATGCGCCCTGGACAGTGATAAAATCAGACGATAAAAAACGTGGCCGTATTAACTGTATGCGTCATTTTTTAAGTAAATTGGATTATCCGGACAAAGATCATGATGTGGTTGGCAAGCTCGACCCCCTTATTGCCGGGTCAGCAAAGCAAATCCACGAAAAAGATGAGATAACCGATTTTCATAATAAATGAAAATGCTAGGGAAGCTCATGAAATAAACCAAGTGAACTGGTAGGTCTTGTGGTTCTGATCAATAACAATCACGGCATATCATTTGGATGGCTTGGTCGTAATTTTTATACGCAAAATGAGGAGTGTTATAATGAGTAAAGAGAAACAAAAACAAAAAAAACTAAAAAAGGTGATTAAGAAATCTTACGATGAAATCACCAAGGCTGCCGTGAGCGCTAAAAAAGCTGAAAGCCGAGCCAGCAAGGCGGCCAAGTATGCGCGTGAAGCGCGAGCTGCCGTCGCCAAAGCTGAAGGCCGGCTGAAAAAAATGATCTCCGAGCTTAAAAAAATGGAAGCGGATAAAGTTGCCCGAAAAAATGCGGCACAAAAATCGGCACAAAAAAAGGCGATCAAGCAAGCTAAGAAAAACAAAGACAAAGACAAAGACAAAAACAAAGGTAAAGGTAAAGAATCTAGTAAATATAAAAAATAGTCTTTGTTATGAATGGTATTTAAATCACGCTCTTACAAAAGGGGCAGGGAAAATGGCTCCCTTGCCCGCAAAAGGGGCGCTTGTGTTTTTCAACAACCGGGGTAAATTCTTTCACCCCGGTTTTCATTAGCTGAAATCCAAAATTGTTAACTCTCGTTAATGGCGTGTTCATTGCTCAGCGGATATTGCTGGTATGAAGGTGTTTATTTTAATTTTTTGGTTTATTGTTTAGGTTTCGGGGGGGGTAAAAGCCAGCGGAGAACTGGTTGTAATGAGTTGAATATATTTAGGGTTTGTTGACGTTTCATTTTCACCACGGTTGAGCCTGAAAAAATGCCAATCAAGGCACAAGGAGAGAGATTTACTTATTCCAAATGAACGGCAGGCAACGCCGGGTGGCATTTTTTCAGGCTCAACCTAAAGGGCTGGGTCACCTTTTCCGCCCTGCTCGTTGTCAGTCGCTTGTGTAGAACAACTACATGGTGCTTCTTCCTCTTTGCGGGGCGAAAAAAATGGCTCCAGCAGTGATGAAAATGAAACGTCAACAGACCCTAATATTGTGCTTAAAAAATATCTGCTTTTAAAAAATTACTGGGTTAAATACCCGGTGATCTTAAAGCAGGTATTTTTAGCACTTAGTTCATATTTGAGATCTGTGTAACATCAGTTAATACTCAAGGCTGATGCCCCAGGACACAAGCGTTCCAACATCCTGGGCCGCGAGGTCGCGTACACGGAGTTTCCAGTTACCACGAACAGACTCACCAAGAACATCGTTGAGATCAGGTGTTGATGTGATGTCGTACAGCCGCTTGAGGTTGTTGTTCGATCCACCTTTATTATTGTGTAATCGCACAACCTGCCCGGACGGAGAAAAAAGCTCAACCTGAAGATCACCAATATACGTGTGTACAATATCAATGTTGACGGTGATGTTTTTGACCTCTCCCTCTTTCTGGATTTGAATCTCGCTTGAATTTCCTTGGGCATTGGCATCAGGAATGGGGAGGTTCGGGTTTACGCTCTCTGTTATTACCGTGGAATGGCGTTGGTGTTTGGCCGCAATGCTCCAGCGTACCAGCCGACCGACATCCTGAGAGGCGGTATCAACAACGGTAATTGACCAGCTTCCGCCAACGTCGTTTCCCGCCAATTCTGCCAGCGCGGGTAATGTTGCGCTGCTGTAAGTCTTTTTGATGTCATCACCATCTGCACCCTCGTGATTATGTAACACCACCTCAGTGCCTCCTGGGGTAACAAGTGAGACTTTTAGGTCACTGATCCAGCTATGAATGATCTCTACATTGACAGAAAGGTTGGTGATTTCACCGGAGGGCTTTATGTCCAGAAAGCTGGTGACGCCCTTGGAATCATTGTCAGGAATGAGTACGTTGGGGAATGTTTCAGCTTCGGCAATGGGTTGACCTTTGGGTTCTCCGACAGTGAATGTGATGCCATCGCCAGCGGTGCTGATTTCTGAAATAACAAGGCCGGAGTCTGTGCCATTCCACATGCGGGATGAAGGCGTTGTTACATCAGAAATTGCCACGCCGGATACGCCACCAAAGAGGTCGGTGGCATCACCCGCATTACGATTGTTTTCGAGATCAAGACTGCCGTCAGCCTGGAGGAGGGCACATTGGTAATGCTTGTTTCGAGTACCATCCTGCCATTCGTTGGAGCCGAGTGTGTCGCAGTGATAAACAGCCAGTCCGCTTGAGGGAAGGTAACTGTCCAGCCCGAGCTGGCTACGGTTTTCAATGATGAAATATTCATTGGGCAGGGTGGTTTCGTGTTTCCAGATGGTATTGTAACTGCCATGCGAGGCTGTGATTGTGTCGGATGAATTGAGGATATTCACGTTATCAACCCAGCCAGCAAGTTCGCGTAAATAACCGCATACCGGTGAAGGTGTGCGTCGCTGATTGAGATGATTACCCGAGCCCATGAGGCAGTAGCGACCGATACCCTGACTTTTTTCAAAATCGCCATCACGCTTGCCGTAGTCGTACATATCCGGGAAACGGCAAAGCAAGTGCCCGTTTTCGTGACAGATTGTTCCAATCCTTAAATCGACAGCATGCGCCCCAAGCCCCGTGAGCTGGTAGTAGTGGGTGCGAGTCGCACCGTATTGCAATTGTTGAACAGAGTTATGTGGCCAAAGATTGCCGCTATATTGGGAGTCTCCGGCATAAAGAAAATTGATTGCATCCACAATCCCTTCTTCCCGGGAATCAAAATCCGCAAGGTTAATATTAAATTTTTCAACGGCGATATCCAGCGCTTCTTTAACCAGTAAGTTATTGATGTAATAACTTCGCCTTTTGGGCAGCTTTATTGGCCCGATAATCGTGTTGACGTAATTGAGTTTTCCGCTTGAGACCGTTTTGAAATATTCATTGACCGAGCAGTAGTTTCCGTTTGCGCGATAATTTTCGGCGTTAAACATTGCCTCGACGGCCTCGCGGGAAATGTTTGTGACAACATCATCAAAATCAACAATGATCGTCAGTCCACGAACAGTTCCTTGATGTAGCTTACGCCCGGATAGTAAACCATCATCCGGTCCTATCGTGCGTGTCGCGCTCAAGTCCGGGTCGGTTTCCCGTGGGCGGAGGCGATTGTAGTTCAGCTCAAATTTTTCGTTATACACAGCGGACTCTTCTTTGAGATGTTTTCTCAGCCCGTCCGGTAAAGGCTTGCCAATAGGCGCACCGCTTGAGACAAAACGCCCTGATGCAAGCAAGGCATAACAATAGCAGCCATGGTCTTTATCGAAGACAACCGTGTATCCATCAAGTGTTTCATAGCGGGCATAAAACTCGTCACCAAAAATGTTCAGTTGAACATCGTCGCCAGTGTGTTGCCCGCACACGATGGTATCTCCGATTAGAACGCTCATATTTTTTATTTCCTCTAAAAAAGTGACTGTGTTATTTCGCTTATTCCCCGACAAGCCTGTCGAGAACTTCCTGCGGGTGGGCCGCTGTGTGTACTGTGAGGTTTATTCTTATACCAATCACTGTAAAAAGCTACCCGCAATATTACGGGTAGCTTTGTCCGTATTATTGAACGCCTGCACGTTGTAGATAAGTATCAAGGGCTTCCAGATCAGGCTGTCCGGGAGACTGCGCAATTTCACCTTTAGCCGTCAAACGCTCCGGTAGCGAACTGGATAATTTCTGTGCTTCGTTCTCCAGCGCTGCCTTGTCGTTACTGAATTTTGGATATGCGCAACGTCCGGCGCGTACCATTGTGGCATTGCCCCAGCCAATGATTCTGCCAAACTTGCCATCTTCACGCCATTCAGTCCAGTCTTTGAATGCCATACCGCGTACACGCCCAGAAATATCGTAGGTTGTGTGTATCAGTGTCATGTAGTCATGTCCCGTATCTTTGGCAAAATCACCGGTCATTTTGACTTCGTCACCTTCTTGATAATAACGACCGTTCCAGTCAGGGTAGCTGGTTGAATACCAGACTCCCTGAATACTGGTGCCCACTACAGAATATGGCAGAAAACAGATTTCCTGTGTTGCCGTCTGGACATGGTTGCTGGTGGAATCAAAATAACCAGTAATGTGCCATTTATTACCACCATCAAACACATTGGGTTTCGGCGGGTTAGCCAGAACAGTAGTGCTAAGTAATAAACTACCAATGGCAACCAGTGTTGCATGTTTTTTTATGATGTTCATTTTAATTCTCCTGAATAAAAAATAACTGCAAATATTTTTATTTTTGCAGGCGGCGGAAATCCCTGCCGCAAAAGCATACTAGTGCATGTGATATCAGGTTTTCTTGGTAGTATTGCATTGTTTCAGCGTAAATTAAGGAACCATAAAAATGATAAAAATTTACTTAAAATGAGGGAACCAAAAAATGATAACGTTTTTTTTGGCGCATGCGCGACAATTTGGCTGTATGTAATTAAAGAGAATACAGTACATTATTGTCAACGAGGCAAATATGAGTGTAGGTTAATTATCTGATATTCTAATTGTTTTGGGGCACAGAGCATAGCCGTCAAGCTAAGCCAGGTAGGATGGAGCAAGCGTAGTGGTTCCACCAAACGGAAAAGGGTATATTCCAGGATTTATTCGCTATGGGTGTCCGCCTTGAATCGCCGTTTGCCCGTGAGTCGTTATTGTATGGGCATTTTTCCCTATTTTAGGTCATTGGTTTTTTATTTCAGGTTTTTTGTCAGCAGTTGTGAGCACGGAGGCGGTTTGTTGTTCCTTAACAGCCTGTTGGTGGAACCGCTGCGCTTGTTCCACCCTACCGGTTTTACTCTGTGTTGAATAAAGCAGAACAAAAAACCTATAAACACTTCAGTTTTGTTTTAAAGAAGGCATGCCAATGTTATCAGGAATGAAAATTAACTAACTTATAGTAAGAGGTGCTCTGAGCAATGTAGTTGTGTGTAATAAAGAGGATGCAGTACGTTATTGTGAATGAGGGGAATATGAGTAGACTAATTTTTTGATGTTTTGATGTTTTGGGGTGCAGAGCATAGCCGTCAAGCTAAGTCGGGTAGGGTGGAACAAGCGTAGCGGTTCCACCAAGCGGAAAAGGGTATATTCCAGGCTTTATTCGCTATGGGTGTCCACCTTGAATCGCCGTTTGCCCGTGAGTCGTTATTGTATGGGCATTTTTCCCTATTTTAGGTCATTGGTTTTTTATTGCAGGTTTTTTGTCAGCAGTCGTGAGCACGGAGGCGGTTTGTTGTTCCTTAACAGCCTGTTGGTGGAACCGCTGCGCTTGTTCCACCCTACCGTTTTACTCTGTGTTAAATAGGGCAGAACAAAAAAACCTATAAACACTTTAACTTCGTTTTAAAGAGGGTATACCAATGTTATTTAATTAAACTGAGTATAAACCCCAGTTCTGCTGGCGAGGCTCGCATAGGTTTTATCGAAATTACGATAACACGTACTTTCAGTTCTCCGACCAAAGAAAATAAGGAAGTAAATCTATGCGAGATTATAAGAGTTTGTCCCATACCCGCTGGGATTGTAAATGTCATATTGTATTTATTCCAAAGAAACGAAAAACGAAAATTTATGGCTCGATTAGGCAATATTGGAGTGAAATATTGCATGAGTTGGCGAGGCGAAAAGGCGTGGTTATTGAGGAAGGTCATTTGATATTTGATCATATTCATATATACATCAATATTTCACCAAAATATTCGGTTTAGAATATTGTTGGTTATTTGGTAATCGTTCACGGGGTTTATGAAATACAAAAAGCTATGAATATAGGCATATTCGCCCTTGATTCAATGTGAGCCAAATCTAAAACAGGCAAAAAATACCACTATCAATAAACAGTTATTATTCAACGCATTGATTTTACGGTAATTAAAATTCAGTGCGTTTTACAAACCCCGTGAACGGTTACGTTATTTGAAAGGAAAAAGCACGATATCGATAGCCTGAAAATTTAAAGGGTGGCAGAAAAATTTCACGGGTGAGCATTTTTGGGCGCGAGGCTATTTTGTCTCAACAGTCGGTCTTGATGAAACAATGGTGATTGAATATATTCGAAATCAAAAAAGCTGATGAGCAACGGGATCAACTCAGGCTTGGAATATAATGCGCCTTGAGCGCTTATTTTAGCCCTTTGAGGGCATCATCCAATAAGCCTCTGGCTCTGGCGGAGGTAATTTAACTTTCATTTTTTACGTTAACACGTCCGTAGGTTGGTGGTGAGCTTGCGAACTCCAATATCAGCGACTCGGCTGGGATTCGCAAGCTCACCACTAACCTACAACAGGCAGGTTAACTTAATGACATTGGAGGATATGTTTGTTGTCAGGTTTTAAATTACGTTTTCAGGCACTCAGTAAGCCATGTGCCTATGGCGATAATTTCTTCATTGCACACGTTGTGTTCCATATCATAGCTTTCCCAGTGAATATCGTAATTCAGCTCCTTCAATAACGCGCAGGATTTTTTTCCATATTCATATTTCACGACGGGGTCACGGTGTCCATGCGCCATAAAAATCGGAGTGCCTTGGTTTTTTATGTTGTATTCATCGCGAGTTGTTTTCTGCAATGGCAGATAAGTGGATAAAGCACCGATGCCAGCAAGGGTTTGTATATGGCGCAGGCCGGTGTACAGAGCCACAGCTCCGCCTTGTGAAAACCCCATGATGATAATGCGTTGTGTGGGGATGCCGCGCCGGTTTTCATTTTCGATCAACGAAGTGAGTATTTGTTGGGAAGCGATGAGCCCTGCTTCGTCTTCGTGCTCAAAATCCTCCAGTGAAAAAATATCGTACCAGGAGCGCATGGTGTAACCACCATT
>VAPF01054262.1_pt1 | contig 12142 bp, 12 predicted proteins | sample 3393931 | NCBI WGS metagenome assembly VAPF01 (sample SAMN08290437, study PRJNA428436) | hydrothermal vent metagenome | isolation source: Deep-sea hydrothermal vent chimney | place: Atlantic Ocean: South-mid Altantic Ridge | depth 2773 m m | reverse complement strand
ATTGCCGCCGGCCTGTCCATCCAGGACCCCCGGATCAGGCCGGCGGACCGGGAGGACCAGGCCGACGAGATGCACCAACGTTTCAGGGTCAAAAACTCGGACTTTCTCGGTCTGCTCACGATATGGGACACCTATCACTCCACAATGAACCAGGTGGGTTCCCAGGCAAGGCTGAAAAAATTCTGCCAAAGCCATTTTTTTTCATGGCAGCGGATGCGTGAATGGCTCGACATCCACGACCAGCTCAGCCGCCTGTTACGGCACGAAAAAGGATTCGAGGAAAATGAACAGCCCGCCTCTTTCGCCGCCGTCCACCAGTCCCTGCTCTGTGGTTTCCTGCGCCACATCGGCCAGAAAAAGGAAAAAAACATCTACCGGATCAGCGGCGGCCGCGAGGCCATGATTTTTCCCGGTTCCGCCCTGTACAACCGGGGCGGCCAGTGGATCGTGGCGGCCTCCTTTATGGAGACCTCCAGGCTTTTCGCCCTGAATGCCGCCGTCATCGACGTTCGCTGGCTGGAGCGGCTCGGCGGCGATCTCTGCCGCCGCAGCTGGTCCGAGCCGCACTGGGAGAAAAAAGCGGGCCGGGTCACCGCCCTTGAAAAGACAACCCTGTTCGGCCTGATTATCGTGGCCGGCCGCAAGGTCAATTATGGCCGGATCAATGCGGCAACCGGCCGCGAGGCCCGGGAAATCTTTATCCGCTCGGCCCTCATCCAGGGTGAGCTCGGCGGCAGCTTTCCTTTCCTGCAACACAACCTTGCGCTCATCGCCCGCTACCAGGACATGGAAGAACGGCTGCGCCGGCGCAACATCATCTTCGATGAACAGGTGCTTTATGCCTTTTACGATGAACGGCTGGGTCCGGTCCACGACCGGCATACCCTGAAGCTTTTTCTCAAGGAGAGGCAGGGCGATCGCTTCCTGATGATGACCGAGGATGATATCTGCCAGGCCATTCCCGACGAGAACGAGCTGTACCGGTTTCCCCGGACCCTGCGCACCGAACAGGGGGAACTGCCGCTCAGCTACCGCTTTGAGCCCGGCCACGAGGCGGACGGCATCACGGTCGACCTCCCCCTGCCGCTGGTCCCCGGCCTGAACCCGGCCCTCTTTGAATGGCTGGTGCCAGGCCTGCTGCCGGCAAAAATCCTGGCCCTGCTCAAGGCCCTGCCCAAAAAATTCCGGCGCCAGCTGGTGCCGCTGCCGAACGCCGCCGACCTGGTCATGGACGAGCTGGAACTGTACCGGGGCTCACTCTATCCCGGCCTGGAAAAGGCCCTGCGCAAACATTTCCAGGTCAACATCCAGCGCACCGACTGGCAGACCGGGACCCTGCCCGCGCACCTGAAAATGCGCTATCGCCTGGTCGGCGAGGAGGGCCGCATTCTCTTTACCGGCCGCTCCTTCCGGGACCTGTTGAACCGCTGCCGGGAGGGTTCAGGTTCAGCGGCCCGGCCGGCCGGAGTTCAACACGCCGGGCCGCCCGGCAGGAAAGGAATCAAGGCCTGGGATTTTACCCAGGCGCCCGCACCGGTTACGGCCTCCAACCAGGGAAACAGGCAGGCAGGCCTCTTCTTCCCCGCCCTGCTCATTGATGAAAAAACACAGAGCCTGGAACTACGCTACATCGACGATAAAGCCCGAAGTTTCGCCCTGAACCGCGACGGTCTGCGTTTTCTGTATTCCCTGCGGTTCGGACAGGAGATCAAGGCCCTGCGGCGGGAATGCAAGGCGGCCGTAGCCAGCCACTCGGCCTCATGGCTGTCGCTGGGTCCGGCCGCCGGCGGCACGGAGATCAAGGTGATGCTGCTGCACTTTATCCTGGACGATATCTTCGGGATCAGGGACGGAGAGCTGCCGACGGAGCGGGAATTTGAAGCCGTTGCCACCACGGCCGAAGAGAAAGGAATCGTCCGCGAAGGCGGGAAAAAACTCGACCGGCTGCTCCGGATCATTGGCCGCAGACGTCTTGTCTCCTCCCGGATCGCCGCGGCCATGGAGCAAGCGAAAGCAAGCAGAAACTTCCAGGAAAACCGGTTTCAGGAATACCGGCAGCATCTGCAGGAAATCCTGCCCTCTTCCTTCCTGACGACAAAAAAATACCAGGACCTGCAGCACGCGGAGCGCTACCTCAAGGCTCTGGCGATCAGGATGGAACGGGCGGAACAGGCGCCGGCCAAAGATGCCGCCAAGTCCGCGCGGCTCGAAACCGCCGTCAACCGTTTGCGGCAGCTCCCGGATGCGGACGGCAGGTCCGCGCCCTGCCGTCATCTTCTGGCGGAATACCGGCTGATGGTCGACGAATTCCGGGTCGCCATTTTCGCCCCGGAACTGGGCGTCGCCATCCCGGTCTCGGAAAAACGGCTACAGAAAAAATGGCAGGAGCTTGAAAACCAGTGCCACGCCGTTGAGACATAAAAACAACCTGTTGAACGTCCTGATCGAGAGCCCGAGGTTTAATCAAAAGCAATCATATTGTTCCAGGCAGGTTTTGTGAGTGTTTGCCTTGATACGGCAGACAAAATGCTTTTGTTCATCCTGGAGATCGTCAAAATTTTTATGATGTTGGTAGCCACGATCCATGACACCTGTTTGCCTAGGCTCCAGAAGTTCGTGAACAAAAGGTCGCTCATCCCCTTTGCCATCCGTCAGTGAAAGTTTTTGCGGAATCCCTTGGTTGATATTAAAACACAAGATGTAAACGCGCCTTTTTTGTTTTTTTACGGTAATCAGCCCATGCCATGGACAAAACAGCATCAATCAACGACCCGTCAATAGAGACGGTCACCGAGTTCTGAGTATCGTTTAGGCAGTAAAGCTTTGTAGTTGTTGGAAAACATAGAAGAATTGCTCAAGACCTCGCTTATTAACTGCTTCAGATAAGGAACTTCTGCGAATACCGTCTTTTGGTGCAATATTTTTTCTGGCGAATCTTCCCGCAAAACCTGCACGAGGTGACGAGCAGAGGTATGTTCTTCAAGGTGAAAGAAGATTAATGCGTTGAGTTGTTCTTCAAAAGTCATTTGCAATGGCCGGTTTCCCCGTGACTCCAACAAGGGAGTATGGGGTAGAATACTGGCTAATGCAATTCTCTAACCGGACACTACTGACATTAAACCCACAAAGAAAAGCATGAAATCATGAACGTCCCCGTCCCCCGTCCACGTTGGGTGAAGATTCAGAGTTTTTACGAGTCCATCATATTTCAAGATCCGACCATATTGGCTACTGGCTATCCTCACCATTCATCCTCTGTTTTCCCTCCGTCGTCCGGGAAGATTCCCTTAGCGGATCATTCTTTCCACCGGGAATCGATACCATGAAACTGCTTCCCCGGCCGGGTTCACTCCTAACCCAGGCCTTGCCTCCATGTGCCTCGACAATGGCCCTGACGGCTGCCAGCCCGAGTCCGGTACCAGCGACATGGCCGGTACCGGACTCCGGAATACGATAAAATGAACCAAAGATATGTTCCTGCTCATCCGGGTCGATTCCCGGCCCCTGGTCCCTGATCTCTATAACCTGTCCGGATTCTTTTTCCCTGACGATCACCCGGATGGAGGTACCTTTATCAGAATACTTGATGGCATTGTCCAGCAGATTGGAGATAACTCGGGTCATCTGCAGCGTGTCAATACGTACCGGCTCTAGTGAATCCGGGAGATCAAGAGCAATCTGGATATGCTTTTTTCCGGCCCGGACCTTGAAATCATCGACAATCTCCCGGAGAAAGCTCCCGATATCGCGATCTTCAGGCTGCAGTTCAAACCGGCCGGATTCTATACGTGCGATATCGAGGAAGGAATGAATGTATCCTTCAAGACGTTTAATTTCCCGACTGATGCTTTCTACATACCTGGTCTGTTTTTCATTGAGCGGTCCGGCCTTGCCCTGGAGCAACCGCTCCAGGAAACCTCCGGCAATGACAACCGGAATCTTCAGGTCATGAGTAAACAGTGAAATAAGATTTCTCTTCTGCGCCTCCAGTTTTTTTATTATCGTGGCGTCACGAAACAGCTCAATGCCGTTTTCCAGCCGACCATTTTTATCTATAATGGCCACACAGGACAGGATAATGAATTTTTTCTGCCCTTCCCGAGTCAGGATAAAGGCATCCTTTCCCAGGCAGGCCGATCCTGTTTCCGCACTTTCCTTCAAGGGACATTGATCGTGACACCGGTTGCTGGATAATACCTCGGCACAGGGGCGCCCGAGTACATTCTGCCGCTGCCAACCGGTAATTTCTTCTGCCGCCGCGTTGAATTCAATGATCCTGTACTGATCATCAACGATAAAAAGAGCTGCGGGAAGCCCCTTGATAATCAGATCGCAGATTTTGTTCCTGGTCGATGACGTCATGTCTCTTTTCACTCCATGGGGTTATTCTCTCCCCTGCTCCCGCCAGAGCAGGGGAAAATGCATGGTCAGACGGGCTCCATGTGCAGGCGGCTCAAGATTTTCCGCTTCAAGAACGGCCTGGTGTTCGGCCAGGATCTGGCGGACAAGCATGAGTCCTGATTGCCTGGCAGTCAGAGCCACTCCCGCGGGTTGTGCCAGCTCGGCAAGTGTCTCCTCGTCCAGCCCCTTGCCCTGGTCGGCAATTGAAAGTTCGGCGCCGGTTTTCCCGGGCCTGACCATGATAAGGACCTCCCCGCCCTGGGGCGTTGCATCGGCGGCATGACGGAGGACATGCAGAATTGCCACCTTGAGCAGATGCCTGCTGGCATGTACAGGAACAGGGCCATCGGCCGCTTCCAGTACCGGTGTTACCGATCTCCTGGCAAAGGTATGACAGTTCTGCAGGCTTTCACGCATAAGCTGAACCAGGTTTTCCTGGGTAAACAGGTTCCGCCGTTCATCGGCCATGTGATGGAACTGGCCGACGATCTGTTCGACCTTATCGGCCTGTTCCATGATTTGGCTGACCTTCAGTTTGATTTTTTCCGGCAGTGTATTTTTCTTCACAAGCTGCCGGGCCAGCCCGCCGATTACCGTTGCCGGATTGCGTACCTGATCGGCAATCTTGAGTGACATTTCAATAATGGTTCGCTCCCGGGCCAGCTCTTCCAAATCATTACCCAACTGTAACAGTTCATTGTTGACTTGATCAAGGATTCTATTTTGCTCTGTTTTTTCCCGCAGCAACTGCAGGACCTCGTCATGTTTTGCCCGCAGATTTTCCAGGAAGGATTCTTCAGTGTCAGAAAACAGCTCCTTTCTGATTTCCCTGACCCTCCCGAGCGTTCTGCTGTTCCAGGCAAGCCTGGCCACCCTATTCCGGTAATGGAAAGTAATCGGGGCGGCGCCAGTTCCACCCTGCAGATGAAACTCGGCAAAGAGAGAGACAAGTGTCGGCAAAGGCGGTATGCGCAGAAGTTGCCGTCTTTCTTCCGGACAAGGGAATGTCTCCTGCTGCCTGGCAATGTCACAGGGCATCTTGCCACGAAAAAGCAATTCAAGCCCGGCAGCATTGCTTTCGCTGTCCATCCTGACAAGCAAAAGACGCATCTTGCCGCCATGATACACGGTCTGCAGCAGGCGGGCGGATTCCGAGGCAGCGGTTGTCAGCCGGGTTACCTGCTGCCGGCCGCAGCCAAAGGCATGGGCAACAAGTTTAACCTTGCTCCTGACACGGGGGATATCGTCCTTCTTCTCGATAAGCAGGGTCAGGATATGGTATTGGTCCGACTTCATCTTTGCCATTGCCCCATGAGCAGTGCCGCATCATCCTGCTTCCGGCGATTTCCGGAAAAAGCAAGCTGGAGAAGAAAAGAGAGAGCGGCTCTTCTGTTCTCCTGTTGTACAACACCGCTTTCGGTGAGATAAGCAAGTATCGACCTGATCTGCGGCCTGAAAAAAGGCACCAGGCCATCCGTGTGCAGAACGTAGGCCAGAGAATGGTCAATATCGTACACCGTATTCTGAAAGCCGGGCCAGCGCTTACCGGCCAGTGAAGGCTGAAGCGAAGGTTGAAGAAAACGGCCGTCAATCCCGAGATAGGTACTGATATTGCCGACCCCGGAGCAGTACAGCTGATGCTGCAACCGATCATACCGCAGGATCATGATAGCGGCTCCGTCAGCCTGGACAGGTTCCAGCGATTCAAGTATCTGGTCAGGCGGCCAGATCAGGTCGATACCGTGCAGCCGTTCACCGATGACCCGGGTTGTCTTTCCCCCCGTGCCCACCCCCGGGCTGTCGACAACTACGATCCGGACAAATCGGTTGTCGCCGGTGATAAAGATATCATCACCGCAAGGCGCGGTCTCTGAACGGGCAGCAACCAGGGCGTCGCTATCCATGATCTCACCGGAGCTGAAAAATTTCGGTTCCAGACCATCGGGCCAGCAACGGACCACAATTATGGTGGCACAGGAATCAAAGCCTGGAATGTGCGGGCAGGCGAAATTACCCGCAGTGCCGGTACAAAGGGAAAAACGATCTGCAAGGCGCTGAATCGAAACCAGTCCGGCCCCTAAGCCGGTGGTGGACCGGAGGGGATGCTTAACATCCTGGCCAGCCTCTACAGTTGACCCGCGAGATAGGAGTCCATGACTTCAAAATGGTGCAGGTCGATGATAACACCGGACACCTTTTCCCGGCTGACCATGGCACTCACCCTGTCCAGAAGAAGATGGATCCCACTGTCATCAACATCCTCTTCAATGGAGACCAGGACAAACCCGCTCTATGGCGATATGAGCCCGGTGGCTGTCCAGGGTACCAACCAGCGGCAGAGTAATGATGCCCTCCCAGACTTCAATTACCGGCGTGGAGAGCTCCAGGATTTCATCCTGCAGGTGGCGGATATCTTCTTCCCGCTTTCTCAGCAGTCCCTCTTTCTGTTCCAGGATGATCCGGTCTTTTTCCAACCGTTCGCTGATATCGATGAAATTCTCCACGCAACCGATTATCTTCCCTTCAAAATTCTTCAGGGGGCGACTGCTGTATTCTATGGGGAGCTACGGTCCCCCAGCTGCATGGTCGTCTCACCGTAACCGGTTCTGTCCTTTGAGGTCGCGATATCGCAAGTACACAATTCGGTCCGGCCGCAACCAGGCAATGAAAATTGTAACAGTTTACCCCCGGATCACTTTTCCGGTAAATCGTCACGGGAGAAGAAACCTGCATTATATCGCATCCACCGAGGCAAACTCCGGCTCATGCAGGGGAATGATGTAATCGGCCAGATCGCGCACCTTGAGCATAATGTCATAGGCCTCGTAGGTGTTGACACTGATACCCGGCGGAATGACCTCCATCTCCATGGCTCTGATCTGGATAGGCGGTTCGAAATTTTCCCGAATGACACAAAATCCGGTGATGGCGGTTTTCCCCCGGGCCGTATCAATGAACACGGTCATGCCGCCGGGTGTATGGGCCGGGGTGAGCATGACCGAGATGCCGGGGAAAAGTTCCCCGTCTTCCCTGACCACCTCAATCTGGTCAGCATCCCGGATCTCGAAGATAAAATCCTCCACGTACCGGTAGTCGAGGGGATGCGGATTTGCAATGGTCTTCAGTTCCTGCTCGTGGATATAAAACCTGGCATTGCTGCACTTGTAATCGTTTTCACAATGATCGGAGTGCAGGTGGGTATGGACGACCACATCAATATCTTCCGGTTTGAGCCCAAAACGGGCCAGCCCGTCCTCGAAGGTGTAAATTTTGCCGCCAATGGATTTCTCCCGGTCCTCGGACTGCACCGGATTCATCTCGCCGGTATCAATCAGTATTTTTTTATCTCCCCCTTCCAGGTACCAGGAATAGATGGGAATGGTATAGGGTGTGCCATAGTCGTGCTGATAGGTCATCATGCCTTTGTCAAAGACCTTGGTTCCCAGGACCATGGGGTGGATGGTATAAGTACTCATGTCGTTCCTCCAGTGCAAAGATTAACCTGTTGCGTTGTCGAACGGTCAATTTCCGAATTTCGCTCGACAATGCAGCAGTTCAACACCGACCAGCCGCAAGGAAACCACTTCTTGGCGTTCAATGCAGAGCAGGAGATCGTCGCCATCCATGCCCTTGACGTTGTCCATGATTCGGACAGGCCGGGTGGTCATCTTCCCACCTGGACTGCTACCCGGCCCACACCGGCATCCGGGCTGTTTTCAAGCAGCTCTCCTTAACCACAAAGGCTGGACACCAGACAACCTCGCCGGCATTGACCTGGTTGACCTCATTGATATCACAGCAGGATAATCAACATCGTTGCCGCCTTGCATCTGCACCGTTCTCGAACGCTCACGGATTCAGGAAGATGTTTGGCAAGGATACATATTCGCGACACGGGTAACGTTAGCAGGTCGATTATTATGGATGATGAATTGCGGCAATCATGGTATCTTCCTTGATTCGGATCTCATTCTCCATTTTTTGCATGCATCCTTATCCATCCTTATTATTGACGAACATTAAAAAAACCTTTTCCTTAACTTCTAATTCTTCTTTTCTCTCTTGTCTACTACACCCTCCAGAAAAAAATGAACTCCGGCACGCGGGTGAAACGTGAAATGGAATGAAGGAAATGGGGAAAAGTGGATCTGAAATAATGTAGTGAATCGAAATGGGAATGGGGTAGGGGGCGGACCAAGATAAGCTGACGAGATCTCATTAAAAATAATCAAAATATCGGTTATCTTCATGCTTAAACGTACTTTTTCGCCGCTAAAATCATTTTTCCAAAAAAAATTTCGCCATACCCCGAGCCAACAGGCATTATATTCCAGGTTATGCTTGGCACATCACCCATCGGTGTCATAAACAGAAATTGCTTCGTAAATTTGATAAAAATAGAAGACGATGGCGTTACTTTTATGAAAGAGTCCCCAAAGCCTTACCGCACCATTTTTGACAGTAAAAAGGATGATCTAAGCCTTGAAAATACCTACTGTTGGCAAATATTCGGGTTCTTGCCCATGAATGGCCCTTTTTGATGAGCTTAAATATCAGCTCAACCTGGTCCGACCCCGACACCCGACAGATACCCTCTAAAATTACCGGAAGAACTCAACACCAGAATGGAATCAAAATATATGCGGTTTTCTGTTGTCGTCCCTGTCTTGAATGAAGAGGAGAATATAACTCCTCTGCTTCATGAACTATCGGCCGTGATGCAGGACAAGCAAGAGGTTGAGGTGATTTATGTGGATGATCACTCAACGGACCGCACTCCTGAAATCTTAACGCGGCACAGCGCGGAATTTCCCTGGTTACGGGTCATCCGGCTGCGCAGGCAGAGCGGACAGAGCGCGGCCCTGCGCTGCGGCGTACAGCATGCCGCCTATCCCCTGATCGTTACTCTGGATGGAGACGGGCAGAATGATCCAGCTGATATTCAACAACTCATTGATATTTACCGGCGGGAAAGTCACGAGATAACGCTTTGTCTCGTCAATGGGCATCGCGTAACAAGAAAGGATTCCGGCTGGCGGAGATGGACGTCCTTTATTGCCAATACCGTCCGCAGCCATGTCTTAAGTGATGACACCCCGGACAGTGGCTGCGGGATCAAGGCTTTTCCAAGGGATGGTTTTCTTCAGTTACCCTCCTTTAACCACATGCATCGTTTTGTCCCTGCCCTGATTCGGCAGCGGGGCGGCAAGGTCGTTTCCGTTGCCGTTCATCATCGGGGCAGGTCCTCGGGAAAATCCCATTACGGCACTTTGGATCGCCTTGCGGCGGGAATCATTGATTTGATCGGAGTTTATTGGCTTGGCAGGAGGGCGATCCGGACGGACACGACTATGGAGAAAAAACATCATGAAGGACAAAAAATATGAATAAGGAAACCATCTGGTTGATTGTCGGCTTTAGCGGTCAGTTATGTTTTACCAGCCGCTTTCTTATACAGTGGCTGGTCAGTGAGCGGCAAAAAAAAAGTGTTATCCCCCTGGCTTTTTGGTATTTCAGTATTCTTGGTGGCGGGATATTGCTCTCTTATGCCATCTATCGGAAAGATCCCGTTTTTATCCTCGGCCAGTCTGCCGGTCTCTTCATCTATTTACGTAATCTGTATTTTATCCGCAGGGAAGCGCGGGAGAACGTTCAATGCCCAAAGGTCATTTGAGAACATACGGCTGGCCCCTGCTCTGGCTGACGCTGATTATCGCCGCCCTTGTCAGCCGCCCCCCGATGCCAATAGATGAAACCAGGTATTTATCCGTTGCCTGGGAGATGTGGCAGAGCCACCAGTTTCTTGTCCCGCATATTAACGGTATTCCCTACAGTCAAAAACCGCCGCTGTTGTTCTGGCTGATCCAGGCAGGCTGGTGGCTTTTTGGGGTGAATGACTGGTCGGCCCGGTTGACTGCGCCGCTATTCGGTCTGATCGACATCCTGCTTGCTCTGCGCCTTGCCCGGGTTTTATGGCCGGGTCGGCGGGACCTGCGCAACAATATTCCCTACCTCCTGTTAGGGATGTGGTTCTGGAGTATCTACAGCACATTGACCATGTTTGACATGCTCGTTGTCTGTTTTTCACTCTTGGCCTGGCTTGGTCTGCTCGCAGGGCGGGGAGCAAAGCGGTATCCGGGCTGGTGCTTGTACGCTGCGGCCATGGGTCTGGGCGTACTGGCCAAAGGCCCGGTGATCCTGGTTTATATTGTGCCACCGGCATTGCTTGCACCCTGGTGGATGGCTCAAAAAAAGGTTGATTCATGGCTCCGCTGGTATGGAGGTTTTTTTTTGGCTGTTGTAGCAGGAGCGCTGCTGGCCCTTGCCTGGGCCATCCCCGCGGCAAGGGCCGGCGGCGAACAATATGGGCAGGCGATACTCTTTGGCCAGACAGCCGGCCGCATGGTTCATTCCTTTGCGCACCAGAGGCCCTTTTACTGGTATCTCATGCTCCTGCCGTTACTTTTTTTCCCCTGGTTCTTCTGGACGCCGGTATGGTTCGGGCTCAGACGCCTCCACTTAAGTTCTTCGGTCAAGTTTTGTTTAAGTATTCTTGTCCCGGGTTTTCTTCTTCTTTCTGCCATCAGCGGCAAGCAGATACACTACCTCCTGCCTCTGTTGCCGCTGGCGGCCCTGTTGATTGCCCTGGCTTTTGACAATGAGAATCAAGCCGAAGTATCCACCTCCTGTCTGCTGCTGCCGATTTTCCTGTTCATTCTTTCCATGGTTCTCTTTATTATTCCGATTGTTCCCCTGCATTTCGGGGGCGTTGAGATCCTGCAGTTGCTACCCCGCTGGCTTGGTATCGGCCCCCTCGTCGCCGCGATTTTTTTATTGAAGAGCAAGGCGGGCAGAAAACAACCGATTGCGAAAATTTCAACTATTCTGGTTTTATTGCTGATTTTTCTGCATCTCTCAATAGCCGGTCCTCTGCACGTTATGTACGATGAAACAGCGATAGGGAGCAAGATAAAGGCGGCCCAGACAGATCATAAACTGGTAGCGGCCTATCCGGACCGGTTGTCGGACCAGTTTCAGTTTGCCGGCAGGCTGACCACACCTCTTATACGGCAGCAGACTATAGCAAAGGCGGCCCTCTGGTCTCGCCGGCACCCAGGGCAGTATTTACTCCTTTTCTTCAACAAAGACGATTATCCTTTTTTTGCAGGTCATGGCTTTGCGCAACCCTTTAGAAACGGGTGGTTGATTTTTCGTTCCACGAAGGATTTTTTCTCCGACTATCAGCGCTGGGTAGTGGAAAGAGTTCAGGTAAAGAAGTAACCGGCTGTAGTCTGAGGCATCCTGGAATTATGAAAGATAAAATAGGATTGGGCCAAGATAACCTGACGTAATATCATTATGCTTTGTTCGTCAAAAACGTAAAAAAGATTTACGTTTTTTGTTTGTCATGAAATCATAGCCAGCTCTTTTGTGCGGAAGCCATGGACCTGATATTTGGGCTTGAGCAGTTCCTTGCAGAGAGCCAGCTGACGAGGTTTTCTCAGATCCGGCGGAGTAACCTTTCTCTCCCTGTTGTCGGGGAACGGCTGAGTAAAGAGATCTTCTTCGCCCTGGGAGATGGTTGCAACAGTTCTTGATGTGAGTTTTCGCGAAGATGACTGCAGGATAAGACAAGGTTCTGCGCCTGAGAACTTCGCAGTGTTGCGGCATATTGCCCGCAATCTATTGCAACGAGAAAAGACAAAAATGAGCATCAAGAAAAAACAGTTCAGGTCAGCAT
>VAPF01049048.1_pt1 | contig 12165 bp, 10 predicted proteins | sample 3393931 | NCBI WGS metagenome assembly VAPF01 (sample SAMN08290437, study PRJNA428436) | hydrothermal vent metagenome | isolation source: Deep-sea hydrothermal vent chimney | place: Atlantic Ocean: South-mid Altantic Ridge | depth 2773 m m | reverse complement strand
GCGCGGCGTTCCGGTGCCAATCTGCCGTTTTCTGCCAATACCGCCTATGTGAACACCATTCCGACGCACCTGGAGGCTGAACTGCCGGGTGATCAGGCCATCGAAGATCGTATTCGTTCCTACATTCGTTGGAATGCCATGGCCATGGTGGTCAAGGCCAACCGTAAAAGCAGTGAGCTGGGAGGGCACATAGCCACCTTTGCTTCGGCAGCGACGCTGTATGATATTGGCTTCAATCACTTTTGGCATGCCCCCCATGCTGATCATGGTGGCGACCTGATTTTTTTCCAGGGTCATGCCTCGCCCGGTATGTACTCGCGGGCTTTTCTTGAAGGTCGTTTGACAGAAGAGCAGCTGGATAACTTCCGCCAGGAAGTGGATGGCAAAGGCTTGTCTTCTTATCCGCACCCCCACCTGATGGACGATTTCTGGCAGTTCCCCACCGTATCGATGGGGTTGGGGCCGATCATGTCCATTTATCAGGCGCGTTTCATGAAGTACCTGCAACATCGTAGCCTAGCCAATACCGAAGCACGCAAAGTGTGGGCGTTTATTGGTGATGGCGAGTCCGATGAGCCGGAGACTCTGGGTGCCATTTCGCTGGCGGGTCGTGAAAAACTCGATAATCTTGTCTGGGTGGTGAATTGCAATCTGCAACGCCTTGACGGCCCGGTGCGCGGCAACGGCAAAATTGTGCAAGAGTTGGAGGCCAACTTCCGTGGTACCGGCTGGAACGTGATTAAGGTATTGTGGGGCAGTTACTGGGATCCTTTGCTGGCCATGGACAAAGACGGTTTGTTGCAGCAGCGCATGATGGAATGCGTGGATGGTGACTTTCAGAATTACAAATCCAAAGATGGTGCCTATGTACGCGAGCACTTTTTTGGCAAATACCCGGAATTAAAAGCCATGGTGGCGAAGATGTCGGACGAAGACATCTGGCGACTCAATCGTGGTGGCCATGATCCGCACAAGGTTTATGCGGCCTATCATGCGGCAGTGAATACCAGTGGCCAGCCTACGGTCATCCTGGCGCAAACCGTGAAAGGCTATGGCATGGGTTCTGCCGGTGAAGCGCAAAACCGCACGCACTCGCAGAAAAAACTGCAAGACAACGAAATGCTGGACTTCCGCGACCGCTTCAATATTCCGCTCAATGACGAAGATGCTGCTGTCGGTAAATATTATGTACCAGATGCAGACAGCGAAGAAATGCAATACATGAATGCCCGCCGAGCAGAACTCGGTGGTCATTTACCGGTACGCAGCACACAGGCCGCGCCGCTGGAAATTCCACCCCTGTCGATTTTTGATACGATGCTGGCGGGCAGTGGTGAGAAGGAAATGTCCACTACTATGGCCTGGGTACGCATGTTAACCATGTTGTGCCGCGATAAAAATATTGGCAAAAACGTGGTGCCCATTGTGCCGGATGAGGCGCGTACCTTCGGTATGGAAGGCATGTTCCGCCAGTTGGGCATTTACTCCTCGGTGGGCCAGTTGTACACGCCGCAAGACAAAGACCAGATCATGTTCTACAAAGAGGACAAGAGCGGGCAGATTCTCGAAGAAGGCATCAATGAAGCGGGTGCCATGTCATCGTGGATTGCTGCCTCCACCGCGTACAGCTCGCACGGCGTCAACATGATTCCGTTTTACATTTATTACTCCATGTTTGGTTTTCAGCGCATTGGTGATCTGGCCTGGGCTGCGGGCGACATGCAGGCGCGCGGTTTCATGATTGGTGGTACCGCAGGCCGTACCACGCTGGCGGGTGAAGGTTTACAGCATCAGGACGGACACAGCCTGATTTTGTCCGGCACCATTCCCAATTGCATCAGCTATGATCCCACGTTCAATTATGAAATGGCGGTGATTGTTCATGACGGTATGCGCCGTATGTTTGCTGAGCAGGAAAACGTGTTTTATTACGTGACCGCGATGAACGAAAATTACGTGCATCCAGCCATGCCTGAAGGTGCCGAAACCGGCATTATTAAAGGGCTTTACAAATTCCGCGCGGCAGAAAGTACCAAGGCAACTTCAGCAACAACGGTACAGCTTATGGGCAGTGGTGCGATTTTACGCGAAGTGATTGCAGCGGCAGATTTGCTGCGTGACGACTGGGCAGTGGATGCCGACATCTGGAGTGCCACCAGTTTTACCGAGCTGGCCCGTGACGCGCGTGATTGTGATCGCTGGAATCGTCTGCATCCTGTGGATGAGGCCCGCGTGCCCTATATCACGAAATGTCTTGACGGTCATACGGGTCCGGTGATCGCCGCGACGGACTATATTCAGTTATATGCCGACAAGGTGCGCAAGTGGATACCGGCGCGTTACGAAGTATTGGGCACCGATGGTTTTGGTCGCAGTGATACCCGTGCCCAGTTACGCAAACACTTTGAAGTTAATGCTGTGCATATTGTCGTTGCGGCACTGAAAGCGTTGGCGGATGAAGGCAGCATTGATGCCGTTACCGTGGCCGAGGCCATTGATAAATACGGTATCGACCCGGAAAAAATCAACCCACTGCATGCTTGATTGCAGCGAGAAAAAACATGGCAAAAGAGATAATAATTCCTGATATCGGTGATTTTGACAGCGTTGAAGTGATCGAAGTGCTGGTTGAAGCCGGCGATACCGTCGCTGCAGAAGACTCACTGATTTCCGTGGAATCCGATAAAGCCACCATGGAAATTCCTGCACCCGAAGCGGGTGTGGTGACAGAAGTAAAAGTTGCGGTGGGTGATCAGGTCTCCCAGGGTAGTTTGATACTGTTATTGGAGCCCAGCGATGCTGCGCCTGCTGCTGCACCCGTGACACAGGAAGCCACACCAACGCCGGTCGTCAGTAAGCCGGCGGCATCTGCGCCACGATCGGTAACACAGCCTCCGCAACATCGTTTTTCTCCCACAGCAAAAATTGACGAAGTCAGTTTTTCCCGCGCTCATGCCAGTCCCTCGGTGCGCAAATTTGCGCGTGAGCTGGGTGTGGACCTGGGCCGTGTCAGTGGCAGTGGTCGCAAGGGGCGGGTGATCAAGGATGACGTAAAGGCCTTTGTTAAACAGGCTTTGACACAAGGTACCGGTGGCGGTGGTTTGGCCGTAGCCCCCATGCCGGAAATTGATTTCAGTCAGTGGGGTGACGTTGAAACCCAAAAGCTGAGCAAGATCAACAAACTCACTGGTAAATTTCTGCACCGTAACTGGGTCACCATACCTCATGTTACGCAGTTTGATCAGGCGGATATCACCGACCTGGATGCCTTGCGTAAAAGCATGGCGGCAGAATATAAAGACAAGGGCATTAAAATCACCATGCTGGCCTTTTTGATCAAGGCGGTGGTATCCGGGTTGCGTGAATTGCCACGTTTTAATGCCTCACTGGACGCCAGTGGTGAAAGCCTGATATTAAAAAATTATTTCAATATCGGTATTGCTGTAGATACACCGGATGGACTGGTGGTGCCTGTGGTGCATGATGCTGATGGCAAAAGCCTGGTGGATATTGCTGCCGAATTGGGCGAAATCAGCCAAAAAGCGCGGGATAAAAAACTCAAACCGGCGGATATGCGGGGTGGCTGCATGACGATTTCCAGTTTGGGTGGTATTGGTGGCACGCAATTTACGCCTATCGTCAATGCGCCGGAAGTGGCCATTCTTGGTGTGTCGCGTCACCAGATGACACCGGTATGGAATGGTAAGACCTTTGAGCCCCGGCTGATGTTACCGTTGTCGTTATCTTATGACCATCGTGTAGTTGATGGTGCTGACGGCGCGCGTTTTACCCGCTTTATGGGCCGGGTGTTGGCGGATGCCACCGGGCTGGTGAAATAAATCATGAGCAGTTTGATAGAAGTCAAAATACCCAACATTGGTGATTTCGACGGTGTTGAAGTCATCGAAATTCTGGTGGTTGCCGGTGATCGTGTTGCCGCCGAAGATTCGCTGATATCCGTGGAATCGGATAAGGCCACCATGGAAATTCCTGCCCCACAAGCCGGTGTAGTGAAAGAAATGCGAGTGGCTGTGGGTGACACGGTGGCGGAAGGCAGCACGATCCTGATGCTGGAAGCAGAAGAGGCTGAAGCACCTACAGCAACGGATAGTAGCAAACCTGTGACAGCTGAACCGGTGTTAGCAACAGCCCCAACGGCCAGCCAATACAGCGGCGATGTTGATATCCGTACACAGGTGCTGGTGTTGGGTTCCGGTCCAGGGGGTTACACCGCCGCATTCCGTGCCGCAGACCTGGGTCTGAATGTCGTGATGATCGAACGTTATGAAAACATTGGTGGCGTGTGTCTCAATGTAGGCTGTATTCCATCCAAGGCACTGTTGCATACGGCACAGGTGCTCAATGAAGCAGCAGAGTTTGGTGACATCGGCATCAGCTTCAACAAGCCCGAAATCGATCTTGATAAACTGCGTGCGCACAAAGATCGTGTATTGGGCAAACTTACCGGCGGCCTCAAACAACTGGCTAAACAGCGCAAAGTAAAAATTGTGCAGGGCTATGGCAAATTCACTTCCGCCAACACCATTGAAGTGGAAGCAGAAGAAGGTAGCAAGACCGTTGTGGGTTTTGATAGCTGCATCATTGCTGCCGGTTCCCGCGTGACCAAGTTGCCCTTCATTCCTTGGGATGATCCACGAGTGATGGATTCTACCGACGCACTGGAAATTGAAGAAATCCCGCAACGACTGCTGGTGGTGGGTGGTGGTATTATCGGTCTGGAAATGGCCACCGTGTATGACGCACTGGGTTCAAAAGTCACCGTTGTGGAGTTGTCCCCCGGCCTGATTCCGGGCGCTGATCGTGATGTAGTGCGTCCGTTAGAGCGGCGCATTAAAAAGCGTTACGAAAATATTTATTTGAACACCAAAGTGACGGCTATTGAATCCACCGAAAAAGGCATGTTGTGTTCTTTTGAAGGCAACAAAAAAGCACCAGAAAGTGATACTTTTGACCGTGTATTGGTCTCCATCGGACGTAGCCCCAATGGTTTGTTGATTGATGCCGACAAGGCAGGGGTGTCGGTGGACGAGCGTGGCTTTATCGCTGTGGACAAACAACAGCGCACTAACGTGAATCATATTTTTGCCATCGGTGATGTGGTGGGTCAGCCCATGCTTGCACACAAGGCCACTCATGAAGGTAAAGTGGCCGCAGAAGTGATCAGCGGTAAAAAGACCTTTTTTGATGCGCGTACCATCCCTTCGGTGTGTTATACCGATCCCGAAGTGGCATGGGCGGGCAAGACAGAAGAGGAATGCAAAGCAGAAGGCATCGCCTATGAAAAAGGCGTGTTTCCCTGGGCTGCCAGTGGGCGCTCATTGTCACTGGGGCGCGATGACGGCATGACCAAAGTTTTGTTTGACGACAATCATTGTATTATTGGCGCAGCGATGACGGGCCCCAATGCCGGTGAATTGATTGCCGAAGCGGTGTTAGCGCTGGAATTAGGTGCTGATATCGAAGATATCGCGCTGACCATTCATCCTCACCCGACCCTGTCGGAAACATTCAACTTTGCTGCCGAAGTGGCGGAAGGGACGTGTACCGATATCTATGTGCCCAAAAAAACGGCGAAGCAAAAATAGCGTGCCAATTAGATTTAATAAATCTATTAAAGGAGAAATAAAATGGGGAAAACGATAGAAGAGCTCTACTTTGATCTTTTACCAACGGATTGATATCGTCATGGTAGTGCGACTAACCTACAAATGCATAAACCGCGAACAATGCCACCTCGACAGGCTGATCAAGTCTACGATCTTAAAATATATAAAAAAGATAACATAGATTGGGTTGACTCCAAGTCTGGCGGAATATCTCTTTTTAATAAACCAAACCTAAAATTTGGAAACAAATGGTGGAAATTGCCAAAAGGGACAGAAATACCGGAATTGTTTAGAGTGAGTCGTGATAAAGGTATTAACGAAATCACAGGCCAAATTCATTATACGATACGTCCCGTGTATGAGATGCCATTAACTACCTTTATACGTTATTTAAAAGAATTTTCAGAATCAGCAGTGCCAGATTTTGAAATCGATCAGAAAAAGGTAAAGTGATATGGAGCTTGGAGAAAAGGAAAAAATTATTATACTGGTTGCACTGAATCAATATATGAAGATAATTGAAAAGTCACTTGATTCAAATGAGGTTTCTGAAGATGATAACGCAGAATTAGTTAATGATGCTTCATTATTAGAAATAATAATTTCCAGGTTTAATGAAGAAGTCAACGAAAAATAAAAGTCTTTATGCAGAAATTGAGAGTTACCTTAATGAATAGCGCTAACAAGGCAGTCGGTCGAATACCGGAAAGCCATGCCACCAGCTCCAAGCATTGGTGTGTCATGAAAAGCAAGATATAGCTGGTCAGGTGAATTCCATCATGGGAAGCTTTAAAAGCGAGGCGATGATTAAACAAGAATCGTCAGATATATCATCCACCGATGATTATTTCTTGATAAAAGACGGCGTGGAATATTCGGGATCGCACTTATTGATTGATTTGTGGGGTGCCTCCCGACTGGATGATCAACCGTATATTGAAGAAATATTAAAGCGTTGTGTCACGGCTTGCCACGCAACATTGTTGCATATTCACTTACATCAGTTTTCAGAAAGTGGTGGTATTTCAGGTGTTGCCGTACTGGCAGAATCGCATATCAGCGTACATACCTGGCCGGAGCGCAACTATGCTGCCTTTGATGTGTTTATGTGTGGAGCCGCCACGCCTTTAAATGCTCCTGCTGTTTTAGACGAAGCATTCAAACCGAGCGATTTGAAAGTAAAAGAGATATTACGGGGATACAGAGAAGGTGGGTAAAAACCTGATTCTGGGTGGAAAAATTTCGTGAAAGGCATTGCTCGTGCGTCTTGGGGTCATTTTTATTTTGTGGGAGGAAAGTCAGCTGAATACCACGTTGGTTATTCCCGCAGCAAAACCGATATAATCCCTGCAAATAAACGCTGGGCACAATAACAGGTATCCAAACAAAATGGCGCAAAATATCATTTTTGTTGGGCCCATGGGGGCCGGTAAAACCACCATAGGCAAACAACTCGCCCGTCAACTGGGACGCACCTTTTACGACAGTGACCGCGTTATTGAAGAGCGAACAGGAGCCAATATCCCGCTTATTTTTGAGCTGGAAGGGGAGGCAGGGTTTCGTCGCAGGGAAAAAATGGTCATTTCTGAGTTAACACAAATGCAGGACATTATTCTGGCTACAGGGGGGGGGGCAATCCTTGATCCTGAAAACCGTGACCAGATTACCCGGCAGGGGTTTGTTGTGTATCTCAATGCTCCTCTGAGCCAATTGATCAACCGAACCGGTAAGGATAAAAGCCGCCCATTGTTGCAAACTGCCGACCCACGTAAAAAACTGGAAGAAATTCTGGCCATACGCGACCCGCTGTACCGCGAAGTCGCCGATGAAATTATTGAAACGGATAGCAGTCCGGTACGCAATGTTGTTAAAAAACTGGCTGAACTCGCAACCCGGCATAATCTTTAACATAAACAACCATATAATCTATCCGCCATGAAAACTCTTACCGTCAATCTGAAAGAGCGCAGTTATCCTATTCACATTGGTCAGGATTTGCTTGGTCAGGACAAGCTGCTGGCTTCTCATATTCATGGCAATCAGGTATTGCTGGTCAGCAATGAAATTGTGGCACCACTGTATCTTGCAAAAGCACTTTCGGCCCTGGAGCGTTATCAATGTGAAACCGTTATTCTTCCCGATGGTGAGAAATACAAAACATTCGATACGGCCAATCTGATTTTTGACGCTCTGTTGCAACACCGGTTTGATCGTCAATGCACACTCATTGCACTGGGTGGAGGTGTGGTGGGTGATATCACCGGTTTTGCGGCTGCCTGTTACCAGCGGGGTGTTAACTTCATTCAGATACCCACCACGTTACTGGCACAGGTAGACTCATCGGTGGGCGGGAAAACCGGCGTTAACCACCCTCTGGGTAAAAACATGATTGGTGCCTTTCATCAACCACAATGTGTATTGATTGATACCAACACACTTAGCACTCTGGACGACCCGCAATTTTCAGCGGGCCTCGCGGAAATCATCAAATATGGCCTGATTCAGGATGAAGATTTTTTTATCTGGCTGGAAAACAACATGAACAAACTGTTGCAGCGTGATGCAAAAATGCTGACGTATGCCATAGAGCACTCCTGTCAAATAAAGGCCGATATCGTTGCCGCTGATGAAAAAGAAAGCGGACAACGTGCATTGTTAAACCTTGGTCATACTTTCGGTCATGCCATTGAAGCGGGCATGGGTTATGGCACCTGGTTACATGGCGAAGCCGTAGGCACCGGCATGTTAATGGCGGCTGATTTGTCACATCGGCAAAACAACTTTAGTCAGTCTCAGCTTGAGCGTACATGTGCCCTGCTTGAAGCCGCCAGGCTGCCGGTAAAAACGCCCGAGAAAATGGATGCACCACGGTTTCTGGAACTTATGGCTGTAGATAAAAAAGTGCAGGCAGGTGTCATCCGCCTGGTTTTGTTGAACCACATTGGCTCCAGTTACGTCAGCGATGATTACGAGCCCAAACTGTTACAGGATACGCTCAATGCCTTCCATCTCGTGGCCAACTGATTCTATTGTCCCTGACGATCTCGCGCCCTGGGCGACGCACGAAACAGGCTCACGCGGGCGTTGTTTTTTTGAGCCGCCACCCAACACCCGCTCAGAATATCAGCGTGATCGTGACCGCATTGTTCATTCCGGTGCATTTCGTCGGCTGGAATACAAAACGCAGGTTTTTGTTAATCATGAAGGCGACATGTTTCGCACTCGCCTCACCCATTCCATTGAAGTCGCACAAATCAGCCGTTCCATCGCCCGTGTACTGCGGCTCAATGAAACCCTCAGTGAAACTATCGCCCTGGCCCATGATTTAGGGCATACACCCTTCGGTCATGCAGGCCAGGATATCCTCAACGAATGTATGCAAGACTATGGTGGCTTTGAGCATAACCTGCAATCACTGCGTATTATTGATGAGCTGGAAGAAAAATATGCCGAATTCAACGGCCTTAATCTCACCTTTGAGACTCGTGAAGGTATTCTTAAACATTGCTCCATAAGCAACGCAAAAAAACTGGGAGAGCTAGGCCAGCGGTTTTTGCATAAACAACAGCCAGGGCTTGAAGCACAAATCACCAACGTTGCCGATGAAATTGCCTACAATAATCACGATGTTGATGACGGGTTACGCGCTGGGCTTATCGATATTAACAGCTTATGTGATGTTCGCCTGTTTAAAGAACAACATACGGCGGTGATGTCTGCGTACCCTGATATTCCTGAAAAACGTGCTATTCACGAAATCATCCGCCGCATGATCAATGACCAGGTCACTGATTTTATACATAATACCCGCGAATGCATCACAGCCGCCAACCCGTCATCGCGTGACGATATTACCCGGCTCAACGAACCGCTGGTGGGCTTCAGTCGTGAAATGAAAGCTATGAACCAGGAACTTAAACAATTTTTACGCAAAAATCTTTACCGTCATTATCGCGTGCATCGAATGACCGCCAAAGCCGCCATTATTATTCGCTCCCTGTTTGATGCCTTTCTCAATGATCCGTTGCTGTTGCCCCCCGAGCAACAACAGCATGTCAATCTGCTCGAAAATGCTAATGCAGACAGTGGACGCGCACGCGGTATTGCAGATTACATTGCCGGTATGACGGACCGTTACGCTATTCGTGAATATGAACGTATCTTCAATGCAACCGAATTGACCTGAAGCCATACTATGCGTATTTATCTGCAAACCCCCCCAGCGATGGATAGTCATCCGCGTTATTGCCACCTTTTTTTGCAGGAAGATTTGATTGGAGGCTGGACACTGGTCAAAGAGTCTGGACGACAGGGTTCCTCCGGTCGGGCAAGCAGGCTACATTTTGATGATCATGAGGAGGCATTGGTAGCACTCATCGCCGCGCGTGATGCACAAATAAAACGTGGCTACCGTGTGGTTTTCATTAAAGGCGAGCAAGCCCCTGCATGAGTAATCCAACCACAGGGTTGTCCGAAAACAACAACACCGCATCTTCGTCTTATGTCGCGCATTACCACATGACACGCGAACCTTTTGCTGATGCCATTGAGGACGACTTATTTTATGTTGAACCCAGTCGCCAGCAAAAATTGGATATCCTCCTGCACCTTACTCAGTACGGCAATGAACTTGTGCTTGTTAGCGGCCCTGTTGGCAGTGGTAAAACCACTCTGATACAACAATATTTACTAAAGGCGCTGGATACCTGGATAGTTGCCTGCATCGATGCCCGTGGCGGCATCGATGAGCGAAAATTATTGCAACAGTTGTTTCACCAAATGAATATGGATTTTCAGGGTGCTACGCATAGTGAATTGTTTGAACGTATGCAGCACCATTTTGATACCTTGCAGCACAGAGCGCTGCAAGCCGTGCTACTGATCGATAATGCTGAACAATTGCCGGTCACTGCCCTTAAACGTGTATTGGAAATGGTAGCGCTCACCAACGCAGACAACAAACCGTTACTTCGCGTTATATTATTTGGCTCTGGAGAACTGGATGCACATTTTCATGATCTCTTGTTAGGGCCGCATACACATATTGTGCGACACAATATTGATTTGCTTCCTTTTGCACAAACACACACCACCCATTACATATTGCATCGCCTGTCGGCTGCAAATTTTGCGGGAGACAAGCCCTTCACCGATGCCGTATTGCAAAAAATTCACAAACAGTCCATTGGCTGGCCAGGTGAAATCAATCGCCTTGCGCATAATGTATTAATCGAAAGTTTACCAGTAACAAGTATTGTGCAGGGTAATGTTTCCAACATTAACAAAGTGCGCGCAGTTGCCGCACTGAGTGGTATTGTGCTGTTGGCGGCGTTACTTTTCTTTCAAGATGAATTTAATGCCTGGTTCACTCATAAGCCTGCTGTAACAACCAGTCAGCCTGCTCCGGTTTCACAGCCAGCGGTTGCACCAACAACAAAATTTGACGAAGCCCCCGTGGAAGAGGTGGCGCATAAGCCTGAATTGACTTTTCAGGAAGTGGTTGAAAAGCATAGTGATGTTGATATCGTTCCCGCATCAGAAAACACTGAGAGCACAATTCCAGACACGATCAGCCTCTCTGCAAATAATACGGTGACACTGCCGCCAAGATCTGCTGCCAATGCACCGGTTGTCGAATCCGACCCTATAAAGCATTCAGTGGCTACTGTTATTGCCCCTGCAACAAATACATCACCAATCCCTGCTGACCTGCCGGGTTTTCGTAATGCCTGGATACTCAAACAAAACCCTGAGCATTACACCTTGCAAATGGTGGCGGGCAACGACATTAACACCTTGCGCAGCTTCATCCGCCAATACCCACTGGATGAGCCATTGGCCATTTATAGCACTACCCGTAAAAGTAAAGCCTGGTTTGGTCTGATTCAGCACAGTTATCCGAACAAGCAAGCTGCCCTTGATGCTCGTCGTCAGCTACCTGCGGTGCTGCGCCAACAAAACCCCTGGCTACGCCAGTTTTCCGCTTTACAAAAAGATCTTGGCCTCGTTCCCTGAACTGCTTTCAATAAAGCCTTACACCTTCCTGTTTTCGGTAACCCTAAATTAATCGGTTGAGCCGTAGCGAGAGCGGCTAATGTACTTAATCTCAAGGACTTTTGCGAACATGTTGAACTCACCGTATGGGTGATACGATTTTATTTAAAATAACCGAAAAAGTCATTGATCTTGAGCACTTTAGCCTCTCTCTCGCTACGGCTCAACTGATGTGTTAGGTTAATGACATTGCTATACGTCCCCAATTTTCCTCTTTTATTTTCATACCTAACAAAAAAACCGCGACCATGATGGTCGCGGTTTTTTTATTCATATCCATCTGTATTAACATTACATAATCAAAGCAACCTTCGTATCTTCATCTGCCTTGAGGTTATTCAGCGCCACAACGGCATCCTGCGCACCCTGTGCCGCAGCCAGACTCAGCCAATACTGACCTGGTCAACCTTTTTGATACACCTCAGTTAAGCGGCTTTTCTTATTTCCATTAATTGTTTTTCATAATTAGCCGGACTCATATAAT
>VAPF01058868.1_pt1 | contig 12169 bp, 13 predicted proteins | sample 3393931 | NCBI WGS metagenome assembly VAPF01 (sample SAMN08290437, study PRJNA428436) | hydrothermal vent metagenome | isolation source: Deep-sea hydrothermal vent chimney | place: Atlantic Ocean: South-mid Altantic Ridge | depth 2773 m m | reverse complement strand
GGTGATCGCGGCCCCGAGCTGCTCAAAACCACGCAGGTGAAAATTGATGGGCCGGGCGCCGATTGCACAGCCACCGGGCAGAGAAACCCGGGCGTATCCTGTCCGGGAAATGAGCGGGCCTAGAACCAGCACCGAGGCGCGCATGGTTTTTACCAGCTCGTACGGGGCTTCGGCCCGGCTCAGATACCGGGTATCGATATAAACCGTGCCCCCGTCCCTCTCCCACCGGGCTCCCAGGACCTCGAGCAGTTTGAGCATGGTCCGGGTATCCCTGAGATCCGGGACATTGTGCAGGACGTGCCGGCCAGGAACAAGCAGGGTCGCGGCGAGCAGGGGCAGGGACGCATTCTTGGCGCCGCTCATTGAGACCGTCCCGTAAAGCGGCTTGCCGCCTTGAATAATAATTTTATCCATTGTCATTCCTTTTTTTTCTGGCCTGCAGCACCCGCGGGCGGCCCGCCCAGTCTGAAACCACGGCAACGCTGTCGTAGGCCGAGCCGTCCTGCCCGGCAACTAAACGATCCACGGCCGCCTTCTGATCCGCCCCGATTTCGAGAAACAGCCAGCCACCGGGCTTAAGAAACAAAGGGGCCTGGCGGACCAGGCGTTCTATAATATCCAGCCCCCGGCTCCCCGCGGCCAGGGCTGATTCCGGCTCCCAGTCACGGACTTCGGGCTGGAGCGAGGCAAGCACGCCATCGGCGACATAGGGGGGGTTGGCCACAATCAGCTCAAATGCCGGCCCCGGCCGGATTGCCGAAAAAAGATCCGAACAGAGCAGGTCGATCCGGCCGGATTGCCGATGTTTTTGGATATTGCCCCGGGCCACCTGAAGGGCAGCGAAAGACTGATCAACGGCAAGGACCCGGTCCGCCTCGAGCTCCAGGGCCAGAACCACCGCAATAACCCCGCTGCCGGTACACATATCCAGGACCGGCCCGCCCGCAAAACCGGCCCGCCCGCAGGTGGACAGGATATGGTCAAGGAGAAATTCCGTCTCGGGCCGGGGGATCAGGACAGCGGGTGAAACGACAAAGTCCAGCGACCAGAATTCGCGAATACCGGTAATGTAGTGCAGAGGTTCCCTGGCGGCCCTGCGCTCAAGGGCGTCATCGAAACAGGCCAACCGCTCAACGCCGGCATCCTGCTCACCGTGCAGAAAAAGCATGCTGCGGGTCAGGCCGAAGCACCATTCAAGAAGAAGGGCGGCATCGTTTCCGGCCTCATCGATTCCCGCCAGGGACAGGCGTTTGACAGCCTGCCGGTAGAGTTGCGCAAAATGCATGGGGGAAAGGTTCCGTATCAGTTCACCAGGGGCGACAACCTCGGGGGATACTCAGCCCGTACGGGGTTCACCGGCACCTCTCTCTAGCAAGAGGTTTTCAGGGATTCAGTCTGGTAGTGGGTGATCAGCGGCAGAATAATTTCATCAAGGGCACCGGCAAGAATCTGCTCCAACTTGTAGACGGTCAGATTGATCCGGTGGTCGGAGACCCGGCCCTGGGGAAAGTTATAGGTCCGAATGCGCTCACTCCGGTCGCCCGTACCGACCTGGCTTTTCCGGTCCTCGGAAACCTTGTCGCGCTGTTCCTGCTCAATCTTGTCGAGGAGCCGGGCGCGGAGGACCCCCAAGGCCTTGGCCTTATTTTTATGCTGTGACTTCTCATCCTGACAGATGACGACCAGGCCGGTGGGCAAATGGGTGACCCGGACGGCCGAATCGGTGGTGTTCACGCTCTGGCCGCCTGGCCCTGACGAACGGTACACATCGAACTTCAATTCGTTAGGTTCAATGTGGAGGTCAACCTCATCCGCTTCCGGAATGATGGCAACGGTGACAGCCGAGGTATGAATACGGCCCTGGGCCTCGGTATCAGGCACCCGCTGAACCCGATGCACACCCGACTCATACTTCAGCCGGGAGTAGACATGGTCGCCGCAGATGAGGGCGATAATTTCCTTGAAGCCGCCGATACCGATGGAACTGCTGCTCATGGTTTCGATCTTCCAGCCCTTGCTTTCGGCAAAACGGCTGTACATCCTGAACAGATCGGCGACAAAGAGTGCCGCCTCGTCACCGCCGGTCCCCGCCCTGATCTCGAGAAAAATATTCTTCTCGTCATTGGGATCCTTGGGCAGGAGCATGATCCGGATGGCCTCTTCGAGTTCCGCCTCCTTTTCCTGCAGTTCCGCTACTTCAGACCTGGCGAGTTCCGCCAGTTCCGCATCATCGGCCTCGTCCCTGATGAGTTCCCTGTTTTCCTCTATATCTTCCCGGACCGCACGGTAGCGGGAATAGAGCTGATGAAGTTTGTCAATATGGAAATGCTCCCGGGCGACCTGCTGATATCGTTTCTGATCCTGAATTAAGCTGGGGTCGGCAAGCCGCTGTTCCAGCATGTCAAGTTTTTCGCCAATATCAGCAAGATTTTCAAACATAATGATTTATGACCCGGTAAACAAAAAAAATCCGCCAGACATCGACCGCCATACGGAGGCAGAGAGCAGGACCAAAAAACTACTTATTGGCCTTATCTGCATAATGTTTAGCGTATTTCTTTTTGAATTTCTCGATCCGGCCGGCAGTATCCACCAGCTTCTGTTTTCCAGTATAAAACGGATGGCAGGCGGAACAGATCTCGACGTTAATCTCCTTTTCCACGGAGCCGAGCTCAAACTCTTTGCCACAGGCGCATTTGGCCTTAATTTTATGATATTCAGGATGGATATCAGGTCTCATGATTTTCACGGCCTCCAAAAAAATTTTCAAAACGGATTGATTACTGCAGGGAATAATCCCAAACAAAATATATTACAAAGTCGGCAATATTTTTTAAACAAAAAACGTAACTATTCAGCTGCACCCCATCTTCGGACGATCAGGCCGCCTCACATAGCCAGACTATAAATTCGTCGGCCTGCTTACCCAAATATGGAGCACAGCTGAATAGTTACAACAAGGCCGAGGTTATGGCAATTTTTCGCTTCGTTTGTACCTGAATAGTTACCAGGAAACAGTCATCAGCTGTTCATTGACGCAAAAAACTCGTCATTGGTCTCGGTCTGTTTCATCCGGTCAAGCAGGAACTCCATGGCATCGGCGGGATTCATGGACGAAAAAAGCTTGCGCAGAATCCAGATCCGGTTCAGTTCGCCTGGCGGCAGCAGCAGGTCCTCTTTGCGAGTGCCGGACTTCTGGATGTCAATGGCCGGATAGATACGACGATCGGACATCTTGCGATCCAGCACCAGCTCCATGTTGCCGGTCCCCTTGAACTCTTCAAAGATCACGTCATCCATCCGGCTGCCGGTTTCAATCAGGGCAGTTGCCAGGATCGTCAGACTGCCGCCCTCCTCTATGTTCCGGGCCGCGCCAAAGAACCGTTTCGGCCGCAGCAGGGCATTGGCTTCAACGCCGCCGGACAGGATCTTGCCCGACGCCGGGGTCACCGTGTTATAGGCCCTGGCGAGCCTGGTGATGGAGTCAAGCAAAATCACCACGTCGCGCTTGTGCTCAACCAGGCGCTTGGCCTTTTCAATAACCATCTCGGCAACCTGGATATGGCGTTGCGGGGGCTCGTCAAACGTAGAGCTGACCACCTCGGCGTCAACATTGCGCTTCATGTCCGTGACCTCTTCGGGCCGTTCGTCAATGAGCAGGACAATCAGCATGATTTCCTTGCGATTACGGACAATAGAGTTGGCGATCTTCTGCATCAGCACGGTCTTACCTGTGCGAGGCGGCGCCACTATCAGGCCCCGCTGGCCCTTGCCGAGCGGGGCGATGATATCCATCACCCGCATGGAAAAGTTATCAGGCTGATATTCCAGATTGATCTGTTCCTCTGGATACAGCGGGGTCAGATTGACAAACAGGGTTTTGTTGCGGGAGGCTTCCGGCGATTCGAAGTTTATGCTCTCCACCTTGAGCAGGGCGAAATAGCGCTCATTATCTTTCGGTGCCCTGACCTCACCCTCAACCGTATCTCCCGTTCTCAGGTTAAGACGACGGATTTGAGAGGGCGAGACATAGATATCGTCCGGGCCCGGCAGGTAGTTATAATCCGGCGCCCGCAGGAAACCGAAGCCGTCCTGGAGAATTTCAAGCACCCCGCTACCCCGCAGCTTGCCATCGGCATCGCCCTGGGCCTTGAGAATGGCAAAGATCAGCTCCTGCTTGCGCATGGAACTGAAACCTTCAATATTCAGTTGAGCTGCCAGTTCAACCAGCTCATTAATCTTTTTGTTTTTGAGTTCAGCCGGATTCATTGATCGGTTTTTCCTCCTGGTAAAAAAATAATGCTCCCGCAAAAAAAGTATAATTTCAGGCGCGTGCCCGACATAACTATTTATAATTATTCAATACAAATTAATTTTTGATTTTTGCGAGACCAACAAGTCCATACCGGTGCCCCAAACCACCGGCGACATTATGCCCTGGTCAGTAATAAGAAAAGTGGGGGAAACGTATATTTTTTCTTTATCAACCAAACAGCCGAAATCGGGCCGCTACTACTTTCATGTTTTTATTCAAATAACTGAGTGAGAAATGGCGGGATAATCTCTGGAACGTTCAACCGATCTCGGATATTATTACAATCAAGTGCAATGCAAATTGTAAAATCTGTACAGAATATTTTCGCTATAAAATTTGTGAAATATCAGAACCTGAAACCGACCGGCGGGCTCACATACATTGACAATGCAGTTGATGACCAATTCAATATTGTCTTCCAGACCTTCTGTCAAGAACTTTCTCGAATAAAATACGCGGGGCCAGCAACAAACTGCTAATAAGTAAACATTCGAGTTCTTGTCCAGGAATGACCTTTTTTGATGAGCTGTAAATGTTTGGATAGTGCCCCAGGTTCGCTCAAGCCTGCTTGAGAGCTATATTGAGTTATATGTGAACAGATAAGACTTCAAGCGAGATCGGACGAAGATGGGGTGCTAGCCGAATATGTACGCTGATAAAGGCCGGCAAGATGGACCGCCTGCAGCCTGGTGCGCAACCAGCAACCGCTGTTATCAACCACGTGATCCGCCCGCAAGGCCTTTTCGGCAAGAGACAACTGGGAGCGCAGCGCCCGCAACGCCTCTTCTCCGCTGACCCCGTCGCGGGAAACGGTTCGCCGGCAACAGGTTTCCCGGTCGGCAAAAACAACGACGATACGATGGAATCCGTCCTGCCACCCGGCCTCATACAGCAACGGCACGTCAGCCAGGGCCAACGGGGCGCGCAAGCCGACAACCGCCCTTTGCATGAGTTGCAGGGCCAGGGGATGGATCAGCTCATTCACCTGAGAGCGCAACGCCTCATCGAGAAAAATGGCGGCACGCAGACGCTGACGATCAAGTTCCCCGCCGGCCGTAAAGAATGACCCGCCCAAGAGATCCCGCAGGGCCGCCCAGCCCGGCTCGTCCTTCTCAAGAAGCAGGCGGCACATGGCATCAATATCAAACAGCGGCAGGTTATAATGCGAAGACCAGAATCGACCGACCGTACTCTTACCGGAACCGATACCGCCGGTAATACCGATCAAGACCGTTTCGTTGAACCCTGTTACAAAAGCCATCGCCTTAATGAAAACAAGCCATCAGCCAAATAGTTCCTTGCCCCGGACCTCACGGAAAAAGCAGAAAATCAGTTCCCGCTGCCGGGGCTGCGGCTCCCCCGGCCAGGTCCTTGCTCTCAACGACCGGGGCATGTAATCTTTTCGCAACCTTCAAACCTGCCGGCGCAACTGCTCAAGAATCATCTGCATGTCCGGCCACAACGGGGCGGTAAAAAAGAGAGATTCACCGGTCTCTGGATGATTGAAGCGAATGCTCGAAGCGTGCAACAACTGCCGGGAGATCACCAACCCCTTCGATTCCGGCACGCGGCCGCCATAGAGGTTATCTCCGGCCACCGGACTGCCGAGCGAGGCCATGTGGACCCGGATCTGATGAGTTCTTCCGGTTTCAAGAATCAGTTCCACAAAACACAAACCTTCAGTAAAGCGCTCGATAACCCGCCAGCGCGTCGCTGCACAGCGGCCGCCCCGGTTGCGGACAGCCATTTTCTGCCGATTCACCGGATGCCTGCCGATGGGCGTAACGAGACGGCCAGCAAGGTCATGGGGACAGCGGAGCAACAGGGCATAATACGTCTTGCCAATCCTGCGCTCCCGAAAATCCTCGGCCAATCGCCGGAGCGCCCTGTCGGTCTTGGCAACGAGCATGATACCGGAGGTATCCTTATCGAGGCGGTGCACAATACCAGGGCGCTGCTCATCCATGCCGGGCAAGGCGTTACAGCAGTGGTAGAGCAAACCATGGACCAAGGTGCCGCTCGAATGACCAGCCGCAGGATGGACCACCAAGCCGGGCGGCTTAACAAGTACCAGCAGACTCTCATCCTCGAAGAGTACCGTAAAGTCGATTCGTTCCGGAATCATCCCGGTAGACGCCAAGGGCGGCACAACCACTTCGATGCGCTCTCCGGCGCCAATCCGATATCCCGCCTTCAGAATCCGCCCGTCAACACGGACGTAACCGCTACGGATAAGTTTACCAAGAGCTGATCTGGAATAATCGGGAAGGTGACGAACCAGAAAAAGATCAAGACGCAGACCTGCCTCCCCGGGCAAGGCTGCAAAGAAAAAATCCTCCCCTTTTTTCCTTATGAAATCAGGCGCGGCAATCACCACCGAACCTGATGTTGTTGACATGGAAAGCCGGAGTGGCGAACGGGTCAGCTGAAAATCTTTTCGATTTGCAGTTCGACCTCCTGTTCATCAATTTCTTTGGCAAGAGATATTTCCTTGATAAGCAGATTTTTAGCAGTGTCCAGCATCTTGCGCTCACCATAGGAGAGGTCCTTGTCGGCCCTGAGCAGATAAAGATCCCTGAGCACCACGCTCACCTCAAACACGGAACCGGTTTTAATCTTATCCATGTAATCACGATAACGGCGGTTCCAGGTCTGAGGAGTGATCGTAATATCCCGTTCCTTGAGAATCGTGATAACCTTGTCGACCTCAGCCGCAGAAATAATCGCCCGGAGCCCGACATTATCGCTGTTGGCCGTCGGAATCATGATGGTCATGTCATTATCCAGAATCCTCATCACATAAAATGATTGATCGACACCACCAATAGTCTGCGACTCAATAGCCTCAATCAACCCGACTCCATGGGCCGGATATACAGCCATATCACCTGCTAAAAACACATAATCCTCCCGGAAAACACATCTTGAATACCTCTTGCCTGACCAGTACCTACTCGGAAACGGCCTTTTTGGGGACTCGATCTCCAGAGAAGTCTCGCGAGCTCGCTTACCTCGTGATGCTCGAAAAATAACCCTCGGAGGGAAGCGGAATGAAGTGGAGACTCACAAAAAACCCGGTTCCGGACGGCACCAACCAGCAAAAACAATTATGGGAAAACTTGTCAAGTTAGATATATACCATATTATTGCCGCTTCGTAAAGGAGGACCTTAATATTTGATGGTCTCGTAAAACCCCTGAATCTTCATCACACCGTCATCCCCGCGCAGGAGGGAATCCAGTAATATTAACTGATTATGGATCCCCTCCTGCGCGGGAATGACAAATAAAATGACTTTTTACGAGACCATCAAGATTTACAAAAATCTCATACCGGAATCCGTGAACGTTCGGGAACAGCGCAGATGCAAGGCGGCCAAAAAACCGGGAAGCGCGAACGGGAGAGAGCCTGAAACTACCGGGAGCTGTTTCCCGGCTACTTATTGCAGGCAGGCCGGGACAAATCCCCCGGCCCTGCCCGGCAGCAGACTGTCCCTAGCGGCCGTTGATGCTGTTCATTGCGACCTCAATTCCCTGACCGATAAAAAGCCGGATTCCCTCGGCGACCAGGTCGAGTTTCCGTCGGAACAGATCCCGTTCAGCCGGGGTGAATTCAGCCAGAACAAATCGCTCCACCGGCATTGACGAACCCTGACCGCTTACCGGGGGCCGGCCGATACCGATTTTTACCCGGGCAAAATCACTGGTACCGAGATGCCTGATTATGGAACGTATGCCGTTATGTCCACCGGTCCCGCCCCGGCCGACAATCTTGATCCGGCCTGGTTCGAGATCAAGATCATCATGGACCACCAGAATATGTTCCGGCTCAATCTTGAAATAGTTGGCGAACCGGGCCGCACATTCACCGGAACGATTCATGTAAGCCTGAGGTTTCAAAAGAAATACCGATTTTCCTGACAAACGGGTCCGGGCAAAAAGACCCTGCCACTTTTCAGAAGTTATGGGCTGCCCGACCTCCCCGGCAAAATAATCAATGGCCAGGAAGCCGGCATTATGCCGTGTCACTTCATAATCGGGACCGGGATTGCCGAGACCGACAATCAGCACACTCCTGTCCGGCATATTTTACCCATCCATTATGCGGTTCGCAATCGAGGCGGGGATGAGGCCGAGGCCCCCCATTCGGAAACAGTCTTTTCAAAGTCTCGCAGGTTCGCTTACCTGCCCGGTCTCGGCGTTATGCGCAAAAAAAAAATAATTCCGGAAAATCCGGATAAACTGAGAGGAAGACTCTCACGGAGCACACAGGGGGAACAACAATACAAGACAAAAAAACTCTCTACTGTCTCTGTGCCTCGATGTGAAACAACACAAAGAATCAGGCCGGTTTCACAACAGCGCCCGAGCGGATGCAACGGGTACAGGCATTGATCCGCACCGTGTGACCGCTGTCGGTTACGGTACGGACTTTCTGCAGGTTGGGCAGCCAGCGGCGGCGATTTTTATTATGGGCATGACTGACGTTATTTCCGGTAACCGGCTTTTTTCCACAAATATCACAGATACGGGCCATAATATATTTTCTCCTTTCAAGGCATTGTTTTTTACTAGTCCATCAAAATTTACTGAATCATATATTATAATCTTCAAACGGAGATTATTGCAAGTTATTTTCACAAAAACAACGAAAGAGCGATATCGACCGAACACGGCACCCGGGGGCAAAGGGAGCTCAAAGAATGAAAAAAAAATCGGGACTTTTGCCGTCGAGCCTGCACTTGTCGCCCTCGGGAGAAAGAATAAGAATCTTTCATGTTGACAGCCCCGGCCACACATGGTAGCAAACGCCTCATGAAATAACGTTTATCCTAACATATCTTCATTCAATTAATCTATAATCCTAACCGACTGATTTACCTTGCTCAATGCCCAAACAAAATAAAAATGCCTTTCTGTCTCTGTTTTCCTCTGTCAAACTGGCCCTGTTCCTGCTCTTTACCTTGGCCACCACCTCAATTATCGGCACAATTGTTCCCCAGAACAATCCCCCTGAATTTTATATCAGGCTGTACGGGGCCAACCTAGCGAGATTCATGCAAACGCTGGGTATACCCGACATGTACAATTCATGGTGGTTTATAGGCCTGCTGATCATGTTCAGCCTGAATTTGATCGTCTGCAGCCTGGAACGAATCCCCAATGCCTGGCGGCTGGCAACTCAGGATAATCTCAAAACCAACCCGACAAAACTTGAAAAGATGGGCCAGAGAGAAATTATCCCTCTGCCCGGAACCTCCTTGGGCGAGGCAGTGGCAAAGACCACTTCATTTTTCGCCCGACAGAGATGGAAGGCCACAAAAAGAGATAAGGACGGCGGGACCCTGTTCTTTGCCCAGAAAGGCGCCTGGACCAGGTTTGGCGTCTACTTTGTGCATAGCAGCATTCTGATCATCCTCGCCGGGGCGATTATCGGCTCGCCGACCGTTGCCAAAAAAATTTTTCATGCCCCAAAATTCGCCTTCAAGGGAAGCATCATGCTACCCGAGGGCAAAGCAACAAATTTTATTTATTCCTTTCAAAACGGGAAAGAAATTCCACTCGGCTTCACCGTCCGTTGCGACCACTTTGACATAGAATATTATTCAAACGGCATGCCCAAGGACTACCGGGCCAAACTGACGATCCTTGATCACGGCAAAGTCGTCCTCCAGCGTGACATAGAGGTAAACCATCCCTTGCGATACAAGGGAATCACTTTTTACCAGGCCAGCTACCAGCCGTATCAGAGCTTTATCGTCCGGGTGACAAACAAAAAAACCGGGGTCGAGAAAAAAGAGGTTATTTCCGCGCGTGAACAGATCGTCTGGAAAAAAGGCGGCGCGCGCTTTGGCATCATCAACATGCAGAGCCGGGGACAAATCGTCGAACGAATCAAGGTCTGGTTCACTGATAACCAGGGCGCGCCGTCGGAATTCTGGATAGAGCCAAACCGTGAGGCAGTGATCAAACGGCCTTCCGGCGATTTTCTCTTCAAGGCGAAACAATTGTATGCTACCGGTCTGCAGGTCTCGAAAGATCCGGGAGTCTGGTTGGTGTACCTCGGCTGCGCTCTCATGCTGAGCGGACTGACGGTGGCCTTTTTTATGTCACATCGCAAAATATGGGCCTTTGTCAGCGAGAAAGAGGGCCAGGTTTCAGTGCTTTTCGCTGGCAGCGCCAACAAGAATAAGGTAGGATTCGAAAAGACATTTACGGCCTTTATCAAAAAAACAAAAAGATTTGCCGGTTGAACAGAACATTCACACCACTGGCACCTTCGCTCAATCCGCCATCATATAGAACGGATAAAACCTATAACGGACAAAACCCATGAACAGCTCGCAGCTCTTTGGTATTGCAACTCTGGCGTACCTGTTGTCTTCAGCCTTGTACACTGCACTTCTGATCTTTAAAAATAAAAAGATAGGCCCCTACGCCATCACGGTGACCATCCTTGGTTTTCTGGTACAGACAGCGGCTCTGGGACTGCGCTGGCATGAATCGTACCTGCAGGGCATCGGCCATGCGCCCTTGACCAACATGTACGAGTCGCTGGTTTTCTTTTCCTGGGCCATCATCCTCTTTTACATCATCCTGGAGTTCAAGGTAAAAAATAGGGTTATCGGCGCCTTTGTCGTCCCGGTTGCCTTTGTGGCCATGGCCTATGCCTCTCTGGCCAAGGGAATGAGCCAGCAAATCGAACCACTGAACCCGGCCCTGCAGTCTAACTGGCTCCTCGTCCATGTCATTACCTGTTTTATCGGCTACAGCGCCTTTGCAGTGGCGGCCGGCCTTGGAGTCATGTATCTGCTGAAAAAATCAGCAATCGATAAGAATCTTCCCCCGGATACCTTGACCGGATCATTGCCTGACTTGCAGTTTCTTGATCACCTCACTCACCGCACCATCGTTTTTGGTTTTCTTTGGTTGTCCGCTGGTATTATCACCGGAGCGATCTGGGCCAACGAGGCGTGGGGAACGTACTGGAGCTGGGATCCCAAGGAAACATGGTCGATCATTACCTGGTTCATCTATGCCTCGACCCTGCATGCCCGCCTTACCCGCGGCTGGCGAGGCAGCCGGATCGCCTGGCTTGCCATTATCGGCTTTTGTTCGGTTTTCTTCACCTACTTTGGGGTCAATTATTTACTGTCCGGCCTGCACAGTTACGGTTCCCAGTAATCATTGAATTATCATGAAAAACATCAAGTTGGGTATTCTTATTGGATTCTTGACAAGTCTCGAAAAAACGCATTATAGATTTTGTAAACTGAATGGCAATTCAGTCTGGTCTGATCTCAGCGGTAAAACCAATTTATCACAAGAAAAGGAGCCATGAGAAAAACATTTATCTATGGCGTGGCAATGGCATTCCTGTGCATCGTAGGCTTGGCTGGTATCAGCATGGCGGCGGTAAACACCGGACCGGCCAACATCGTTCTAAAGACTGCAAGGGCCAAGAAGCCGGCATACTTTCCTCATGCCGAGCACCAGTCACGCCTGAAGTGTGGCGTATGTCATCACTCCAAAAACGCCGACGGCGAGCAGATTCCCTATTTCAAAGGCATGAAAATACAGAAATGCGTGGTCTGTCACAACAAGAAGGTTGCCAGTATGCCTGAAAATCTGAGCGGCTTCAGAGATGTCGCTCATGCCCGCTGCAAGGGTTGCCATCGCAAAACCGGCAAAAGGGCTCTCACCTATTGCAAAACCTGCCATTCAAAACCTGCAAAAAAATAGCAGCCATATAAAAAATGATGGAGTCGTAAAAACTTAAAATTGTATTTTCTGCCGATTTGCGAAAATCAGCAGCAGCATTGCCCAAAAAGCGACAACAATTTGCATTTGCCGC
>VAPF01026168.1_pt1 | contig 12178 bp, 11 predicted proteins | sample 3393931 | NCBI WGS metagenome assembly VAPF01 (sample SAMN08290437, study PRJNA428436) | hydrothermal vent metagenome | isolation source: Deep-sea hydrothermal vent chimney | place: Atlantic Ocean: South-mid Altantic Ridge | depth 2773 m m | reverse complement strand
GGCCGGGGCAGGGGGGTGGCCAGTAGTGAGAATATAGTGCGGTTCTCAAGGTCGCCGGCCACCAGGTTGACGGTGAGCAGAAAGGGAACCAGCAGACCGCCTAGGCTGACCGCAGCCAGACTGAAATCAATAATGATTTTGGCGATATCACGCATAAAAAAGCCGCTTAACAGTACGGAAAAGAATATCACCATGAGGGCGAGAAGCAGCACACTGTAAAGAATTTTCTGGCCCAGTCCCTCTTTGAGAGTCAGGCGGGCCACGGCAAAAATATCTTTCATTTGTCTGCCCCCGTATCCGAATTTACCAGATCAATGAACATGGCCTCCAGCGGTGATTTGCTGTGTCTGCCGGTGGTTGGCGGTATTTCATCCGGCCGCATAATTTTTATGATGCGCCCCCTGTTCATCACTCCGATTCGGTCGCATATCCGTTCCACATCGGTGAGGATATGGGAGCAGAACAGTACGGTCTTGTTTCGCGCCCGGTAATCGTTGATAATATCAATGACCATCTGTCTGCCGAAGGGGTCAAGGCCCGACATGGGCTCATCTAAGATCAGAATATCCGGGTCATGGAGCAGGGCGTAGGCCAGGGCGGCCCGCTGGGTCATGCCCTTGGAAAATTTTTTTATTTTTATTCTGGCGGCCTGGCTGAGGCCCACCCGCTGGAGAATCTGTTTAATGCAGGTTTTGATCTCCCGGCCTGGAATGTTGGTAATGGCGGCCGCGAAATTAAGATGATCGGTAATGGTTAAATGTTTATAAAGGCAGGGCGACTCGGGCAGGTAGCCCAGGCCCATGTGGCATTCGGCCTCATAAGGCTTCCGGCCGGATAAAGAAACCTGGCCGCTGCTATGTTTGACAAAGCCCATGAGAATTTTAATGGCGGTACTCTTACCGGCCCCGTTGCGGCCGATAATCCCAAAAATTTCACCCTGGCTAACCTCTAAGGAAACGCCTCTTAAAGCGACGCTCTCCTTTTTGAAAAGCTCACCATGGTAGACCTTGGTCACCTCCTGAAACTGGATGATTACCGGGCCGGGCCCTGGCGCCTCTTTTGCGTCATTTGTTGTCATATGATATGCCTTTCTCTTGCTTTCAGACCTGCCTAAACAACAATTCTGTATTATTGCAAGATAATTACAGAATGGTCAGCGGTGAATAGTTACCTTAGATTTTAGGTTATCATTTGTTGCATGTCAAACGAGAAAAGAGGTAATGGACATTAATTCTCAATAGTCGAAGGCGGGTTATGCGCGTAATTTTGTCAAGGAGGGGCCATTAAGAAGTAACTGAAACTTCAAGTGATAAGTTTTGGGATGCCAAACCTTTATGCCATACAGAACGTATGAGCTTACGAAAGCCTTTCGCAACCAGGGCCGCTGATAAGACTTTGTCCGCCTGATACCGGTAAAATATCTATCTGGGTGCGAATCCGTTCCTTTAAAGCCGGGACATGGGAAATAACCCCGATCAGTTTTCCATTCTGCTGGACGCCGTCATGGCACCGATTTCTTCGTTTTTTGTGGTGGTGCTGAGCCAGTCGAGAAAGGCACTAAACTCATCATAGCGTTTCCGGCCGTAGGGGCAACCCCCTGTGGTTGCCCGTTATTTGGGCCGGCACTGGGGCCTGCCCCTACCGCTCTCCAGTTGATAATCTCGTTCCTTGGCCATTTTCTCTCCTCGCTGAACCGCGTAACTTACAGCAGCGAAATGAATATACCGAACCAGTTGTCGAAAATAGGCATCTTGCTGGCATATAACGGACTCTCTTTCCTCTGTAGGTGAAAGACGGGGGTGCCGCTGAATAGTCAGATAGAATTTATCCTGTCCCGCAGGCCGCAGGCCTCAATAATCGGGGCCACTGCCCTGGGCACCATGTGTTTCCATGGCCGACCACTGATTATCCTATGCCGCAGATCGCTGCCGGTGAGCCCTTTGTCCTCTATGGGCCGCTGCCACATTACCTCGGTTTTCAGACCCTGGGAGTTAAACAGCTCCAGTTTACGTTCCCCCCAATTATCATAGATGGTGAGAAAAAACACGGCATCAAGGGGGACATAATAGCGGTAACGATCAGGGAAGTTTATAGGCAGCGGTACGACACTAAACTCCTCAGCATGCACTCCGGCAGCCCGTAAGGCGGCATGAATCATAAGCTGTCGCTCATAATAGGTAAAGGGGTTGGCCTGCGGCAGATGACGATGATTATCTGTATTGTCGGGGCTGGTGGCCAGAGGCTCAGGGTTGGTGATGCCGATAATCAGGTGGTCACAACGCTCATATCCGGCCAGAAGATAACGGAGATGATCATTATGCAGACCTTGAAAACGGCCGTGAATAATACCTTCTTTCATAGCTGGAATGGCCTCCTCTGACCGGGCCAGAAGGGTTGATCCTGGGGAGTATCCATCAGCCCGCGTAGCTTTATGCGTTCAAGGGCGTTTAAAACCACATACATAAAGTCCTCGCCCCGCAGGTGGCCCAAGGCCCCGCCGGCACAAGATATTTCATCAAAGGTATGAACTGCGTCTAACCGGGCGCCGGGGCCGCTGATCATAATGGGCACCGGTTCTCCTGAATGGATGAGCGGCCCGCTGCTGGGAGTTGAATGGTCAGCGGTTACGATAATCACATCGCCGCTCGTCGTTAATTCACTCATAACCTCACCTATACCCCGATCCAGGCTTTCGATGGCCCGTACCTTATTGACTGGGGATTTGGTGTGGGCCGCCACGTCGGGGGCCTTGCTGTGGACGTGAATAAAGTCATAAGACGGGTCGACCCGCCCAGCCAGCTTGAGCCTCGCAGTTAGATCCTGGCCTGGATCCTTGCGGCCGGAGACGTTGAGATGATCCAGGCCGATATACCTGGCCAGACCCTTGTAGACAAGTCCCGCCGAAATGGTCAGGCCCTTGAGCCCCCAGCGCTGGTTAAAGGGCTGAACATTCTGGCTCCGGCCCGCCCGTTGAGTAACCAAGAAATTTATGGGTGCTTTTCCGGCCTGCTGCCGGCTCAGATTTACGGGATGCCGCCGCAATCTTTCATATATCGTCAGTAGATAGGCTTTTAAGGCGGCGGCGGTTTCGGCGGCCCATTCTTCACCGTCCGCCCAGGCCTCCGGCTCAATAAGATTCATACCTTCGCAGATGGGAAAGGTGTCCGTGATCTGTGCCGAGGCCCGGGGACCGAAGCGGATAATGCCGTCTATGCCGTGGGTGGGGTGAAAACTGCCGGTCTGAGTGGTGCCGATATGGCTGCCGACGGCCTTAGTCAGTTCTTTAATCTCCCCTGGGGCGGCCTCTGGCCGGTCTTGATCGAGGATGAGCGAGCAGCCGGATTCATCAGGTCTCACCGAGGCAAAATGAGCCAGGACGGCCACCTCCTCATGCCCCATTTTTATTCCGGCGCCCAAGGCCTCCAACAGACCGCGGCCCGGCAATTCATCCGGTCTATAGCCGAAAAGGGTTAGATGGGCGCTCTCGCTGGGCAGGGCGGCGCCAGGGCGCAGAACACTCAGCAATCCGCAGGAACTTTGTCCGGCAAGTTTGTCAAGACTGGGGGTGACGGCGGCCTGGAGCGGTGTCAGACCGCCAAGCTCTTTATGCCCCCGGTCACCGAGGCCGTCTAAAAGAATCAGTATGCAGCGCATGGTATTCAATTTGTTCAGTTCGAGGACGACAACACGGCAACGGCAGTATTAACCAAACCTATAATCCCGCCCCAACTAATCAGTATTAACAATTGGACATCATTGGCTGAATAGAGCAATTATCGAGCCATGAAATTCGACATGCATGTTCATACCACCTTGTCACCCTGTAGTCAACTGGGCCTCTCCGAGCTGCTGAAAACCGCCTGTGATAAAGGCCTTGACGGGGTTTGTGTTACCGATCATGACACCATGTCCCTAAGACGTACAGTTACCGAAGGTCGGCAGGATAACGGTCTTTGTCTGATTATCGGTATGGAATACACCACATCTGAGGGAGATTTTCTGCTTTTTGGCCCCTTTCAGGATCTCAGGCCCGGTCTTGCGGCTTCGCGGCTTCTCCGGCTGGTGGATGAACGCGGCGGGGCAGCCATTGCCGCCCACCCTTTTCGCCGGGGTCGCAAAACACGGGAATACCTGGTTCGAGATGGTTTGTGTGATATTGTCGAGGGGATAAACGGCAGGAACAGACAGGAGGAAAACAGGCAGACGGCGATTTGGCATGACCATTATGCCGTGGGTCTCATCGGTGGCAGCGATGCCCACAGCGCGGCGGAATTGGGACGTTCCACCACTACCTTTCATATGCCGATTCAAAGTTCCGCGGATATGGTCAAGGCCTTGAAGTCCGGAGAGTTTACGATGAATGGAAGCATTACTCAAAAGACAGCGGATGACGGTGGCGGCAGTAAACCAATTACGGCAACATAAGTTGTGGGAGAAAATTATTGTGACTGATGAAAAAATTGTACGCTTGACCCAGACCGTCAAGGGGGCTGGCTGTGCCGCTAAGCTGCCGCCCGGTGATTTGGATCGGGCCTTGTGTGGTCTGGATCTGCCGGTGGATGATAATCTCATTGTCGGGCTTGAACGAGCCGATGATGCCGGGGTTTACAGGGTTTCTGATGATCTTGCTCTGGTGCAGACCCTGGACTTTTTCCCGCCCATGGTGGATGACCCTTATTCCTTCGGCAGAATCGCCGCCGCCAATGCCCTGAGTGATGTTTACGCCATGGGTGGAACGCCGAAAACAGCTATGAATATAGTGGCTTTCCCGGCCAAAACTCTGGATATTGCGGTCTTACGTGCCGTGGTTGAGGGCGGGCTCTTTACCCTGCGGCAGGCCGGGGTGGTTCTGGTCGGTGGTCATACCGTTGAGGATGATGAATTGAAATACGGGCTTTCCGTCACCGGTTTTATCCATCCGGAGCGAATTCTTACCAAAAAGTCATTAAAGGTTGGCGACAAGTTGTTGCTCACCAAAAGGCTGGGAACGGGGATTGTATGTACAGCTATTAAGGCGGGAATGGCCGGGGAGACCATCACGCAGCAGGTGGTTGAGTCGATGATGACCCTGAATCGGGAAGCCGCTCTCGCCATGGCTGATTACGAAATCAGTGCCTGTACGGATATTACCGGTTTCGGCTTTCTGGGGCATCTTGCCGAGATGGTGGTGGATTCCGGGGCTGGCTTGCATATTAATTCAGCGGCGGTTCCGCTCTATCCTGAGGCCCTGGAATGGGCCATGATGGGCCTGATCCCGGCCGGGGCATACAATAATCGTACATTCAGGGGTGAATTCGTCACTTTTGCTCCTGATGTCGGGCAGGAAATACAAGATATTCTCTTTGATCCGCAGACCTCGGGCGGCCTGCTTATTGCGGTGTCTGATGCCGAAGCTGCCGCCTTAAGAGATGACCTGCGGGCACGAGGCGTACAGGACGCGGCCATCGTTGGTGAAGTGGTGGCCGAACCGCAAGAAAAAATCATCGTGGAATAACGTAACAGCCATACCCGATTGCCCGGGCATAACGAAACATAAAAGTGAGCGGATTATGAAAGAACTAAATTGCCGGGGCCTAACCTGCCCGGCTCCGGTGCTGCAGGTCAGAGAGTTATTAGATAAGGGAACGCCGTCTGTTGTTTCAGTAATTGTTGACAATAAAGCGGCCGTGGAAAATGTCCGCCGTTTTCTTGAGTATAAAGGATTTCAGGTGCAGGAGGAAAAATTCGGGGTTGATTTCCGGTTGCTCGGCACGGCCATGGAGGGTGCCTGTGAGGTAATACCGGACTTGGAAGCGGAGATAAACCCCGAGGTCAGGAAGATCATGGTTATGGTGGGAACGAACCGGTTGGGGCATGGTGATGACGGATTGGGTAAGGCCTTGTTGATAAACTTTATAAAAACTCTACCGGAGATGGGAAGGGATCTCTGGCGCCTGATTTTCGTTAATAGTGGTGTTTACCTCACCACTGAAGGCTCCGAGGCGCTGCCTGTTCTGCGTCAGCTTGTCGAAGATGGGGTTTACATTATGGCATGCGGTGCCTGCCTGGAACATTTTAAGTTGATGGATAAGAAACAGGTGGGTGAAACAACCAATATGCTTGACATCGTTACCAGCATGCAGCTGGCTGATAGTGTCATTAATATTTAATGGATTCGTAAAAAAACAACATAGTAAATTTGTTCCAAACCTCAGCGCTTACATTTCGTAAGGTGTTATCGGGTCAAGAGTGTGGTTTGTTGAACACTTAGGCAAAGCCTAAGTTGTTTCTTTACAGTCCCTGAACGGGAGATAGCAAAATGAAAAAGATGAAAAAAATAAACATAAATGGGCTGCTTCTTTTTATGGCTCTGCTGCTTGCCGGGGCGCAACCGGTTTTCGCCAAAACGGTGACGGGGATGATTGATATGGACTTTGATCTCTCCGCCCAGCCGACGGCCAAGGAGGTTAGGCTTTGGATTCCTTACCCAGTTTCCTCTCAATACCAGGACATCAGTGCGGTCAGAATAAAGGGCGACTTTGCTCAATCTGCGGTTTATACCGACAAAAAATATCAGACCCCCATTCTTTACGCTCAATGGCCGGCCGGGGCAAAAAACCGCCATTTGAGTTTCTCTTTCAAGGTGGTGCGTCAGGAGGTCAGCCGCCGCGATTTCCCCCCCAAAGCGGTAGCCTGGGATCCAGCCGATTATGCCATGTGGCTGGCACCCTCAAGTCTTGGCCCCATTGACGGCCCGGTAAAGTCTCTCGCTGATTCTATCGTTAAGGGTAAGAGTACGGTGCTGTCCCGGGCCAGGGCTATTTATGACTGGATCTGCGATAATATGTACCGGGAGCCAAAGACCGTTGGCTGCGGCAAGGGAGATGTTTGTGCTCTGTTAAAGAGCAGAGGGGGAAAATGTACCGATATTCATTCGGTATTTGTCGCCCTCTGCCGGGCAGCCGGGGTTCCGGCGCGTGAAATTTTCGGTATTCGGATAGGCAAAAAAACCGGGCAGGATATCACTAAATGGCAGCATTGCTGGGCCGAATTTTATTTACCGGGTTATGGCTGGGTGCCGGTAGACCCGGCTGATGTCCGTAAATTGATGTTAAAGCAAAAATTGCGGCTTGCTGATCCGCAAACTGCTAAACTGCGCCGTTATTTCTGGGGCGGTTGGGATGCCTATCGAGTCAAATTAGCCCAGGGACGTGATCTAATCCTCACCCCACCCCAACAGGGGGCGCCCTTAAATACCTTTGGTTATCCCTACGCTGAGGTCGGCGGCAAGCCCCTCAGTTTCTATAATCCAGCCTCATTCAAGTACCATATTACCAGCTATAAGATAGGGGCGGGTGGCAACGCCCTGCTTCCGGCCAGGCTCCATAAGGACATTTGAGGTATGAAAAAGCAGTGATGTCCAGTTGGAGTTTTGTGTTAAGCCTAACTGAAAATCATCTAAATGAGGCGAGATCATGAATTCAAAAAAGTTTGAGGTAGCGGCCTATCCCAAGATGTGGGAAGGCCTTGGTATGGATGTGGCAAGGTTTGACAAGGCCCGTCAGATGCTGGGCGAGGTCTATGACAAGCTGTTTCTTTCCCAAACGGAACGGCCGAGGAAAATGGCCTATTTTGATGCCATGATCGCTGAAATCTTCGGGGGCCGGATTAAGGAAATCCTGGCAGTCAAGAAGTCCGCTAAGCCGGTGGTGGGCACCTTCTGTGTATATATTCCTGAGGAAATAGTGGTGGCAGCCGGTGGGGTCTGTATTGGGCTGTGCGGCGGCTCGCCGGGCTCCATCCCTGATGCCGAGAAAATTCTGCCCCGCAATATCTGTCCCATGGTCAAGTCGGCATACGGCTTTAAGGCCGGGCGTATCTGCCCATACTTTCAGGTGGTGGATTTTGTCTATGGCGAGACCACTTGTGACGCCAAGAAAAAGACCTGGGAACTTCTGGATCGTCTTGTCCCCACCCATGTCATGGAGATTCCGCAGATGAAAAGAGCCAGGGATCGGGCTCTGTGGCTGGAAGAGGTCAAGGACTTTAAGGCCAAGGTGGAGGATATCTGCGGCAGTGAAATATCCGAGGATAATCTGGCCGGGGCCATCAGGCTGATTAACCGCAAGCGGCTGGCCTTACAGCGCCTGACTAAGCTGCGGGCCAATACTCCCGCTCCCATCAGCGGCAAGGATGCCTTGTTAATTGAGCAGATTGCCTTCTATGATGAGCCTGAACGCTTTGCCGCCAAAGTCAATGAACTCTGTGATGAACTAGCGGAAAGGGTGGAGGCGGGCCGGGGCGTAGCGGGCCCAGAAAGCCCCAGAATCATGGTTTCCGGCACCCCCATGGCCCTGCCAAACTGGAAAATTCACAACCTTCTGGAAAGTGCCGGGGCCGTGGTAGTTAACGAGGAATCCTGTATCGGTACCCGTTATTTTAAGGATGTCATCGACGAGAACGGCGGCTCAATGGCCGAGCAGCTGGCCAATCTCACCGACCGTTATATGCGGATCGACTGTTCCTGCTTTACCCCCAATGATGAACGGGTGGAGCAGGTTCTGCGGGAATACCGGCAGTCAAAGGCGCAGGGAATTCTGCATTATTCCCTGCAGTTCTGCCATACCTATAACATTGAGGAGATTAAGATTCGTGAGGCCTGCGAGCGTGAGGCTATTCCCTATCTCTCCATTGAAACCGATTATTCAGCCGAGGATACTGGCCAGTTGCAGACCAGGATTGAGGCCTTTCTGGAACAGATCGGAGATTAAACGAAAGCGCTCCATGAAACGCTTTCATTTCGAGAGGTCACCTTTTAGGCATCACACGGAGTAGTTACTTATGGCAATTGGCATTGATTTAGGTTCACGTACTATTAAACTTGCCGTTATAAGAGATGGAGAGATCGTTGATCAACAGCTGACCGAAAGCGGTTTTGACCCCTATTCCCAGGCCAGGGAGATGCTTAAAAGATATGGGGCCGCAAAGATCGTTGCCACCGGCTATGGCCGTCATCTGGCCCATGAACATTTTGCTGATGAGGTTATCACCGAGATTAAGGCTCACGCCCTTGGGGCTCGTTATTTTTTTCCGTTCTGCCGTACCGTGGTTGATATCGGCGGTCAGGATTCCAAGGTCATCGGCCTGGATAAAAAAGGCCGGGTAAGTAATTTTCAAATGAACGATAAATGCGCCGCTGGTACCGGTCGTTTTTTAGAGATCATGGCCGCCTCCTTAGGCTTTAGTTTAAACGACTTCGGGGCGGCGGCCCTGAAGTCGAAGACAGAGGTGATGATAAATTCTATGTGTACGGTCTTTGCCGAGTCCGAGGTTATTTCCATGAAGAACCGGGGGATACCGACGGTGGATATCGCCAGGGGCGTCCATCATTCCGTGGTCAATCGACTGGCCGCCATGCTTGAGCGCCTGGGATATGATGAGGAAATAGTATTCTCCGGCGGCGTGGCCCGTAACCCCTGTATCGGGCACATGCTGCAAAAGTGTCTCGGAGAGCGGGCACGGATAATCTCTCCTCCTGATCCAGATCTAATGGGAGCTATTGGCGCGGCTCTGCACGGCAGTAGATAGAAATTCCCCCCCTGATTACAGACTGTAACACAAAAATCGTCCTGATGAATTTTTTACCCGTCTTTTGTTAATCTGCTCTATCCCCTGACTTTTTCATTTATATCAAGAAATGGCCCTTCTCGTTTGTTCTGACCCAGAATTAAACCATTGCCGGGCTGTGCAAATAGTCGTACCGCTACGTTTCGAGATGTTATAAAGCCAAGAGTGTGGTTTATTGAGCGCTTAAAAACTTGATGGCGTCGTAAAACTTGACCTTAATAAGTTTATGGTATTTAAGAGACTGAATGATTTTTGCCGGAACAAATGAAAAAAACGATTTGTCTCCCGGTATAACACCACCCAGCCGGGCTCGTGGCAAAGCTCTAACCGAACACCACTGATTTTTTATTTTTTTATTTTATAAATAAGCCTGAATGGAGCGGAAATATCTTGTCAATTTTGATGCCTTTAAAACGGTATTATAAGCTGATCCCCTTGGCCGGGATGTGTCTTATGTTTCCGTTCTTTTTTTACGGTGGCCCGGCGGGCCATTCTCTCCGTTCCTTTATGGCCGCCTGGAATCTTGGCCATCCTCTTTTCTTTATGCTCTTTACCTGTTATTTAGGGCGGATGAAGGCGGGGAAGATTTCCTGGGCCTCGATTCTACGCATTTTTGGGCTGATTCTGCTGATCGGCAGCCTGATAGAAATAATTCAGTCCGGGATTGCCGGCAGAACGGCCAGTAGTTTAGATGTGGTTCGTGATTTAATGGGCGGGGTTCTGGGGGTTGTCTGGTTGCGGTGGTCTTACTCTTCGCTTAAGGCCCGCCTGGGGCTGGCGCTTATTGCCGGAACTGTATTATGCTGGAATCTGTATCCTGTTACCACCGCTCTGGTTGATGAATGGCAGGCTAAAAGAGATTTCCCACTCCTGGCAGGCTTTGAGCATCCATATGAACTGTCTCGTTGGACAGAGGGGAATTCCGTGGCCCGCCGCAGCCGGGATCAGGCCCGCCAAGGCCATTTTTCACTGCGTGTCTCACTAAATACGGCAACTTATTCTGGTGTTCATTTGGAGTATTTCCCTCATAATTGGCAGGGATTCTCTTTTTTGAGTTTCAGTATATATAACAATGTCCTCAGCCCGCTGGCCGTCACCGTTCGCATCAATGATAAAAAGCATGAAGAGAGGCAGCAGCTTTATAAGGATCGGTACAATCGTTCCTTTATTCTTCAGCATGGCTGGAATGATATCAAGATCAGCCTCGCTGATGTACGGAATGCGCCGGAGAACAGGGAGATGAATATGTCTGAGATTAGTGAGTTAGGCTTTTTTGTTATACGCCAGAAAACAGATAAGGTATTTTTTTTAGACGCTGTCCGGCTGATTTAAGGCGGTGAGGCGGGAGGGGTATCCTGCCGGCTGAAAAGTCTGCCTAACCAGGCGAAGATTTTTTTTATGCCGCGCCAGATTCTGGGCAGCAGCCAGACCGCAAAAAGAATAAACAGGACAAGCAGAGCCAGGAAGAGGATGGGGTGATGTAATGAGGTCCATAGTCCAGCAAAGACTATGACATCTTCACCGATGGATGCCGCCCAGTTACTAAAGGGTTCCGGTGAGGTGTTGATTATTACCCGGCTGCCAGCCTTGGTCGCGTGACTGCCGGCCGCCAGTCCTCCTCCGACAATACCGGCAGCAATACTGACCGCCGGGCTGACATTGCCCACTGCCGCCGCGGCTAACATGGCACCGGCCGGGATGCGGATGAAGGTGTGTATGGTATCCCAGCCGGTATCCACACCGGGGATTTTGTCGGTGATAAATTCTATTACATACATGCCGCCCGCCGCCATTATTATCATGGGGTTGGCCAAAACCTGTAAGTCCGGTGGCAGGGTCATATTGCCGGTATAGCCCATAAAACCAAGCATGGCGATGGTCGCGTAAAGGTTGATGCCGCTGGCCCAGCCCAGGCCCATACTCAAGGCAATTGTACTGGTAATAGAAGTAAGTGGATTCATCTCAATTTCACTAAACAGGTTATACCCAGGGACGGACAACAAAATCAACCGAGCTGTCGGCCAGCGGTGCTGGCTCAGGCCGGATATGTTTATCCTGAGCCAGAATTTCGCTGATTATTGCTCTAACCAGCTCTATATCGTTTAAATCAGCGGTGCGGCTTTTTTGCGTCCGCTGGATTTTTTTCTTGGACGAAGCCACTTGCGCCAATTAAGCAAAATGTCCGATATTTTTCTCGTAAGCGCTCAATAAACCACACCCTTGACTTTGACTTTATAACCTCTCGAAATGTAGCGGTACGACTGCGATCGTATGCGAGCGTTTCAGGGACGCCTTGCTGTGCGTAATTAAGTCCCCCGATAATAATATGCCCCCTGTATATCGGAGTCTCACAGGCTCGCTTACCTGGGGGGACTTAAGTGCATGCAGCAGGGTGTTCATGGAGCGCTTACTTTTTCTCGTCTACCTAACCGTCTAATATATTGAGCTTTCTCTGCTCAACTTCACGTTAAAGAGCTATTCGCAAGCAACAAGGATTGTGCCAGATGCCGGGCTTGTCCAACAAACGGTTCAGATTATGGTTCGTTCCTCACACAATATAACCTTGTTCGTT
>VAPF01019454.1_pt1 | contig 12302 bp, 6 predicted proteins | sample 3393931 | NCBI WGS metagenome assembly VAPF01 (sample SAMN08290437, study PRJNA428436) | hydrothermal vent metagenome | isolation source: Deep-sea hydrothermal vent chimney | place: Atlantic Ocean: South-mid Altantic Ridge | depth 2773 m m | reverse complement strand
GGGCGGGTGATGTGAATGGTGATGGTTTTGGCGATTTGATTGCGGGAACCGGATGGACGGCCACCGCCACACTTTATTACGGCTCGGCAAGCGGCCTTGGTGCTGCCCCGGTCTGGAGTGCCAGCGAGGGTGGGGGCAGCTTTGCCGGTTTCGGCGGTTCGGTGGCCTCTGCGGGTGATACGAATAATGATGGCTTTGACGACCTCATTGTCAGTCGCCCGGCCACGGGGCGAGCCTTTGTCTATTTTGGCGGGAGCACGCCGCCCTCAACAACGCCAGACTGGACGGTGAGCAACGTGACTAATAGTACACTGCCGCTGCCGGTTGCATCACTGGGTGATCTGAACGGTGATAGTTATGACGATATCATCGTCGGATTCCCCGGCTACGACAACGCTTTCGATAATGCTGGCGCAGCGATGGTCTATTACGGCTCCGCTACTGGGCCACGAAGTGACGGTGGGGCGGATTTGCAATTCGAGAGAGATCAGAGTTACGCCTATTTTGGTCGCTCGGTGGCCGCCCTGGGTGATGTGGAGGGTGATGGCCAGCTCGATTTTATCGTTGGTGCACCGAATTACGACCACCGCACTTCAGGGCAGCGCGGTGTGGCCTTCGCCTATCTGAGCAGCTCGCCCCCTCCTTATATCTCAGTTGAACCTCATTTGATCCACGACTCTCATATTGTTAATGAAGCGGGTTCGACTTCGACATTTACCGTGGTGCTCGATACAGCGCCGTTGGTGGATGTCACTATTGATGTCAGCACTAGCGATCTCGGCGAGGCCACCGTTTCACCAACCTCTATGTTGTTTACACCAGCTAACTGGGATGCGGTGCAGACGGTGACCATGACCGGCGTGGATGATCGCCTGGATGACGGTAGCCAGACGTCGGTGATCAGCTTCAATGTTAGCAGTCCTGGCGATGCTGATTACGATGGCATGACCATCGCCAGCCGCTCGGTGACCACTCTGGATGACGATTGTGCCTGCATTACGGTCACCCCCCGTCTCTCGCCACCACTTGTGACTACGGAGGCGGGGGGGAGTAGCTCCTTTGAAGTGGGGCTGGATGCCGACCCTGAAGGGGTATTGCTCGTCAATATCACCAGCCAGGACACCTCGGAGGGCGTTGTCTCCACCAACCAGCTCATCTTTGATTCGAGCAACTTTGAAACACCACAAACGGTCATCATTACGGGGGTGGATGATGGCGACCTGGATGGTGATATCACCTACCTTATTCTCAATCTTGCCAGCAGCAGTGGCCCCTATAATGGTGCCAGTGTCAGCAATGTATTCGTTACCAATATCGATGATGAATTCCAGCTCACCCCTTCCGTGATAGAGGGGGGGAGCGCGCTGGACATGTTTGGGCGTTCGGTCAGTGGCGTGGGTGATGTCAACGGTGATGGTTGGGACGATTTCATTATCGGTGCGCCGGGGGAGGAAAATGGTCAATACCGGGAGGGGCGTGTCCACCTCTACCTCGGCTCACCCAGCGGCATCGCGGCTACGCCGGACTGGAGCGCGGAGAGTGATAGCAACAACCCCTTCTTTGGTGGTGCGGTGGCGGGAGCAGGGGATGTCAATAATGATGGCTTTGATGACGTGCTCATCAGCGCTTACCGTTTAAGTGGTGCGTTTACTCGTGAAGGGCGGGTCTACCTCTACTACGGTTCGGCCAGCGGTTTGGCGGCAACACCGGCCTGGACGATGGATGGTGGTCAAGTGCGCGCCTATTTTGGTCGCGCCATCGCCTCGGCGGGGGATGTGAACGGTGATGGTTTTGCCGACATCCTCATCGGAGCCCCCGGCTACGATACGGCCGATGTGGATGAGGGTCGTGTCTATCTCTATCTTGGTTCGGCGACGGGTCCCTCTGTGAGTCCGGACTGGATTGGCGAAGGTGATCGCGTGCGTGCCGGTTATGGCAATGCGGTAGCCAGTGCGGGTGATATCAATAGTGATGGTTATGACGACATCCTTCTCGGTGCCAGTAAGTACGACTCTGGCGGTACCGACGTGGGCCGTGTTTACCTGTTTCATGGTAGCACCAGTGGCCCAGCAGCGGCAGCGGACTGGACATCGAGCGGTGATTCTTCGGGCGATTACTACGGCTTTGCTGTCAGTAGTGCGGGGGATGTGAACGGCGATGGCTTTGCTGATGTGCTGATTGGCGCTAATCTCGACACGCCGTCAATCCTCAGCCCTCGCTTGAGTGCCGGGCGTCTGTTTGTCTATCACGGCTCTGCCAGCGGCCTCTCTACCACAGCCGATTGGATTTTCGATAATGAGCAGCCCTATGCCCAGTTGGGGAGCTCGGTCAGCGGCATCGGTGATATCAATGGTGACGGCTTCGATGACATTCTGGGGGGAGCGACTCACTACAACCTTCAGCAGGAGAATGAGGGTGCAGCGTTGCTCTTTTTTGGATCTGCCACGGGGCTGTCAATCACCTCGGTGACACTCTCGATGGGTCAGGAGCAGGCGCTATTTGGAGCCTCCGTCAGCGGTGCGGGCGATGTTGACGGAGATGGTATTGCTGATTTTATCGTAGGAGCTAATCTCTACGATACCACTGGTGGCAGTAATGCGGGCGCGGTTTTTCTTTATCTCAGTGCCACTTCTACTACTCCCAGTATTTTGGTTTCGCCTACAACAGGGTTACAGACAAGTGAAGCTCTGACCGATGCCAGTTTCACTGTTGTATTGGCTACAGAACCAACAGCGAGTGTGACCATTCCCGTCTCCAGCAGTGACACCAGCGAGGGAGCGGTGAACCCCAGCACACTCACCTTTACTGTGGGGGACTGGTCTATGCCGCAAACTGTCACGATTACAGGGGTTGATGATGGTGTTGTCGATGGTGATATCTCCTATGCCGTTATCACCTCAGCAGCAGTCAGCGCTGATGCCACTTATAATGCTCTGGATGCCGCCGACGTGGTGGTTGTCAATCTGGACAACGATCTGTCCGGTATCACCGTCACCCCCACCAGTGGTTTGCTCACTACCGAAGCGGGTGCCAGCGATAGCTTTATTGTTGTACTTGATGCCGCCCCTTCAGCTGATGTCACTATAGGCTTGACTAGCAGTGATACCTCCGAAGGCAGGCTTTTTGTCAGCGCACTTACCTTCACACCAGCCAATTGGAGTACACCACAGACGGTTGTTGTGGTTGGTCAGGATGATGCCGTTATTGACGGTGATATCGCCTATGCCGTATCTACTACGGCAGCGAGTAGCAGTGATACCAGCTACAACAACATGGTGGTAGCCGATGTGACAGTGAGCAACAGTGATGATGATCTGCTGCAGAATGTTACCATTACCGCTTCAGATGCCGTCGCTAGCGAAACAGGCCCTGATAACGCTACTTTCACCATCACGCGGGTGGGCAGTACTGTCGCTCCGTTGACAGTCAATTACAGCGTGAGTGGTTCAGCCAGCGTTGGTAGTGATTACACAGCATTGAGCGGCAGCGTCATCATCGGTAGTGGCAATGGCCAGGCGACCATTACTGTTATCCCGGTTGATGATGCTGTTAATGAAGGTGACGAGACGGTCACAATCACATTGAGTAGTAATGCCGCCTACATTATCGACCAGCCTGCTGCGGATACAGTAACAATTATTGATAATGATCAGGCTGCTTTACCTGTTGCAAATTTCATTGTTGATCAGGTTGTCGGCGAAGGAGGGTCATTTATATTGACGGTAGTGCTCGACCGTCCCGCTGTTGGCTTGACGCAAATTCCCTACTCTATTGGTGGCACGGCATCTACGGTTTTCGGTGTAGATCACACGGCCAACAATGGTACCCTGACTATAACCACTGGGTTTGAACGAGCCAGTACATCAAGCATCAGCATCGTTGATGATGGCTTAGGCGATGATGGTGAAACTATTATTTTTACCATGGGGGTGTTGGCTAATGCTCAGGCAGGCACACACAATATTCATACAGTCACCCTCGTAGAAAGCAATCAAGCCCCTTCCGTCATCCTTGATGCGCGCCAGCCGGTGAGCACTCGCACCATTGTCAGCACGTTGGCCAACCCAGTGATTGAGGCCGTTGTGAAAGACCCTAATCCAAGTGATACCTTCACTTATGACTGGAGCTTGACCGATAATTCCTTGAGTGACATTGATGGTAACACTACCGATTCCACTTTCATTTTTCAATCCAGCTCTGTTTCACCAGGTTTCTACAACATGCACGTTAAGGTGACTGATAGCGGTACTTCGCCCCTGTCAACGGAGACCGAGATATTATTGGAGGTGGTGGATACTGTACCAACTCTCTCCAGCAGTAACGACAGCGACGGCGACGGCATTGATGATGCTGCTGAGTCCTATAATGACAGTGACCAGGATGGCATCGCCGATTATCTCGACAGTAGCTCGTTGCAGGAGAACTACTTGCAGCAGCTTGCCACCCAGTCTGATAGCTACATCATGTCCACCGATCCCGGTTTGAAATTGCGCTTAGGAGATGTTGCCTTTGCTGCTGGTGCCGATGGTGCACAGGTGAGTCAGGATGACATCACTAACTACGGCGATAACCTTGGCGGTGCGGGTTTGAATCCTACTGACACAGTGCCCAATGTCAGTGGTTATTATGACTTCGAAATTTATGGTCTCACCCAGCCGGGTGATTCGGCCAACATAGTTATTCCGCAGCTGGCAGCAATTCCTGAGGGGGCCTGGTATCGAAAATATGATCCGGTAGCGGGCTGGCGTGATTTTGTGGTGGATGGTAATAACGCTATTGCCTCTGCACCGGGTGAACCAGGTCGCTGCCCGATCCTCAGTAATCCGGTTTATACTTCGGGGTTGACACCAGGGCATTACTGTATGCGTTTGACCATTGAAGATGGCGGCCCTAATGATAATGATGGTGTGGCAAATTCTGTGATTGAAGATCCTGGTCAAGTCAGTATCGCTGAAAAAGAAGCAAGCGTAGTGGAAGCTACGATTCAAACAGGCGGAGGCGGTGCATTGTATTACATGATCTTGCTCTATTTCGCATATATTATAAGTGCAAAACGAAGGTTAACAAAAAGGGCGCATAGTTAAATTAGGTATCGATCTCGGAGGTAGAGTGAAATGCATCAAGTGATGCTAATCTGGTTCCAAATTGTAGCTTGGGTTGAGGAACGTATATGGACTTCTCCGCAATTATGGTTTGTTAACTTGCTTATAAATGAGTAAAACTGGTGCCCAGGGACAGAATCGAACTGCCGACACGGGGATTTTCAGTCCCCTGCTCTACCGACTGAGCTACCTGGGCGTTAAGTGGCGGTATTAAACAGTTTTTCATTGATCGAGTCAAGAGGAAAGTGAACTATATTTATGGCGCAGGTGGTGTGAATGCTGCGGGGGGTTCGCTGTTATCTGTGAAGAGGAATTTCTCCATCTCTTCTGCTAGATACTTACGTGATTTGGCTTCAACAAGCACCAGTCTATATTCATTAATAAGCATGGTTTGCATCTGTATCCACTGTTGCCATGCTTCTTTTGAGACGTTCTCATAAACTTTTTTACCAAGCTCTCCTGGATAGGGTGCACGGTCAAGCCCTTCGGCTTCTTTTTTGAGCTTTACGCAATTGACTAAGCGTGTCATGGACTGTTTTCCTTATAAAATAATTGATTTAACAACTGTTTGACCGGAGCGGCCAGACCAAGTTTGTTTGAGTGGGCGGGATTGTACCAAATTGCTGTAGATGAGTCTTGAGTTGTGTGTGATCGTTTGTCTGTCTGGATGATAATTGGTGTCAGTTTAAGGTGGTAATGGCTAAAGGCATGGTGCTGCGTTTCTAAATAGTGTGCATTTTTTTCTGAAAGGGTTTTATCATTAGAGAGCTCAGGAAAGCTCCATAAACCTCCCCAAATGCCTGTGGATGGGCGCTGCTCCAAGTAAATTTCATTTTTCTTATTTTTTAATATCAGTGCAAAAGCAGTTTTTGTGGGGCGCTTTTTTCGTGGGCGCGGTGTTGGAAGCTCGGCTTGAAAATTTTGCTGACGGGTTAAACATAATTTTTGTATGGGGCAAAGAGGGCAGTGGGGTGATGAGCGAATACATACAGTGGCTCCTAAGTCCATAATCGCTTGAGTATATGCACGTGGACGTGTTTGTGGTGTGTACTGGTCAGATAGCTGCCATAGTTTTTTTTCAATAAAAGCCGTGCCGGGCCAGCCTCGGATGGCATCAAAACGGCATAGCACACGTTTAACATTACCATCAAGAATAGGTTGTCTTTGCTGGTATGCTTGGGCCAGAATAGCCCCTGCTGTAGATCGGCCAATACCTGGCAATTTGATGACTTCTTCGATCTTGTCAGGAAACGTACCATCAAGTTCATGTGCTATAAATTGTGCGGCTTTATGCAGGTTACGTCCTCGGGCGTAATAACCGAGCCCGCTCCATAAGTGTAAAACTTCATCTTGAGTCGCATTGGCAAGTGAGGGTATATCTGAAAAACGATCAATGAACCGCTGAAAATATGGAATGACTGTGTTGACCTGGGTTTGTTGTAGCATGATTTCTGAAACCCATACACGATAGGGTGTTGGGTTGAGTTGCCATGGTAAATGGTGTCGGCCATGCTGATCAAACCAGGTTAACAGGGCTTGACTAAAAAAATGTGTTCGCATGTTTCAGATTGGCTCTTTCAAGCACTGGCTTTTCATCAATGTATCTAAAATCTTCGAAAAGTGGTCACCTTTAATTTCTCTCTTTTTACTCTTTTTGGGTATGATTGTGATCAAGTAAGGTTGTGTGTCTATATCAATTTTTTGTATTGTAATGGTTTCACATTTTTGGCCAAACGCGGTGAGTTGTTCAATGTTGAGTGTACTATTTAATGTGTTTGATATTGTTGTTGTGAATAGAGTGCCGTATTTGATCTGTTCTTGGTGAAGATAGTGATCCAGATTGATATGATCTATATTGAAATTTGTAGTGACTTTGGGTGTAGAGGCATGCGCTATATTTAATACTCCTTCAGCGCTGCTTTTATCGAGTTTTACCTCTATTTTTGAGAGCTTGGTGAGCATTTGGGTGGAATCAATTTGAAGAGAAAGATCCAGTCGGTGCAAAGCATCAATATTGGGTGTTTCCAGTGATATTTTACTCCACTCTTCCAGCATCGAGCGTGGGTTGAGGCCGATAATCTGTAAGTGGCCATTGAGTGTGGGTTTGTCTGTTTTGATGTTAAGTGTGATCTCCCCTTCAAGCTTACCCCCATGAATAATGCTTTCAAGGCGAGTGATCTGGAAGAGATCGTTTTCTGCTAATAGAGCAATCTGAACATCTCCTGCAGTTATGTTTGAAACACCAAGAGACTCTATATTCAATATCCCTCTGAGGTTCAGTTTTCTTAAACTTTTTAAAGGCCATTCAGCGACTGGATAATTTTTTTCAGGCACGTAGTGGTTTATTGCCAGTTTGTTTAAATTCAATGAAAAATCAATAGCAGGATTATTGAAGCTATTAATTTCAATAAAACCTTTTAAAATAGCACTGTCGAAACGCATATAAAAATCATTCGCAATGAAAGAGTCAAGTGTTGCGGTGTACTTTGATTTTATTAATACTTCTGTGAGTGCAGATGAGTTTTTAGGGATATAAAATTCATACCCAAGTTTTTCAAAAATATCTCTCGGATTAAAACTTGAAGTTTTAATTTTTCCACTGAACTCAGGTGAATTCAGTAGGGAAACCGCCGAAGTCTCTCCTTGGATTTCAGCATCAAGCAACTGCAGGCTCCAGGCGGGTATTGACAAGGTTTGTTTTGAAAGGTTCAGTGTGGTGTCTTGTGCTGTGAAAATAAAAGGGGGTAGCTCTTTTGCTGCGGGTGAATTTTTGTTTTTAGACTGTATGGTGATGTGACTTTGATTGAAGTCATAATGTTTCAAATCTGGATCAAGTTTTATATAGCTTGTGAGAGCAATGCTTTTACTGAACTGGTTTTGATGGGTGGTTAGATTGAAGCGGCTTTTTACTTTGAAAGCATGATTGAATGTAAGCTTGTTTGTTTCGATGAATAAATTGTCTATTGTATAAAAAGTATTGATGAGGTTGTTTTTCCACTGAATGGTGGCTTGGTTGATTTCAAGTTTTTCGATGGGATTTTGGAATAAACTGTTTTTTTGTAGTGCTTTTATAATGCTGTCCCAATTATTTTCATCGTGGCTGTTTTTACTTAAGTTCAGCTTCAATTGATTCAGGGTAATATGTTGAATAGAGAGTTGGTTCTGTAATAGTGGTAGTAGTTTTACTCTGAGAACCATTTTTTCGATGCGAGCAAAGGGCTGCTCATCAAAGCCTTCTATGCTGCTTAACTCCAGATTATTGATCTCGAGCTCTATTTTTGGGTAAAACGAAAATTTGATGTTTCCGGGGATAGCGAGCTTCCGTTCGGTGTGAGTTTCGACTGCAGTTGTAATTTGAGCTTTTAATGCTTCAGTGTTAATCAGGTGAGGTAGTGTGTAGATGGTTGCTATCGGTATTAATAAGATCAATGCTAAAAACAACGCAACTATCTTTATATATTTTATCATGATTCTGGAGAGTTTGATTGGCTTGCAAAGTATTGTAAAGAACATTCATAAATTGAGTGTGTCCCATCATTGACTGAATTATCTGCGCTTCTGCTTGCTTTTTATTGTTCAGCTTGAGTTCATTATTATATGCAATAATGGAAAACGTGATCAAGTTCATGAAACGAAAGCATAAACGTTGGGCTTTAAAATCATAGCGTGTTATGCTCGCGATCCCAATTGGGGGGATTAAGGTTCATTCCTTTTTTGTTTGTGGATTGGGTTATAGTACGAAGTCGCTTATTGCTCTGGTCGATGTCATTAAGGCAGGCTGGGAAGTATAAAAAAACAATTTCTAAGGAGAAATATTATGCGTATTAAAGCTATTGCTGCTGCTCTGGGTGCTGCTGCTGTTCTGACTGCGGGTGTTGCATCTGCTGACGGTCAAGCAACTTATGAGTCTGTTTGTAAAATGTGTCACGATACAGGTATGGCTGGCGCACCTAAAACAGGTGACAAAGCTGCATGGGCTGATCGTATTGCTCAAGGCAATGATGTATTGAATGACCACGCTATTAAAGGCTTTAAAGGCATGCCACCTAAAGGTGCACGCCCTAGTTTGAGCGATGAAGAAGTGATCGCAGCGACTGCATACATGGTTGAAAAATCTAAGTAATATGTAGTACTAAAAGTCATATTCACTGCTTTATAATGGTGGATATGCATAAAAAAGGGCGGTTTATCCGCCTTTTTTTCGTCAAGATTAAAATCTTAAACTTGATCTGTTTTTAATTCCCATATTTTTCAGCACGCTTTCATTGAAGTTTTTAGGCGCTCTTCCAATCGGGTATGATGCCTGACCTAAATTGCTGTTTTGTCTGGAGGATGAATGCGTTACTTGAAATTGAAAAAAAGTGGGGTCGCTTTACTATTAATATCTATCACTTTTACGTCACTTGCCAGTGAACTAAAGTCTGTTGAGCCTGCTCACCTGTTTGTTGGGAAAGGAAATAGTGTTTCATTTGTTTTTGATGAATTGCCTCTTAATGCACAGCTAAAAATCTATTCTGGTGGGAGTTATATTAAACAGAAGTTACCTCTTGGCGATGAGGCTGAAGGTTTTGTTGAATATAATGACCTTCAGGTTGTGAGTAACAGTACTCTTTTCACTGTGAGTCAACAGAGTGTTATGGCCTTTAGCATCAAGTCTGATGGAAAATTGGAATATCGCAGTATTTATCGTGCGGTATCACCCGTATTGGATATTACTGTTCATCAAAACAGGGCTTATCTGGCGCTTCAAAGTGGTGAATTGCTGCTGCTGGACGTATCAAACCCTGACCAATTAGTCTGGCTGGGCAGTCATGCTAATTTAGCGGGTATTCAACGGTTGAGTTATAGCAATAAAAAAGTACTGGCCATCACAAGTCAGGGGGCTCAATATTTAATTGATGTAGAAAATCCAGAGCGACCCACGGTGATTAATGCTTATTCCGATTCAAATAAAGAGTGGGGGCAGACAATTTTATTGGATGATGAATCAAGTGTGGGCTTAAGTGCAGGGGCATTGCAGGTTGTTGATTTTTCTTCTGCGGCTCCACAAATCTCAAATGAAAATATGGACTTTGGCCAAGGGGTTAATTTTGGTGGGCAGCGCCGTGCGGTGATTCGTGACAATATTATGTATGTGGCAGATTGGTTTTCAGGAATCCACCTTTACGACATCAGCCAACCTGATAATCCCCAATTATTATCCAGTTTTCATACCCCCGGCTCCCCCAAAGGTATCGTTGTAAGGGGTAATTACGCTTATGTGGCGGATGATGATTATGGTTTGCAAATTATTGATGTATCCAATCCACGCCAACCCAAGCATGTCTCCGAACTGATTACGAGTGGTTTGGCATATACACCTGTATTGGCTGGCGATCGCCTTTTTCTTGCCAGCCATCGTGGCGGATTTCATATTATTGATATCAGTGATGTAAAAGCGCCTAAAGTGATTGCTGAATATGATACGCCCGGCAAAGCATGGTCACTTGCAGTGAAAGATGACGTCGTTTATGTGTCAGATACAACATCAGGGCTGTTGATCTTTGACGTATCGAATGTTGATGAAATCAAACAAATCGCATCTTTTAGTCCAGGCAAAAATGCGGAAGATATCTTGATTCAAGGTGATATTGCATACGTTGCTTTTTTTGATGATGGACTGTATTTATTAGATATTAGCCAGCCTGAGGAACCTAAAGTTTTATCTCATCTGACAACCCCTGGCAATGCCCGGGGTTTGGCGTTGGAAGGTGATTTTCTCTATCTGTCTGACTGGCGTGCAGGCATGCATATCATTGATATTTCGGATGTCAATCAGCCCAAAATTACAGGCAGCTATGATACAAAGGGTGCATCATGGGGTGTGAAAGTTAAAAATAGTTATGCCTATGTGCTGGATTGGTGGGGTGGTTTGGTGGTGCTTGATGTGAGCAATAGTGACGCACCTACGCTGGCCTTGGAATACAATCAACGCGGCATCATTCAGCAAACAGTTGCATTTGATAACTATCTGGTTGCTGTCAGTGGTGAGGGGAGTTTGCAGGTTTTTGATATTAAAAACCCACTTCACCCAACATGGATGACAACGCTTGACTCTATCAATCAAGCATCAGCTCTGACGCTTATGGATAAAGTTGCTTATGTTGCAAATGATAGTGCTGAAATAACAGCTGTTGATTTGAGTAATCCGTTTAATATCCAGTTACTGGATACCATTAAAGTGTCCAGCAAAATTGATTCTATTAAAAATAGCCAAGGTAAAATTTATACTGCTAATTATGATTTTGGATTGACCGTTCTGGATCCGAAAAGGCCAGAGTATCAAACTCAATACAGAACAAAACTTAACGATTTCTGCCTTGATGGCTCCTCCATTTATATTGCGACCCCTTCAAAAGGTATTTTAAAACTTGATCAGCAAACTCTGGAAGTGACAGGACACTATATGGCGGGCAGTGATATATCCAGAGTGGTATCAAATGGTTCAATTATGTTTGCCTCGGATATGGCAGGAAAAATTTCTATGTTTGACCTGAGGAGTGAAACATTGATTTCGGAGTATGATATTTCTCAATCTGTGGTGGATATGTCGCTACAAAAAAACAGGCTATATGTGACGCTTGCAACACAAGAGTTACTTGTTTTTGGTTACAACAAAGAAGAGTCACTCACTTTGGATACAAAATATACCTTAAATAATCCTGTTTCTGATATCACGGAGCATCAAGGCATACTCTATTTTTCGGGCGGGAAAATGATCACGGCCATGAAGCCATTGCCTGATCTAAAAATATCTTTAGAAAACAGCAATACATTTAAAGTGATGATTCCAGATAACATGGCAGAAGGGGCTTATGATGCTGTTCTGACTCATGAAAATGGAGTGCAGCAGCGCTTTCATAACGTATTTGAGGTTAAAGTTCCCCGCTTTTCAAAACCAAAAATTTCAAGTGAAAAATATAAACAGCTTTTACAACAGAAACTTCAAAAGCAACTTCAAAAAAATAGGAATTTACAATAATGCAGCCTGATTTATATGCAGTGATAGGTAATCCAATTGCCCATAGTATGTCACCACAAATTCATGCTGCTTTTGCATTGGAGACTGAGCAAAACCTTATTTATGAAACATTGCTTGCCGATGTTGATCAGTTTTCAGAGGCGGTTGCAGAGTTCCGTAACAAAGGTGGAAAAGGGCTT
>VAPF01059639.1_pt1 | contig 12313 bp, 13 predicted proteins | sample 3393931 | NCBI WGS metagenome assembly VAPF01 (sample SAMN08290437, study PRJNA428436) | hydrothermal vent metagenome | isolation source: Deep-sea hydrothermal vent chimney | place: Atlantic Ocean: South-mid Altantic Ridge | depth 2773 m m | reverse complement strand
GACCCCAAGTCCTTTATCGGATATTCTTAAACCGTTTCATAATCTACCCCCCCTTTTCGTTTGAATCTTTATGATTTTTTATTTTACAGGGTTGCGACTGGTCACCTTTATACACCCCCGATCCGGCGCTATTTGAGGTAATGAGTACATCCACAGCTTTTTTAGCCCCATCGGTAAACGGCGACAATATCACGTCTGCCCCGGCACGCAACAGCGTCTTCGCATCCTCTGCGCTGTGTACACGTACCGCTACCCGTCCAGTATAGTCATAAATCTTCAGAGCGGCAAGCAGCGCCAGGTTGACTGTGCGCTCGGGTGAAGTGCTGATCACCCAGCCGGCATGTTGCAGGGGCAGCAGCGAAAGGAACTCCGGATCTTCAGCATCGCCATACCGAACGGACAGCCCTTCTTTGCTCCGGGCGTTTACCACTTCAGGGGCAAAGTCAATGCCCAGCACCTTCCACCCCTGGCCGCACAGGCCGTGTGCTATGTCTCCCCCGTAACGCCCAAGACCGAAAAGGATAGCGTCTGGCAACTGAAAGTCCGCCCCGTCGTCCCCGGCTTGTTCCCGGTGAGGAACACGCCGTTCAAATAGCCCCAGCCAGCGCGCAAGGCGGTTATACAAGTAGTGGGAGTAGATTATCATGTAAGTGGACAGGCCGATTGTAACCAGACCCACCAGGGTTATTAGCCCCATTGTCTCTGTGCCGATGTGTCCCAGACTGACGCCCATCGCAGCAAGAATTAGTGAAAACTCGCTGATCTGCGCTACTGTGAGGCCCGCCAGAAAACCTGTGCGTTTGCGATAGCCCATGGTTCCCATGATGATCATGACGATCATCGGGTTGCCGATTAACACGAACAGCGACAGTACGAGAGCCGGTACAATCTTGGCCCCCAACAGGCTCAGGTCTATCTGTGCTCCAAGATCGATAAAGAAGAATAGCAGCAGAAAATCCCGCAGGCTTACCAGGCGTGAACTGATTGCCTCCCTGTACTGGTTGGATGCCAGGGATATGCCGGCCAGAAAAGCTCCTACTTCCTTGCTGAAGCCAAGGTAATCACCGATTGCTGCAAGCGCCACGCACCAGGAAATTGCAAACAACACCAAAAGCTCATTGGAAGACGCCAGACGGTGTAGTAGATCGGGCAACACATAGCGCATGATCAAACCTATGAATGCGAGAAAGGCAGCGCCCTTTAGCAGAACCATCAACATCTGGAAGCCAAAATCACCGGCCTCTTTGCCGGCGCCAAAGGCAGACAGTCCTATCATCACGAGCACAACTACAATATCCTGGACGATCAGAAAGCCCACGGCGATGCGCCCGTGCAGGGCATCAACCTCGCGTTTATCCGATAACAACTTAACAATAATGATTGTGCTGGAGAAAGTCAGCGCTACTGCCACGTACAACGCTGCCACCGGCTCAAAACCCAGCCACAGGGCCAGGAAGTAGCCCGCCACTGATGTGAAGATCACCTGTCCCAAGCCTGTAGCAAGCGCCACCGGACCCATGGTGCGGATAATATGAAGGTCGAGCTTCAGGCCCACCACAAACAGGAGCAGGGTGATGCCAATTTTGGCCAGCAGGTCAACCTGATCCGCGGCAGCGACCCAACCCAGCCCTGCCGGGCCTGCCAGGATGCCCACGGCAATAAAGGAAACTATCAACGGCTGGCGCAGTCGTACACCTATCGCACCGATGACCGCTGCAGTCAGCAGCAGCGCGGCAATTTCAGAAAAAACACTGTCGAACACTGTTTACTCTATTATAACGTCAATTATTGGCATAAAAACAAAGGCCTGTCGGCATTTCTGATAATGTGCAAAGCCGTTTCACCAAGAAGACGCTTCAGCAGCAGATTGCGTGAGCTGTTGCCCAGCACTATCATATCCGCCTCCCACAGAGTTGCCATAGGCAGGAGGAAGTCTTTTGGGTCCCCCGGATTTGACTCTGTTTCTACTGCAAATCCGTGTGCCCTGCAATATTCAGACGCATCAAACAAAAGACGCTGTGCCTTATCATTCGAACTTTGAAAAGTCACGATTTTCAACTTCACGTCAGGCCAAGGGTGAAGTTGAATGAAGCTCTTCATGGTCCTTGCCGACTCCATCGAGCCGCTATAAGCAATCAGAGCTTTCTGAATTGGCCGGAATTCGTCCGAAACGGCGATTATCGGCCTTATACCTGCTGATACCAGACGAACCAACGTATCTTTAGCTTCCTCAATCGAGATTCCATATTCAAACAGGCTCCGTAATCCGAATATCATCAAGTCGTGGTAACGTGCAAGGGATATCATAAGATCAAAGGGGTTTTCCCGTTCTTCCCGTTTGACATGATATTTGATCCCGTCTTGTGAACAGGCAGATTCAAACTTGCTGATTACTTCCTCGATTCGTTCTTTTGTAACCGCAATTCTATGCCTGCGTAATTTATCTGCAGCATGCATACCTCCCACCGGCACAGGACCTACCCTTGAAATATGCTTAAGATCAACAACGGTAACTCCTGTGATTTCGGCCTCAAACCTTTTGGCAAGACCAACTGCACGTTGAATAGCGACATGCGTATATGATGTGCCTCCCAAGCCAACAAGAATTCGTTTAATCATTTGTCTAACCTCCATATTTGGGAAAGATTATAGACGATGGGCCGCATCCTTCACAAATCTCCGGCGGAGCCATTTCTCAAGGCCCACGACAAAATACGCAATCACTCCTACCGCCAGTATCCGGCCCCAGGCCGCTATACTGATGGGTGCACTGTGAAACATCCAGTTCATTGCCGGCAGATATGTGTACAGACCCTGCAAAACCAGCATAACCGTAACACCTCCAAACACCCATGGGTTTGAAAAAACCCCCAGGCTGAACATAGACCGTGTCAACGAACGACAGTTAAAGAGATAGAAAAGTTCAACCATGACAAATACATTCACGGCAACAGTGCGCGCTTCTTCAGTAGTGGCACCATTTATCAACTCCCACTTAAAGAGGCCAAATGCTCCAGCGAGCAATAGTATCCCAACAAGGAAGATTCGCCCGATCATCTCCCGTGTGAGTATGGGTATTTCGGGATCACGAGGTGGGCGACTCATAATACCGGGTTCTTTTGGTTCAAAGGCAAGCATGAGACCCAGCAGGACAGCGGTTGTCATATTGATCCAGAGAATCTGCACCGGCAGAATGGGCAGCGTTATACCCGCAAATATTGCTACCAGAATCACAAGTCCTTCACCCAGGTTTGTAGGCAGAGTCCAGACGATGAACTTGGTAAGATTATCGAAAACACCCCGTCCTTCTTCTACAGCAGCCGCAATGGAGGCAAAGTTATCATCTGTTAAAACCATATCCGCGGCTTCCTTGGCCACGTCGGTTCCGGTAATGCCCATCGCCACACCTATGTCCGCCCTTTTCAGCGCCGGTGCGTCGTTTACCCCATCACCGGTCATGGCCACAACGTTACCACGGGACTGAAGTGCCTCAACCAGGCGGAGTTTTTGCTCGGGGGTCACCCTGGCAAAGACCGCTGCCCGGTCAGCTGCATCTATCAGTTCTCTGTCGGACATTCCCATCATGTCTCTGCCGGTGACAACATCGGATGTGGCACTCATGCCAATCTGTTGCGCGATTGAGGATGCTGTCAGAGCGTGGTCGCCCGTGATCATCTTTACGCGAATTCCCGCTCTGTGGCAATTCCTAACAGCAGCGATTGACTCTTCCCGGGGCGGATCAATCATGCCCTGCAGACCGAGGAAGGTCAGGCCGGAATCCAGGTCAGTATGATCCAGCCTATTTGTCCCCTGCATTATCTCTCCTTTTGCAAAAGCGAGCACCCGCAGTCCCTTTGCCGCCATTTCCTCTACATACTTATTTATCCGATCAGCGTCCAGTGCAACAGGCCGTCCCGCTGCATCAATGGTCGAAGTACACTTCTCCAGAATGTTCTCCACAGAGCCTTTGATATATATGAGCCCGGGATTATCAGCTCCCCTGTCATGGAGGGTGGCCATATACTGGCGCTCGGACTCAAACGGGATCGTATCGATGCGGGGCAGTTCTTCCTGAACCGTGTCTGTGGACAGGCCGCCTTTAATTGCCGAGACGATCAACGCTCCCTCTGTAGGATCCCCCTGTATTTCCCAGCGGTCCTCTTTCTTTAATAGCATACTGTCATTGCATAGCAATCCGGCTTTCAGGCACTCCGTTAGTGCGGCGGACTCAACTGGTCTCTCCTGGCTTTTATTGCCGATAATCATGCCGGATGGGGCATAGCCGACACCGGAGACCTCGAATCGTGTGTCTCCTGCTACAATTTCCTGTACGGTCATCTGGTTCTCGGTCAGCGTTCCCGTCTTATCCGAACAGATAATCGTAGTGCTGCCGAGAGTCTCTACCGCTGGAAGTTTTCGAATAATGGCCCGTCGGCGTGCCATACGTGCAACACCTATAGCCAGCGTGATAGTGATCGCTGCAGGCAGACCTTCAGGAATAGCGCCCACAGCCAGAGCAACAGCTGCCATAAACATATCGACGGCCGATTGTCCTCGTAAAATACCTGCAATAAAGGTGACTGCCGCAAGGGCCAGGATCACATAGAGCAGTACGCGGCTAAAGTGAGCTATCTTTCGGGTCAAAGGTGTCTCCAACTCTTCTGTGTCGGAGATAAGCTGAGAGATACGTCCAACTTCCGTGCTGTCACCTGTGGCAACAACAACCCCTCTCCCCTGACCATATGTAGTCAGAGTCGAAGCGTACACCATATTTTGCCGATCTGCCAGCATCGTATCATGGCCGAGAGATTCCTGCCTTTTTCCAACTGGAAGCGATTCTCCGGTCAGTGCAGATTCATCGACCTGAAGATCCCGTACATGAATCAGTCGCATATCAGCAGGCACCTTGTCACCCGACTGAAGCAAAACAATATCCCCCGGGACTAATTCTTCGGCGGAAATGCGCTGTTTTTTACCTGAGCGCAACACCGTTGCCTCAGTTGTCATGGTCTGAGCCAGAGCTTCCAATGCCTTAACAGCCTTCGACTCCTGGATAAATCCTATAGTCGCATTGACCAGCACAACTCCGAAAATAACTCCGGCATCAACCCATTCCTGAAGAAAGGCCGTAACGATGCCTGCTGCCATCAGAATATAGATCAGCGGTTGATGGAACTGAAGCAGAAAGCGAATCAGAGGGCCTTTCCCCTTTTTTGCTGTGATCACATTAGGCCCAAATAGTTTATGGCGATGTTCTACCTCGAATATATCCAGACCTTGTTCCAGGTCACTTTCAAGCAAATCCATTACTTCATCTGCCGGAAGGTGATGCCAGTGCTTACTGAGTAACGAATCCATATATATATATCCTCCAAATTTTGTAAGACTTAACCTTAACATTGGCATTTAAAAATTAAAAATTCCAAGCAAATACCGACAAAAAAAGGCCTCATATTGGTTATAATGGGATAGTACGCTTCAAAGCAAACCAAAACAGGAGGCCCCGTTCCGTGAAATATAGTAAAGCACAAATTCATAGCCTTGTCTATAGCTGTTATCTTCGGCAATAAACTAACCCAACCTGCTGGATTTATTCATACAACATGAGCATGGTTATGATTTCAAGGTAATTGTGACCAACAACCGACGATGATGAAAAAGGTGTTGATGTTTCATGATGGCCGTGGTTCTCAGGAGAACATCATCGGAGAAGTGAAGTCGCAAACACAACTGGACTATATTGCCGTCAGCCGTCCTAACACAACTTCATACTTTTAAAAAAACAACCATGTAATATCAGGTGGTTATGTTCTTGGAAATACCAATTTTGACACTACATTTATAGCGCGCAGGATCTCCTTGAATTATCTATAAACACTATCGCAAAATCAAGGGGTTTGTCCCCTTTTGTCGTAAAAAGTCATGAACTTGGGTTAAGGACAATTCCTTTACTGACGATCTTATCGTCAACCAGTAAATTCTATCAACGTGCCCAGCAAGTTCCATCCGCTTGATCATTTATGTCGATCCAGAATCGACCACCATCGAAACTCTCCCCGATGTTGCCATAAGCCCAAAAGGACCAACCCCAACCATCGTGATGTTCAGCGACGCGCCAGCCAGGACCAAAGTTCTGTTCACAGAAGTAATTGGCGTCACTGATAAATTTGAATCTGTTACCGGCGACAACATCGGTTGTTGCAACGATACCACCAGACCATTGACGGTATCTGCTGGGAGTATCCAGATTGGCCGGCTGAGCCAGTCCGGCGTCAAGGAAACACAGGACCGGTAATTGCACGTTGCAATTGGTGTCACCAGTGTAGGGATCGCAGTGACTTCCTACGTCTGGAGTATAACCGCAGCCAACAGCAACCGCTCCCACGATATCGTGTACTTGCCTTTTCTCCCATGTCAGTCCCTGTTTGTCAGTCGTAGTCATCATCTCATGATTGTCAGTCTCTGTTGCAACGTCCTGTGCCTGGACTGAAAACCCGGTTAATACCAACAGTAATGCGACCAGAAATACGTTTCGTGATTTTAGAATCATGGCGTCCCCCTTATTCTGCTTTTTTGCTCAATTGCTGGTATTTTACCAGACAACGGATGGATTCACACCAGGTTGCCGATAAAAGATGTTGTTTTTTAAGTGGATAGCTGTTCAAGATTATAAATGCGATTATAATACTCCCTGGAAACTGGGCATAAGGATTTCCAGGGGACATCCCATGTCCCCTGAGCATCATGCTTGAACCACCAGTCCAAGAGCGCAATACTGCTATCAGCAGCTCCTTTATAACCGCTGTTCCGCCATGTATTAACCTTATTTCGCAGTTCATGTACCAAGTGTGGCAACAGCTTTTCGTAGCTGGATTCACTCATGGCCTCGTCTGCCGGGAACCAGCGAAGCTCCGGATCAAGGATGCTGTAAGGAGATTTTGGGAAATCAGTGTGTAGCGCCATCAGAAAATTCTTTCACAACATAATCAGTGAAATTCAGAAGATCATCCAGGTGGTTTTCAATTACATCAATCATCAGTTTAATATCCAGCTTCTGGTATTCATGTACCAGTGTATTCCGAAATCCTATCATCTTTTCCAGTTTATCAGCCAGCCCATCCGGAATTATGTTGTTTTGGGCAAGCAATCTAAAACTCTCTTTGCTTTCCTTCGGCAGACCGAGTTTTCTTACCTTTATTGTATGGTTGGCCAGATCGATCGCCTGTTCGCACGCACGTTGCAGGTTCACTGCAATGGCATCCTGCTTCATCTGGTCTTTTTCAAAAGCAATTTCACTCTGCAACGCATAATATGCCCTTATCTGCTTAATGCACCGCTCAATACTCTCTTTCTTGTTCAACACAATATCATTCATGCGTTATGAAACCTCCCGCTTTTCAATGCTTCCTTCAGAATGTCCGCTCTTTCTTCATTCAGTTTCTGGTAGTAGGAAAGCACTAGCATCTCGAATTCATCCACTGCATATTCGTCCGCGCAATAAATTCGACGGTCCGCTGAAATAATCTCTTTCTGAAAAACCGTATTCACCAGGCGCAGGTTTATTAAATCCACATTTTTCTTCAAGAGTTTTTCCAGCTCAAGCCATAAATCACTCATTAACAAGGAACCTGTTTTTACTGCTTCCGCTGGAGAGAAGAGCAGAGCAACATCAACATCACTATCAGGCCATTCATCTTCGGTTCCGGAGGTTCCAAAGAGGTAAACAGCCTGCACTTCAGGATAATGCTTAAGCACAGTTTCAACTATTTCATTTTCTTTCATGCCGATGCCTCTATTGCCTTTATTGTAACCTGGTCTCTGGCAACCGATCCGAAAACACCCATGAGTTATAATCCGAGTTCTTTCTTGAGCTTGTTATGCGATGTCCATTTTTTATTTTTTTTCTTTACATCCACAGCTGAATCATAGTCAATCTTGTCCTGTTCGATCTCCTTCAGTCTCTTGTATTCATTGTAATCAAGAACTACGGCAATCGGCTTGTTGTCCTCTTTAACAATTTGTGTTTTAATCATGATAAGCCTCCTGTCTGTGCTTTATCTCATAAATTAATATAACATTCTCTTCATCGTCAAGAATTACCCTGTAATTGCCAGCACGGAGTCTTTTGAGATCCCCGTATTTCCCCCTTAAAACCTTCACATCAAGTTTCCCGGAAGGCTTGGCTGCATAAGCCTCTATTGTCTTCAGTATCATCGCCGCACTCTTCTTGTCGCCTTTGTGAATTTTCTTTAATTGCTTGACAGCATTCTCTGAGTATTGTATTTCCATTATTGCTTCACCTGATTATTCTCTGGATTGTTTCGTGTATCTGCTTTAAGATATCCGGAACGATCTGTTTATCATACATAAACAGCTTCCTTTTCTATCCGATTTTTTAAAAACGGATTCATCCCGTCCCGAAGTCTGACAATATCAACATGCTGATGCAACTTTTCTTCCAGTTCCTCTTTTATGTGAATAATGTTAAATGGATCAGGAGTTTTTGTTTTAAGAAAAATATCTACATCGTTTTTTTCAGTGGCCTGGCCTCTGGCAACCGATCCGAAAACACTGATTAATAAAATGCCGTGTTCATCAGCATGTTTTTCTTTAAACTCTTTGAGTATTTTAAAAATTATAGATTCCGAAAATTTGTTTTTATTACTATGATAAAAATTTATCAGTCTTCGATAGCTGTCATAATTATTCCGTATATTGCCATGATACCCGCTCACACCGTCACCTCAATAACCTTCATCGTATCATTTCCAAAGATATCAACCACTTTCACAGCGATCATACGCCGTCCAGATTGGCATTCATAAAATACGCTTTTCAGTTCCAGCAAGCGGTCTTTTTTAGTTTGGCGCCTTTCCAGTCTATCTCCGGGAATCGCTTAAGTAAGGAGCCGCTTGTAACCTTATCCAGATTCTTCAAGCTTTCACCTATTGCAATCAACATCATGCAGATACCATCAAGACGATCCAAACCCTCTTCGCTATCAAGAAAGTTATCGGGCCTTTGAATATTTTGAAACCTGCGTTCTATACGCCCTATGGCCATAACTATTTGAGATAATATTTCTTTGATAAGTTCTGTATCAGACATAGACCGCTTCCTGATTGATACGTTTTTGCAAAAAGCTGTTCATCCTCTCTCTATAGTGAATAATATCCACATGGGTATGCAGCGCTCCTTCGATTTTTTCCTTAATATGCACCATAAAAAAAAGGTCAGGTTTGCGCATCTTAACTACTACATCCAGATCGCTTCCTGGTTTTGCCTCACCCCTGGCAACTGAGCCAAACACCCCAAGAGCAGTTCTACCATATAGATCTTCAAACTCCTTTTTGTAGCGGCGTAACACCTCAAGAGCTTCCTCTCTATCAATTTTTTTATCATTCATGGCTCAACCTCAACTTTTTTTATTGTATCATTACAAAATATATTCCATCCATATGTCCACCTTACCTCGTTAATAGGCTACTCACACCGTCACATCTATACCTTCATTTTATCATTTTCGGACACATCCCGTGAGCTATAATTCATCGCCCGCTCAATACCCACACTTTTGGCCTCGTCCGGAATATTGGGAAACAGCTCCAGATACCGTGTAATATCTCTTATCTCGTTATCAGTGAGTTTCATTTTTTTCCAACCACCTCATTTTAATGTAAAATTCCTCTATTCGGAAACTTTAATTGCTGACAGGGGGAAGCGAGCGGACAACGGCAGGCGCTGAAGACCCCGGGCTATATTTTAGCGCACCACCAATGCACAAAAAGGCCTCGCCTAGAACCGTGAGTCCTTTTTGTGCATTTTGCCCTTATCAACTGGTAATTGGGTTCCTTGTCCATCTATCAGTTTCTATTGCTTTGCCCCCTTCTGCTGCCGCTTACACTTATTGTTACAGGATTTTCATAAGGATCGTTGGATGGAATATCAAATGTGTCACTGAACAAGCCAGGCGTTACCGGCGCAAACTTTATTGTGAGTGTACAGCTTCCTGCCGGAGACATTGTCATGTTTGAGCAGTTATCCTCTGTTATACTGAAAGGCGGCTCAATTGCATCTGTCTGAGCTATGACACCAATCCTTAAGTCGGCATCGCCGTCATTCGTTATCGTTACCGTCTGGTCCGATGGTTTCCCACACGAGACATCGCCAAAGGGAATTTGAAGATCATCAATCGGGAGGACTGAATCGGTTACTGCAATATCAGGTTCAGCTGATATCCCGCTGCCAAAACCGTTAGACAGGTATCCTTCCTCTTGTTGCTGCCCTGCCGTATTTGTGACCAATACGTCATAATATCCCCTTGGCAAACCTGCCGGAAAGCTGGCGGTTATTGTGTTTGAATCTACTACTACAATATCAGTAACAGGACCATTGATATCCACCACCTGCAACCCTGCATTGCCTGCGGCATACACATAATCGCCTGAGACATGCACACTCTTTGTCTCGCCCAGGAGCTTGACGGCACCGGCCCGCACAGGGAGCGCCGGGTCACTGATATCTACCACGTGCAAGCCGGAATGCTGGTCAACAATATAGGCATAACCACCTGAGACATATATGTCCCTGAGATAGATTGGCACGTCACTTGGTATATCAATTGATCCAACCAGCGTCGGGGATAGCGGATCGCTGATGTCTATCACCATTAAAGTTCCCCAACTATCAATCACATAAACATAATCGCCTGATATATAAATATTTATATAGTGATCTACATCAAATAGACCTACAAGAGCCGGGAAGGTTGGGTCGCTGACATCTATTATTTTCAATTCGTCCGAGCTCAAATACGCGTAATCGCCCGAGACATGAACATCAAGTCCACCGCCGAAATCTCCTGAACCTACGATTGTCGGGAAAGAGGGATCGCTTACATCGATTATTTCCAAAGCCCACGATGCCAAATAAGCATAATCCCCCGAGACATAAACCCCACTTACAGAGCCTGGAGTATCAACTGATCCGGTGAGCTTAGGATCTGAAGGATCGCTTATGTCCACCACCTGTAGCAGACCAAAATAGTATAAGCTGGGGGAGTATGAGCGTTCGCCCACATAAGCATAATCACCCGAGACATAAATACTATATGCAGTGCCCAGAGTCTCAAAAAATCCGGACAGCACAGGTGATGTGGGGTCGCTGACGTCTATCACATGCAATCCTTCCTGATAGTCAATCAAATAAGCATAATCGTCTGATACATACAGGCCGTTTAAACGGTCTGTAGTCTTGATGGAACCCGCCACCGCCGGGTATGAGGGTTTTTTAACATCAAGCACCTTGAACTCACTACCAGCCACATAAGCATAATCGTTTAAAACATATACGGCAGTAAAACCGAAATCAACATAATAGCCGGACAGAATTGGGGCAGTGGGATCACTGATATCTATCATAATTAACCCATTTTTACTGATCGCATAAAGATAAGAGCCGACTAAGTGCAGTTTATATGTCCGAATAGAAGAATCAAAAGAGCCGACAATCACAGGGGATGAGGGATCGCTGATGTCTATCACCTGTACCCCCGACCATTCCGAGTATAAATTGAAGCTCTCAGCCACATAGGCATAATTCCCTGATACATACACGTCATACGAAGAGCTTTGAGTAGCAATTGATCCGGCCAGTGTCGGCGAGGTTGGCTCGCTGATATCTATTATCTCAAGGCCTGAAGTTGAACCGTAATAGTTAGCAATCGTAAGATAGGCATAATTCCCCGAGACATATACAGCGTGAGTATTGACAGAACGTTTGTAAGAGCCAACTATCAGGGGAGACGCGGGTCTTTTTATATCGATCACCTCTAATCCACGCCAGCTTGAGTCATAGCTTGCGGACTCGGCCACATAGGCATAATCCCCTGACACATGCACATCATATGCGGCGCCTGCGGTAGCGATCGATCCAGCCAGTTTCGGCGCAGTGGGGTCACTGATGTCTATTATCTCCAGGCCCGACCAGGCATACCAACCCTCCTCTGTAAGATCGGCGACTTCGCCTTCAACCACGTAAGCATAATTCCCGGACACATACAAGCCATTTAGCGTTGATGCAAGACCGATGGATCCGGTAATTACCGGTGCAGCGGGATCACTGATATCGACCACGGTTAATCCTGTACTATAATTAATCAAATAGGCATAATTGCCTGATACATACACGTCGTAAGCATAAATATCAAGTGATCCAGCAAGAAAAGGCCCGCCGTTTAAGAGGCTTACCTTTGCGCCGGGCTCAAAATTGGCACCTTTAATCGTAACACTGGTGGGTGAATCCGTCGGGCCTG
>VAPF01048085.1_pt1 | contig 12318 bp, 11 predicted proteins | sample 3393931 | NCBI WGS metagenome assembly VAPF01 (sample SAMN08290437, study PRJNA428436) | hydrothermal vent metagenome | isolation source: Deep-sea hydrothermal vent chimney | place: Atlantic Ocean: South-mid Altantic Ridge | depth 2773 m m | reverse complement strand
GGCGGTGATCTTGGCTCCGCGCTGGCCGTCACATTGCCACGCGCGGTGTCGAACAGGGCCACCGAACCGTGCTCCAGCCCGCCCAGCAGACCGGCCACCGGATCCAGGCCATCCACACACACCGCCTCAAGATGCTGACCCAGCACACACTCCACCGCGCGCTCCCAGTCCGTATCCACCGTCAGCCCCTGCGCCAGACGCTCGGCATCGGCTAGGCCATGACCGGCCAGCCACTGTGCCACTTCACCACCGGTCTTGCCCAGCGCGGCCTGCTGCAGGGCCTCCAGCGAAGAATGCCGACCCTGCATGGCCTGCAAACGGCCGCGCTGTTCGTCCAGCGTCGTGCTCAGCTGATGATTGCCATCGCGCGCCTCGGCAATCGCCGTCAGCTGATTCTGCAAGCGTTCCTGCAGCGCCTCGGTCTGTAGGGCGTACTCTTCAAGCTGCGTCTGGCGCTGAGTAATCTCTTCCTTCAAGGCCGAACTCAGCAGATGCTTTTTTTCTTCCTGCAGACGCAAAACCCGCTGCTCCTGTTGAATATGCTGCTGCTCCAGGCTTTGCAGGCGGGTGCGCTCCACATCGGCACTGCGCGCCGGCTCGGCGGCATTCTGGTTGAACTCCGCCCAGGCCGATTGCCATTCGTGCATCGCCTGCTCGGCCTCGACCAATGCCGCACTGGAGATTTCCTGACGCTCCTTTGCCTCTTCCAGCTGCGGGCGCAAGATCTCCAACTGCTGCTCCAGCTCGGCAATCTTGTCTCGATCCTCGGCCTGGTGGGCCTGCGATTCCGCCAATGCACGCTCCGCCTCGGCCAGGTCACGTTCCTGCTGCAGACGGCGCTCACGGGTGTGCTGGATGGACTGCTCAACGCGGGCAATATCGCCGCCCACAGAATAGAAGCGGCCTTGCACCTCGCTGAAGATCTCGCCCATCTCGACATTCTGCTCGCGCAGTTTTTCGATCTCGGACTCGATGGCACGCTGGCGCATCACCGAGGCCTCCACCGCCAGCTCCTTTTCGCGGATCAAGCCTTCCTTGACGGTCACCTGTTGATCCAAGGCACGCCAGCGCAGGGCTGCAAGCTGTCCCTTAAGATGCCTCTCCTTCCCTTTGAATTCTTTATATTTTTCAGCCGTTATCGCCTGCCGGTTAAGGCGCTCCAACTGCTTGCCCAGTTCATCACGCAGGTCGGTCAGGCGCTCCATATTGTCGCGCGTATGCCGAATGCGTTTTTCCGTCTCGCGGCGACGTTCCTTGTATTTGGAGATGCCAGCGGCCTCTTCCAGAAACACGCGTAAATCCTCGGGACGGGCCTCGATCAGGCGCGAGATCATGCCCTGTTCGATGATGGAATAGCTGCGCGGACCAAGGCCGGTGCCAAGAAAGATATCGGTAACATCGCGGCGGCGGCAACGGGTACCATTGAGGTAATACTGCGATTGGCCGTCACGCGACACGGTACGCCGCACGGAGATTTCGTTGAAAGTAGCGAATTCACCCTTAATGGTGCCGTCGCTGTTGTCGAAGATCAGCTCGATGGTGGCCTGTCCCACCGGCTTGCGTGAGGTCGAACCATTGAAGATGACGTCAGCCATGGAATCGCCACGCAGATTCTTTGCCGAGGACTCGCCCATCACCCAGCGCACGGCATCGATGACGTTGGATTTTCCACAGCCGTTCGGCCCCACCACGCCGATGAGATTCGACGGCAGGGGAATGGTGGTGGGGTCGACGAAGGACTTGAAGCCCGCCAGCTTTATTTTGGATAGACGCATAGGGACGCAAGGTTACAGAAGGGCCGATTTGGCATCAAGGAATCTGCGCCGGATTGCGGGCTGGCAGGTGAGAAAAAGTTACACTTTCGGTATCGTACGCGCCTGATCGTTTTTTCACCGAATCCGTTAGTCAACATACGAGTACCCCGCCATGTCCAGCCAGCCGAGCAAAGCCCTCGAAACCTTCGACAACCCGCATCCCGAGCGCGACTACACTATCCGTATTGACGTACCGGAATTCACCTGTCTGTGTCCCAAAACCGGACAGCCCGACTTTGCCACTTTCAATATCGAATATGTCTCAGATAAGCAGTGTATTGAACTGAAATCATTGAAATTATACATGTGGTCATTCCGCGAGGAAGGCGCCTTTCACGAAGCCGTCACCAATCAAATTCTTGCTGATCTGGTGGCGGCCTGTACACCCCGTTTCATGCGCCTGACGGGCAAGTTCAACGTACGCGGGGGGATTTATACCAGCGTGGTTGTCGAGCATCATCAGGCAGGCTGGGTAGCGCCGGAGGTGGTAACATTGCCTTAGCGACGCCAGTCCATCCCCAAGAATGAAAAGCATGAAATCTCTGGCCCGACAGCTCCGTCATCGCTCGACCAAGGCCGAGCAGCAGTTGTGGCGGGCGCTGCGCAACCGGCAGATTACTGGGGCCAAGTTTCGGCGGCAGCATGCCGTTGGCGCGTATATCGTCGATTTTGTGTATCTGGAGCGAAAGCTTGTGATCGAGGTGGATGGAGGGCAGCACCTGCAACAGGTGGAGCATGATGAAAAAAGAACGGCCTTTCTCGAATCGAAGGGATTTCGTGTGTTGCGGTTCTGGAACCATGACGTGTTACAACAAACAACGGTGGTATTGGAGGTGATCTGTCGTGCATTGACGGAGAAAACCGCCCCCTCACCCCGGCCCTCTCCCCCTGAAGGGGAGAGGGGGTAACACTGTGGCATGAAAGTAGCGCATCACAAAAACAAACAATTCCCTCTCCCCCTGGGGAGAGGGCCAGGGTGAGGGGAAACCATGCCAGATAATTTGCTCTATATCGGCATCGACCTCGGTACCTCCGGTTGCCGCGCCAGCGCCATCGACGACCGTGACCAGCCGCAAGGTGAGGCCAGCGTCGCCCTGCCCGCAGCAAAACATAACGGCCGATACTGCGAACAAGATCCCATCCTATGGTGGCAGGCAGTAGGCGACTGCCTCGAACAGCTGCTGACACAGATCCCGGCCAACAAGGTGGCAGCCATCGCCATCGACGGCACCTCCGCCACCCTGCTGCTCACCGACGTCAACGGCAGACCGCTGGGGCCGGCGCTGATGTACAACGACAGCCGTGCCAGCGAACAGGCCACGCGTATCGCCGCCATCGCCCCTGCCGGCACCGCCGCCCAAGGCCCCAGCAGCACTCTGGCCAAGCTGCTGTGGCTACAGGATGAAGGGTTGACCGAACAGGCCCAGCACGCCTTACATCAGGCCGACTGGGTTGCGGCGCGGCTCAGCGACCGCTACGGAGTCAGCGATACCAATAACGCCCTCAAGCTGGGTTTCGATACGCAAGACAACAAATGGCCCGACTGGCTGGATGCACTGAGCATCCCGCGACGACTGCTACCGGAAGTTGTCCCCCCCGGCACCCCGCTGGCACCACTGAGCCCGGACAACGCACGACGCTTCGGCCTGCCCACGGACACCCTGGTGGTCGCCGGCACTACCGACAGCACTGCTGCCTTTCTAGCCACTGGCGCCTCACGCCCCGGCGAGGCCGTCACCAGCCTGGGTTCGACGCTGGTATTGAAGGTGATCACCGAACGGCCCGTGTTCGATGCCCGCTACGGTATCTACAGCCAGCCGCTGGTAATCAATGGCCAGCAACGCTGGCTGGTAGGCGGCGCCTCCAACAGCGGAGGAGCGGTACTGCGGCAGTTTTTCAATGACCGACAGATGCGTGAATTGACGTCCCGCCTGCGCCCTGAGCGACGCCTGTGCCTGGAATACTATCCCCTGCCCGCCCCCGGCGAGCGCTTCCCCGTCAATGACAGCCAGCTTGCGCCGCGCATGACCCCGCGCCCACACAACGACGCGCGCTTCTTTCAAGCCCTGCTGGAAGGCATCAGCCGCATCGAAAAACGCGGCTATGACTTGCTTGCCGAGCTGGGTGCGCCCTATCCTGTCACTGTACGCAGCACTGGTGGCGGCGCGGGGAATCCAGCCTGGACGGCCATACGCCGTTCGCTGCTCGGCGTGCCCATGCTCACCGCAAAGCACAGCGACGCCGCCGTTGGTACTGCCCTGCTGGCTCGTCGCGGCGCCCATCAAAATAACCGAGGTACCCCATGAGCAACCCCCTCACAGGCGCCGGCTATTTCCTGCGCGGCCTGAAACTCATTACCCAGCCAGGGCTGCGCCGTTTCGTGGCCATCCCGCTGATCATCAATCTGCTGCTCTTCGGCGGCCTGGTCTGGTTCGGCGCCAGCCAGTTCGAAAGCCTGCTGGACAGCTTTATGCCAGAGCTGCCCGGCTGGCTGCAATGGGCCGAGTGGCTGTTCTGGCTGCTGTTCGGCGTGTCCGCCCTGCTGGTTCTGTTCTTCGCCTTTTCCCTGCTGGCCAACATCGTTGCCGCCCCCTTCAACGGACTGCTGGCCGAGGCCGTAGAGGTTCATCTCACCGGCGAACAGCTCGATGTTGATAGCGGCTGGAAAAAGATGATAGCCGAGCTGGTGCCCACCTTCATCGACGAATTACGCAAGCTGCTCTACCTGCTGGCCTGTACCATCCCCTTCCTGATCCTGTTCCTGATCCCCGGCCTCAACATCATTGCGCCTTTTGCCTGGTTTGCCTTCATGGCTTGGATGCTGGTGTTGGAATATGCCGACTACCCAATGGGTAATCACGGTCTGCGCGCCGACGAACAGAAGCTGTGTCTGCGTAAGAAATGCCTGATGTCACTGGGTTTTGGCGGCAGCGTGACCCTGGCGACGATGACGCCAGTGCTGAATTTCCTGGTCATGCCCGCCGCTGTGGCGGGCGCCACGGCGATGTGGGTGGAGCAATTTCAGGGGCAGATAGGCGAATTGATCGAGGACTAAACGGTCTATATGTCACGATATATCGGGATTAAGAACAAGAAACCGCCCCGGGTCTCAATCACATCACCAGACAGGCCGATCACACGTTTGATCCGCGTGTCGTCCTCATCCGTGAGGGGGGGGGGAAGGTGATGATGTCGTCGCACGCCGGAGCACCTTACAGGCCATCCGTCAGCGGCCTTTGAGACCAAAGGCGGTTTTGTCCACAGCTGACACATCAATCACGTCGATGATCGGCGGCATAAAGCTGGTGGGGCAAAGCTGGCTTCCACTACGCCGATTCGGAGTAGCAATACGAGACCGAGCGTGTACCACGGAAAGCCTTTGAGCCAACGTAGGGGGGACATTGGTCAAATCTCTTCTTCCCGCCATGCTGCATCGTGAACAAGGGATAAGAACGTGGTTACGCGGCAAAGTTCAGAAATTTTATATCAATGTTCCGAAGTCTGAAAAATCTTGGATTTTGGAGCGGGCCATGCCCGCGATTGCCTGTTAGCAAATTCACGAGCATGGCCCGCTCCTACAGGTGTGAGGCTTGTGCCAACAAAAATTTCGCCAGCCGCTCGACGCCTTTTTCCAGTTCCGCCATGGTGGTGGTATAGGCAAAACGCAGGTGACGCTGCGGAGCATTGGCACCAAAATCCTTGCCGGGCGTGACAGCAACACCGGCCTGTTCCAGCAGCGTGGTGGCGAAGGCGGCGCTGTCGTCGCTGAAGCGGGAGCAGTCGGCATACAGATAAAAGGCACCCTGTGGCGCGCAGGGGATACCGAAACCCAGCTCACGCAGGGCCGGCAACAGGAAGTCACGACGCTGGCGGAAGGCATCACGCTGTTCATCGAGGATGGCGCGGGTGGCCGGCTCGAAGGCCGCCAGGGCGGCGTGCTGCGAAAGGGTCGGCGCGGCAAGAAAGATATTCTGCGCCAGCTTGTCGATCTCGCGCACATAGGCCTCGGGGGCCACCAGCCAGCCCAGACGCATACCGGTCATGCAGAAATACTTGGAGAAGCTGTTGATGACAAATAATTGATCCGAGATCGCCAGCGCGGTGTGGCTGTGATGCTCATCTTTCTCATAAATAAGACCGTGGTAGATCTCGTCGACAATGAGCCGACCGCCACGTTCTTCCACTACCGCCTGCATAGCCCGCAGGCTCTCGTCACTCACCAGGGTTCCGGTGGGATTGGAGGGCGAGGCCAATAGCGCAGCGATACTGCGTTCACCCCAGTTTGCCAGCAGCAGCCCAGCCGTGAGCTGGTAGCCCGTCTGCGGCCCCACAGGCACACCAAGCGCTTCACCCTCCATCAGCCGCGTGAAATGGCGATTACAGGGATAGCCGGGATCGGCCATCAGCACCTGATCACCCGGATCCACCAGCACGCCCAGGGTCAGCAATAGCGCACCGGAGGCGCCGGGGGTGACAATGATACGCTCAGGCGGCACGTCGATGCCGTAATCACAGTGGTAAAACGCACTGATCGCCTCACGCAATGCCGGCAGCCCCAGCGTCGACGTGTAGTGAGTATGACCGGCATCCAGCGCCCGTTTCGCCGCCTCGCGGATTGGCGCCGGGGTGACAAAGTCCGGCTCACCGATCTCCATGTGCACGATGTCGCGTCCCTGCGCCTCCAGTGCCCTCGCCCGCGCCAGCAGATCCATGACGTGGAAGGGCTGAATGTCCGCCATGCGGCGGGCAATGTGGGGTGGGATCACGGGCATCTCAAACCGAATGCAGGCACCGCACCAGATCCAGGTCAAGGCAGGCCGCATCACCGGCATCACCGGCCAGAACCGTGAAGGGCTGATCCGGTTCACCCATCTGGTTCAGCACGATCAGCGCATCGCTGAAATCGTCGTCGCGGGTGTAGTCATTGGTGGTAATGATAGTTTTCACTCCAGCGCCACACGACGACAGAATACCGTTGCGCGAATCCTCAAAGGCGATACAGTCCGTCGGAGTCAAATTCATCTTATTCATCGCCCAGAGATAGATATCCGGCGCGGGCTTTTTCACGGGCACAATATCACCGGCGGCAATGACTTCGAACCAGCCCATGGCGTCAGGCGCGATGGCGTGGATCAACAGCGCCTCCACGTTGGCCGGGGTGGTGGTGGTGACCACGGCCATGCGCAGACCTGCGCCGCGCGCCTCATCCAGCAGACGGCGCACACCGGGACGCAGGGGGATAGCACCTTCGGCCAGCAGGCGGGTGTAGTGTTCGGTCTTGGCGGCATGCAGGCTGCGGATGAATGCATCCAGATCTGCGGGGGCCTCGAACTCGCGGTTGAAGTCTGACAGATAATAACGCACACGCTCCTTGCCGCCGGTCACTGCGAGCAGCTGGCCGTACAGTTCAGGCGTCCAGTCCCAGTCCCAGTCCAGGCCGGCATCGGCAAAGGCGCGGTTGAAGGCCACACGGTGACCATCTTTTTCCGTGTCGGCGAGGGTGCCGTCCACATCGAATAGCAGGGCTTTCAGTTCAGACACGTTGTTAACCTTTCTATAAACGCAATCAACACCCATACTTTCACCAAGACGGCTCCCAAAACTGTTCTTGGAAATCTATACTTGGAAAAACCAAAGGGCAAAGCGCCGTAGCTTAACCAAGTGGTCACGGAGATGCACCCCCCCCTGACCTACAGTTCAAGCCGGACAGTTTTCTGCCGATAAAAAGGCTTCTGAGCGGGGAGGACAGCAAGCGATAAAATTTGCGTCACCGTGACATCTCTGATATAAGATGCGCCCTGATTTTCAGCACCTGCAATTAGGAGCACAGTCTAATGGCTGTTAAAAAGAAGGCTAAGGCCAAAGCAATGGACGACCTGGGTTACACCAACTTTACGCCCTACGAGGAAAGTAAGGGCGAAGAGTACATGAACCCCAAGCAAGTCGAACACTTTCGTGGCATTCTGGACGGATGGAAGCAGCAGCTGATGAGCAAGGTGGACGAGACCGTTCACCACATGCAGGACGATGCAGCCAATTTCCCGGATCCCAACGACCGGGCCAGTCAGGAATCCGAATTTGCCATGGAGCTGCGCACCCGCGACCGCGAGCGCAAACTGATCAAAAAGATCGACGAATCGCTGACCAACCTGGACAACGATGACTATGGCTACTGCGAGTCCTGTGGTGTCGAGATCGGCATCCGCCGTCTCGAGGCACGACCGACAGCCACCCAATGCATCGACTGCAAGACCCTCAACGAAATTCGCGAAAAACAGTTCGGCAAATAAAGCCGCCCCTGCGCTTCCCGTTTGGCTCTTTCCGTTTAAAAAAGGGCAAACCCGCAGTGGCCAATATGGCCACTGCGGGTTCTGCGCTTTCCTCCTACGATCATTCTGTCAGTTCGTGTCGTCATTCACTTCGGTGACACGCAGCTTGTTGCTGCGGGCGAAATCACGTACATACTGGTAGGCCGTCGGGTTTTCCTTCGCTAGCGAACCCTCTACCCGCAGACATTTCTGTCCGTTGATGAAACAGGGCTGAACGCCGTCAGCGTAGCGCAAGCGGTGATCCGGCCCGAAGGATGCCAGCGCCGTCGACAGACGCTCCACCCAGTCACTGGGGCGAAACTTGCGCCCGTCTTCCATGATGCCCTCGATTATCCAGCTTGTGATCATTGATTTATTACCCGTGTCGTTAAAGTATCGTTAAATGTTCTATGCGCTGCATCGTCCAGGCCCTGAAAAGCTTTACGGTAAAACCGGTTAAAATAGTCGCATGGGCCTTTCCGCAAACACTCAATCCACGAAAAGCCAATCCGCAATCTGCCGCGGACGCTTCGCCCCCTCCCCCAGCGGCCCGCTTCACTTTGGCTCATTGGTGGCGGCACTCGGCAGTTTTCTGTCCGCGCGCGCACAAGAAGGAGAGTGGCTACTACGAATTGATGACATTGATCCGCCAAGAAATGTTCCCGGCGCAGCCGATAACATTTTACGAACCCTGGAAAATTACCATCTGTTCTGGGACGGCCCGGTGCACTATCAGAGCCAGCGCTTCGAGGCCTACGCCGTGGCCCTGACACAGCTGGCCGCCGCCGGCCACAGCTATCCCTGCGGCTGTACCCGCCGGGAGATCAGCGCTGTCAGCCCCAACCATCACTATCCCGGCACCTGCCGCAATGGTCTGCCCCCGGGTCGACAGGCGCGTTCGCTGCGCGTGTACTGTGGCGGGCAAACGCTCTGCTTTACCGATGCTCTGCAAGGTCGTCAATGCCGGCAACTGGACAGCGACTTCATCGTGCGCCGTGCCGACGGCTTCTACGCCTATCATCTTGCCACGGCACTGGACGACGCCTTTCAGCGGATCACCGAGGTGGTACGTGGGGCAGACCTGCTCGACGCCACCTTTCCCCAGTTGTATCTGCAACAGCTATTGGATCTGTCTCGCCCCAGGTATCTGCACCTGCCGGTCGCCGTCACGGCCGCAGGCAAAAAACTCAGCAAACAAACCCGCGCCCGCCCCATCGACGACAGCTCGCCCGGCACGACACTGAGCCGCGCCATCACCTTCCTCGGCCAACCACCGCCGAAAGACTTGCATGGCGCAGCGCCCAGCGAACTGCTGGACTGGGCCATTGCCCACTGGCAGCTCGCATGCCTGCCACGCAGAAAAACCCTCACCATCGATACCAACGATACCAACGAAACAACGTCTTAGATGGATATCTTGACATTCTACGCGAATATTGAGGCAGTTGGACAAAGAGCCCGCGAGGCATCACCAAAAGTAGATATTTCAAGTGAGCTGACGGGGGTATTGTTGTTGTAGGAGCGAATCCTTGGGCCGCGATGGCAAAGGTGGGAATACCGTCGCGGCCTGGGGAGCCGCTCCCTTAGTTCAGCAGTTCAGCGCATTAAAATTGTTGGTCTCAACAACCTCGACTTCAGCTTTATTCCGCTGAATGCCTTCCCCCAGGATAGATTTGGTGCACTGCGGACTGCCTGCTACCATCGGCCGATCAACCACTCCATCCACCGTCACCGCAACCGAGAAGCGTCATGGACAAGCACCTGCAATCGACCCTGCACGAAGACCGTATTTTCCCACCCAGCGACGATTTTTCCGCCCGCGCCCGCATCAAGAGTCGCAAGGAGCTGGATGCCCTGCGCGCGAAGGCCGAAGCCGACCACGAAGGTTTTTGGGCCGGGCTGGCGCGCAAGGAACTCGATTGGCAGACAGATTTCACCCAGACCCTCGACGAAAGCCATGCACCCCACTACCAGTGGTTCAGCGACGGCAAACTGAATATTTCCTATAACTGTCTCGACCGTCACCTGGCCGCACACGGCGACAAAACGGCATTGATCTTCGAAGGCGAACAGGGCGATACCCGTCACATCAGCTACCGCGAACTGCACCGCGAAGTGTGCCTATTCGCCAATGGCCTCAAATCACTTGGCGTGGCGGCTGGCGACCGGGTAATCCTCTACATGCCTATGACGCCAGAGGCGGTCATCGCCATGCAGGCCTGCGCGCGCATCGGCGCCACCCACTCCGTGGTATTCGGTGGTTTTTCTGCCGAATCGCTGAAGGATCGCATCGAGAACGCCGGTGCAAAGGTCGTCATCACCGCCGACGGCGGCCATCGCGGCGGCAAGGTGGTGGCGCTCAAGGCCGCCACCGACGACGCCCTAAGCCGTGGCTGCGAAAGCCTGGAAAAGGTGGTGGTACTGAAACGCGCCGGCAACGCCGTGACCCTACAGGACGACCGTGATGTCTGGTGGCACGACCTGATCGAAGGACAGGATGAGACCTGCGAACCCCTGTGGGTCGATGCCGAGCACCCCCTGTTCCTACTCTACACCTCCGGCTCTACCGGCAAGCCCAAGGGTGTCCAGCACGCCAGCGCCGGCTACCTGCTCAACGCCATCACGACCATGAAGTGGGTATTCGACATCCGCCACGACGACATTTTCTGGTGCACCGCCGACGTGGGTTGGATCACCGGCCACACCTATGTGGCCTATGGCCCACTGGCGGTGGGAGCCACCCAGATCATTTACGAAGGCGCCCCCTCGGTACCGGACATGGGCCGTTTCTGGAAAGTCTGTCAGGATCACAAGGCCACCATCTTCTACACCGCACCCACCGCCATCCGCGCCCTGATGAAGGCCGGTGACGACATCCCCGCAAACTACGACCTGTCCAGCCTGCGCCTGCTGGGCAGCGTCGGCGAGCCCATCAATCCCGAGGCCTGGATGTGGTACCACCGCGTCATCGGTGGTGAACGCTGCCCCATCGTCGATACCTGGTGGCAAACCGAGACCGGCGCCCACATGATCGCGCCCATTCCCGGCGCCGTGACCACCAAGCCCGGCTCCTGCACCCTGCCCCTGCCCGGCATCGCCATCGATATCGTCGGCCCGGATGGCCTGCCCATCAGTGAACCCAACCAGGGCGGCGTACTGGTGATCAAGAAACCCTGGCCGTCCATGATCCGCACCGTGTGGGGCGACGACCAGCGCTATTACGACACCTACTGGGGCATGTTCGACGGCAAGTATTATGTGGCTGGCGACAACGCCCGCCGCGACGAGGACGGCTACTACTGGATCATGGGACGTATCGATGACGTACTCAACATCTCCGGCCACCGTCTTGGCACCATGGAAGTGGAATCCGCCCTGGTCGCCCATCCCCAGGTCGCCGAGGCCGCCGTGGTCGGTCGTCCACACGCCATCAAGGGCGAAAGCATCTTCGCCTTCGTGGTGCTCAAGGGCGAGCGCTCCGCAGACGGCATCGACGAAGACCTAACCCGTGAGCTACGCGACTGGGTCGCGCAACAAATCGGCCCCATCGCCAAGCCCGACGACATCCGCTACGCCGACAACCTGCCCAAGACCCGCTCCGGTAAGATCATGCGCCGCCTGCTGCGCACCATCGCCGCCGGCGAGGAGATCACTCAGGATACCTCCACGCTGGAAAATGAGGCTATCCTGCAACAATTACAGGGCAAGACCTGATGGTCGCCACCCCAGCGCATCAATGGTGACGGTGCAACCAGCAATTTCAGGTTATAAACAAACATTCGCGTGGGCACACAAAACGTGCCCACCCTACCTGACTATTTGAGGCCACCATGCACATTGAAGCCATTAAATTAAAAAACTTCAAAAGTTTTCAAGACACCGAGATGCGGGATATACCCGGTTATTGTGTGGTGGTGGGTGCCAACGGAACGGGCAAAAGCACCTTGTTCGATGTGTTTGGCTTTTTGAAAGACTGCCTGATCTTTAATGTCCGGCAAGCCTTACAGGGCCGGGGTGGTTTTTCTGAAGTGATCAGTCGTGACGCTGATGAAAATGCCTTGATTGAAATTGAAATTAAATTTCGTATGGAAATTGCATCCATTGATCGACTGGTCACCTACATCGTCAAGATAGGACAACAAGCCAACAAACCCGTTATCGCACGGGAGATACTTCGCTATAAGCGTGGTCGCTAT
>VAPF01006739.1_pt1 | contig 12318 bp, 8 predicted proteins | sample 3393931 | NCBI WGS metagenome assembly VAPF01 (sample SAMN08290437, study PRJNA428436) | hydrothermal vent metagenome | isolation source: Deep-sea hydrothermal vent chimney | place: Atlantic Ocean: South-mid Altantic Ridge | depth 2773 m m | reverse complement strand
TTCAATCGCCTCGGCGGTTTTGGCCACCAGTACATTAATTTCTTTCGCCGCATCAGCAGACTTTCCGGCAAGGTTACGAACCTCGGATGCCACAACCGCAAATCCACGCCCGTGCTCGCCCGCTCTAGCCGCCTCCACCGCCGCATTTAAAGCCAATAAATTGGTTTGAAATGCAATACTGTCAATTAAACTGGTAATGCTGCTAATTTGCTCCGAAGCCTCTTTAATACCTTGCATCGCATCTTGTGTTTCATGCATGGTTGCATTGGCATCCACCAAAATCGTTGACTGCCCTTCTGCAATCGTTCGAGATACTTTGGTCGATTCCAAATTGCTTTCCACTTGCGCGGAGGTTTGCTCCATCGCGGAGGCCGTTTGCTCCAAAGATGTCGCCTGTTCACGTGTACGCTCATTTAACTGTTCCGTACCAGAAGAAACCGACTGTGCCGAATCACGCACCTCCAGAGCAACCCCTTTAACGGTAGAAATAACCTCTCTTAAATCAGTCACCGCTTTATTAATCGCCTGCTTGGCTTCATCAATTTTATATTCATACGCGTTCGAAATCTGGTGCGTAAAGTCCCCCTCTGCAATACGTTGAGACGCCTCAACAATATCATCAAAACCTTTCTCAAGGTTATCCATAGAGGTATTAATAATGGTAATTAACGCTTGAATATCCCCACTGGCCGTTACATCAATTCGTTGCGTAAAATCGCCTTTAGAGGCTTGAACCATCACACGATCAATATCCTTAAAGACCGAAGACAAATCATGCATGGTATTTTTAGCGGACTCTACAATTTCATAATACTCACCCTTTAGCGTATTTGGATGTTCATTGCCAAACTCGCCTTTTCGCAAATCGGTTAAGACCGAATTAATACGTCCAAATGTATTTTGCAATCCATCCATCGTGGTATTAATTTGGTCTTTAATAACCAAAAAATCCGCCTTATAATCGGTCGTGATTCGAGTGGCTAAATCCCCCTGTACAATATGGCTTAAAGCATTTGAAGAGTCATTCATGACTTGTTGAAATAGGGATACCTGCTTATTATAAGCGCGACCTAAATCCGCCATTTCATTACGACCAATCACATCCGCACGCTTAAATAAATCGTTTGAATTAACCGCTTCCGTAATCTGTTCTTCCATTCGTTTAATCGGACGAATCAACAATAACCAAAGCAATAACAATAATGTGAAGGTGGTTACAATCGTAGAAACCGCCACCCCATAAAAAGTCCCTTCGACCACCGCTAAATTTTTATCTAAATACGCTTCAAACTCTTGTGCCGCAATACTGACAATCATCGTACCAATGGCTTCCCCTCTCACATCTAATATGGGTCTGGATATGTGCATGTACCCATCTTGATAGATCACGCCCTCTTTTATAACCAAATTAATGGAGACATTTTTTAAAATATTAAGCGACTTGGAAGCATCTAATTTTTCTTTAACCAACGTATTTTGATCAAGATGATAGCCCCCATCATGACCAATCAAAGGGGAGTCATCGCTCACTCTACCAGGAATTTGCTTAAGATATTTATCTGCAATCGCAATGGTGAAAAAGTAGCCTGATAATGACTCAATTTCTTCTTTAACAGAGCTAAAATCTTGACTCATCTCTGCCACGCCCACCACCTCGCCTTCAAAATGCAATGGAATGGCCGACTTAAGTGTTAACCCCTCTTTTTCTAACACAAAAAAGGAGCCCGATTTATCACGACTTAACGTCTCATTAATATAAACTCGCGCCACAGGAATAATATCCTGCTCTTCTTCACTCACCCAAGAGCGGTACATAGAGTTCCCTTCGGCATCAAAAATTTGCATGGCAATATTTTGCAAGACCGAATTACTCTTATAATGCTCGTTAATGCCATTAAATTCATCCACCAGCGTATCAATGTCCAGCTCTTCCACCGCGCTACGAACAAACTCCGATTTCGTTAGTCCGACTAAATTGGTTTCACCAATTAATTTATTTTTATCAATAAACCCTTCTAATTCGGCTTCAACCGTTTTAGCGTAGCTATCAATGGAGCTTTTTAATACCTCTTTTTTTTGTACTTGCCCATTCATAAAGGCGACTAAAAGAATCAAACTGGAGGTAATTACGGCAGCAGCAATCATCATTGGAAGTGATTTTAATTTAAACACACGCCCAATTGTTGACATAAAAAAGGAGGAGGCAAATGTGCCTTCCACCACTTTTACTTTACCCTGTGAAAGTAGCTGAAAGCGTGTTTTAACCGCCTTCGTTTCTTCTGCGGTAAGTAAGCGATTAACAGAGGTATAGCCTTGATAATTTCCCGCAGAACCCTGTGGAAAGAGCGTCATGGATAAATAAACATCAGCACCTGAATGGTTTTTTTCAATCACATAACCATGATATGGCAGGCCCTGTGTTAAAACCGCTTTTAAATCCTCTTGTATCAGCTTTGGAAAGTCATTGGTTCTAAAATTTTGAATGGGCTGATTTAGCATTTCATCAAGCGAATAGCCCAATAAATCTAAATAGTCTTGATTCACTTCAGTGATAATACCCTGAGCATCAACCTTAGCCGATGGACGCAAATTTTTCATCCTGCTTCCTTTTTATGATTTTTTGAGAGGCCTTTGCACGTGAAGAACGCGAGAGAAAAAAATGATAAAATTTTCCTGATTGAGGCGAAAATCGTAGGGAATAGCCAGCTATTCGCAAGGTTTTCAACGAAAATCAGGGTTATTTTAGCCTTTTTTATCCGTGTATCCTTTCGTGCAAAGGTCTCTTTGAATACAAACTGCATAAAGATTTTTAAATTTATCCACTTGATAAGAACAAAAGTAAACAAATCAAAGCACCCTTAACCCCCTACCCCTTAAAAAAGGGGGGGGGGGGGGGCAGAAAATGTTAAATTGGTGTTATTTAATGACCTTAACAGAGGAATTAACACTGGCATCATTCACATACCCAATTGAACCAGGATTAGAAGAGATATACTTAATCACTTCCGAATCGGAATTTAGCGTTTTTGGAGGTGACATACGCCCAGAAAATACTTTGCGTTTAATTTTCTTTTCAACGCTTGAGGCACTCTTACCAATAACCTCACTGTAAAACGCATCGGAAGCCGCTGCATTTTCAACCAGTTGAGCCGTTGTTTTTCCTTTCCAAGCATTGGTCACATCCTTTGCAGAATAACTGTCCGAAGGGTTTGTAACCGCCACAACGCCCGCAAAAGCCACGGATAAAGGCATCATTAAAACAGTTGCTATAATTAATTTTTTCATGAAAACTCCTTAAAACATGGTTTCTAGTGTTAAGTTAAAGACTTTGGCTGATTTTAGTGTTGTTAAAGCATTCCCTGCATTATCCTCTACTAAAGTATTTCTATACACCCCATAAATACTTTGATCAGAAGGGCTTTTACCAAACTCATAATTTGTCACTTCTGCCTTAATGGCCACTTTAGAAAACTCATATTTCATTCCAATGCTCAATGCATTAAAGTCAGAGTTAATACCAAAGGGTACAACACCAGGCAATAGAGGTGCTCGATTTTTATCGTCTGTTTCTTGAGTCTGATAGGTTAAGTAAGGTGTGAAATCTCCAAAATGATAGCCCAACGTTACATAAGCTCCTGTTAAATTTGTAATGCCTTTGGCATCTTCAACCGTCCGTTTTGCAAACTCTGCCGTGGCCAATACCCCTCCGTCATCATAACTTGCCCCAACAGTTAAAAAGGAGCCCATATCATCATTTAAAAACAACTTTTCTGTAGTAGAATTTGCGTTATAAGCTGGGTTATTCATTTCACCAATCGTATAACCCGCCCTTACTTTCCAATCATCCCCAGCAAGTGAGGCATTAATACCTGCTAGGTAATTGGCATCTAATTTACCCCCTCCCCCTCCAAGCGCATTAAACCTACTAAAGTCCACTTCAACCTGCTCTTTACCTATATAGGGCTGCACTTGAAACTCTAAATCACTGTCTGTGTAATGTGTAAAAATCAAATCCAAACCATTATAGTTTGGAAACGGCGCTTGACCATACACCGCTAGAGGTGAGGTTGCCGTTGTTTTAACGTAGCCCACATCTAAATATTCAGAGTCCAAGTAAAAAGGTGCACGAAGGCGACCTATACGAACTTTAAGCCCCTCAGTGGCTTGAAAAGATAAAAAAGCCATTTGTAACGTCATTTGCATTTTTTCATCAATGGTTGCATCTTCAGACAGCTTTACTTGCGCAGTGGCCGAAAATTTATTATTTAATTTCACATCGGCCTGTAAGCCAATTAAAGAAGTTTGCCCCCAAGAACCTTTATTGGTCGTACCATTCACTTTACTGCCTTTTTCATCATTTTGTGAATAGCCAAGGGTTCCAAAACCAGAAAAATTTACATCAACCGCCAGTGCAGATGTTGATGCCAATGTTATTGCGGTGATCAAAAGCGTTTTATTGAATATTTTCATTTCTGCTCCATACATTAAAAAAAAACCAAAAGATTTTAAACCATGCTCTCTACCAGTACCTACTACCTACCCTACAAAACCACTCTTTCGGACAAAAGTGATAAGAGTACTTAATAATGAAATTCGCCAATTTCTACCTATAAAGTAGATACCATTAAAAACGAAAACCAATCATATACGCGGATTTAATTTAAATCAATATAGCCATGATAATTAAGAAGTTTTTAACAAAATAAAGACCGTATTTACGCGTAATACGCCCCATAAAGCAGGCATAAAAACTACTAAAGAACAGCATAATACCCACCGTATGGGCAGAAAGAATAAGGGAAGAATTTTAGGCATAAAAAAACCCGCACAAGGCGGGTTAATTTAAGAATATGGTGGCTACACCGGGATTTGAACCTGGGACCCCATCATTATGAGTGATGTGCTCTAACCAACTGAGCTATGTAGCCAAAAGAATTCGCGTATTATAGAGGCTCTACAGTATATGTCAATATGAGACTTCTAAATTTCGCTGGTTTTTAAACGTTAAATCGAAAGTGCATGACATCGCCATCTTGAACGATGTACTCTTTGCCCTCTAAACGCTGTTTACCCGCGGTTTTAGCACCCGAATCCCCTTGGTACTCAATAAAGTCATCGTACGCGGTCACTTCAGCACGAATAAAGCCTTTTTCAAAATCGGTATGAATTGCACCTGCGGCTTGCGGTGCCGTTGCACCCTTTTTAACCGTCCAAGCGCGCACTTCTTTCTCCCCAGCCGTAAAGTAGGTTTGCAACCCTAACAACTCATATCCCGCACTAATCACACGATTAAGCCCTGGCTCTTCTTGACCAATCGCATCAAGAAAATCGGCTTTATCTTCGGCATCCAGCTCGGCAATTTCGGCTTCAATCGCGGCGCAAATGGGTACGACCACTGCCCTTTGCTTCTCAGCCAATGCACGCACCGCGTCTAACATGGCGTTATCTTCAAAACCGTCTTCGTCTACATTGGCGATGTACATCATTGGCTTAACGGTTAATAGGTGTAAATCCTGTAACGACTCTAGCTCATCCTCCGTTAAGCCTATTAAACGAATTAACTGCCCTTCTTCAATTCCTTTTGCCACTTTTTGCAATAAGTTCAATCGAGCAGTGGCTTCTTTATCACCACTTTTGGCGATGCGCTGAACCTTGGCAATCGCTTTATCAATCGCTTCCATATCCGCAAGCGCCAGTTCCATATTAATGACTTCAATGTCATTAATAGGGTCAATTTTTCCTGCAACATGCACAATGTCATCATTTTCAAAACAGCGTACCACTTGAACGATGGCATCGGTTTCACGAATATTGGCTAAAAATTTATTTCCTAACCCTTCACCTTTAGACGCACCTTCGACCAATCCAGCAATGTCCATAAAATCGACGGTTGCAGGCATGACACGCTCTGGCTTAACAATTTCAGCCAGCGCATTTTCTCTAGCATCTGGTACTGGAACAACGCCCACATTAGGTTCAATTGTACAAAATGGATAGTTTGCAGATTCGATGCCTGCATTGGTTAATGCATTAAACAGTGTCGATTTTCCAACGTTTGGTAGTCCAACGATTCCACATTTAATTGCCATTTTGATTCTCCTAAAAGTAAAACTAAGGGGGGGGGGATAAAATTATTTTGAATGAAGCACGTGCATGGCCTTTTGCATATCATCTTGAATAACATCTGGCATTACTTTGCTTGCACGATAAACAGCATCATCAATCAATTGTCGGTCTATTTTTGAAGGGGCTTTTAAAACGTAATCCACCACTTGATCTCGATGACCTGGGTGACCAATTCCTAAACGTAAACGCGGAAAAGCTTTGCCCATCACCGCAATCATGTCGCGTAAACCATTGTGACCGCCATGGCCACCGCCGAGCTTAAGCTTAGCAACACCCGCATCCAAATCCAGCTCATCGTGCACCACTAAAATGGATTCGACAGGAATTTTATAAAACTGAGCAAATGCTTGAATGGATTGACCGCTTCGGTTCATAAAGGTTGCGGGCTTTAGTAACCAAACATCCAGACCATTCGCTTGAACCCTTGCCACTTCACCTAGAAACTTGGTCTCTGGACGAAATACAACACCGTATTGGTGCGCTACCTCGTCCACAAACCAAAAACCAGCGTTATGTCGAGTCTGGTCATATTTATTGCCTGGATTTCCCAGGCCAACAATTAACTGAACAGATGACATAAACGCTGGCTCTTAGTTATCTACAAAGAAAGATTAACGTGCTTTTGCTTTACTGATGCTTACAACGGATTGATCGTAATCACTGTTGCCATGCGCCAATGCTCTAATTGCAACGCCTTTTGGTAAAGGTAGCTCAGAAAGACGCATGCTTGTGCCTGCTTCCATCGCAGAGACATCAACGGTAACCTCAGTTGGTAGGTCTTTCGCAAGACAACTAACTTCAACCGTAGACTGCAAGAAAGACATCATTCCACCCGCTTTAACACCCGCAGATTCTTCTTGACCTACAAAAACAAACGGCACTTTTTTCACAAGAGTGTTTTTGCCTGCACGTTGAAAATCGATATGAAAAACGGCACCCGTTGCTGGATGGCGTTGAATATCTTTTACCACACAGGTTTCAGTTTTTCCACCTTCTACATCAAGGGTCAATACGGTATTAAATAAAGATTCATCTTCAAACGCATGCTTTACAAAATTTGCGAGTAAGGAGATCGATACCGCTTCTTTTCCTGCACCATAAACGATGGCTGGGATTCTATTCGCATGACGAAGGCGGCGGCTCGCACCTTTCCCTTCTTCTGTACGAAGGTTTGCTGTCCAATTCTGGCTCATGTTATTTACTCCAAAGATCGATAATATTGATCAAAAATGTTCTAAAATCACTTTTGGTTATGAACAATAAAATCTGATTAAAATGTCTTACGCTCGCGACCAAACGTAAGGGAAGCGAGGATTATACTTAAAATTTTAATTTTTTCTATCTTTTTAAGCGCTTTTTGTAAAATAATCAAACACTTCTACATACCAAAAAAAATGCCCATCACTGGGCATTTTAAAAAATATAAACATCGCTTAGACCTAAATTCGCAACTTCACTGCGGATTCAAGTTAGGGTCTGAATGATTCATCAAAGAGGTTACCGACTCATCTTGGTTAATACGACGAATGGTCTCTCCTAAAATATTAGCAATGGTAATTGTTCTAATTTTAGCACACTCTTTTATCGCTTTTGTTTGAGGGATTGAGTCCGTTACAACCACCTCTTTTAAAGCAGAATTTATAATATTATCAACGGCAGAACCAGATAATACCGCATGAACCACGTAGGCCGACACGCTGTTTGCACCTCGTTCCATTAATGCAGTTGCCGCCTTGCAGAGTGTTCCAGCGGTATCCACCATGTCATCTACAATCAAGCAGTCGCGCCCTTCAATGTCACCAATGATATTCATCACCTGTGCAACATTGGCTTTTGGGCGACGCTTATCAATAATTGCCATCTCTGCATTTAAGGCTTTCGCCACCGCTCGTGCTCGAACCACGCCACCCATATCGGGCGAGACAATCACGATATTATCTAGATCACAATTTTTCTGCATGTCTTCAACCAACAAAGGCGAGGCGTATAGATTATCCACAGGTATATTGAAAAAACCTTGAATTTGATCCGAATGTAAATCCACCGTTACAACACGCTGAGCGCCTGCATTTGAAATCATATCGGCGGTTAAACGTGCGGTAATGGGAACGCGTGCAGAGTGAGGACGACGATCTTGGCGTGCAAATCCGTAATAAGGAATGACCGCAGAAATACTGCTGGCGGATGCCCGTTTAAGCGCATCAATCATTACCAGCATTTCCATTAAATTAACGGCGGGTTCTGGCGTGCAGGTGGGTTGTAATACATAAACATCTTGACCACGAACAGATTCTTTAATTTCGACCATGATTTCGCCATCGCTAAATCGACCAACATCTGCGTTGCCTAAAGGAATTTCTAAATACTTTGAAATTTTCTCAGCCAGACTGACATTTGCGTTTCCCGCAAAAATCATGACATTTTTAGTAGCCATTTACAGGCGCTCCTGTTCGAGGAAAAAATGATTTGGGGAATTTGGAAAGGATATTGGCAGGGCTGGCAGGATTTGAACCTGCGGTACACTGGATCAAAACCAGATGCCTTACCACTTGGCTACAGCCCTTTAATATCGTTGTCGTTAAAGACAGATGCGTATTATCCATGTATTTTTTAAAAGTTCAATACTAAACTGAAAAAAAACAAAAAATACTCGCTGCTTTAACATCTCCCGTTTCCTTGATTAAACATCAATTCGCGGGGCTTTCTAAGTTTGTGCTTTCTAACGCCTTAATTAAACCCTGTAACGTCTCATTTTGCAAAAAATCTTTATGATTTTTTTGCCACAAAGCACGCGCTTGCTCTCGCTCACCTAATTGCCAGTGTGTACGAATCATGTGTATCAAAACTTCATCATCCATCTGAATGTCCAGCGCTTTTTGCAGATACGTTTTCGCTAACGCATACTGTCCTTTTTGAAAATACAACCAACCCACACTGTCTAAAATATAGTAACTCTCTGGATTGAGTTCATAAGCTCGTTGCAAAAGAACCTCTGCTTCGGCTAAATTTTCATTTCGCTCCGCATAATGGTAACCGAGTGCATTGAGCGCATCCGCTTCATTGGGATCAATCTCAATCACACGCTTTAAATTTGCAACATACGAATCCAATTGCTTTAAATCATAAAACAACATGGCTTGATTCATTAATGCACCCATGTGATTAGGCGCTAACGCTAATATCTCGTTGTACGCCTCAATAGCACGCTCTGGTTGGCTTAATTCACTGTAAAAGATAGCCTTTGCACGATGCACCTTAAGGATGTCTCTAACCTGCTTTCCTTCAATACGATTCAAAATCTCAAAGGCATGATCGGGCGCCTCTTTTGAAAAATGCATTTCGGCTTGATGTAACTGTGCATCCACGTAATAAGGCCCCAACTTAACACGTTCAAAATACGATAAGGCTTTATCGGTGGCTTTCATTTCTTGGTTAATCAACCCTAAATAGTAATTTACTACATCGGAGTACCCTTTTTGATCCTCAACTTTTAATAAATTTTTCTCTGCCTGCTTAAAGTTTTTTTGTTCAATTTGAACCAGAGCTAAAGATAGACGAGAGGTGTAGGCGTTAGGCTCTGCGTTTAAAATCAGGTTGTAGCGCACAGTGGCCGCATCATAACGAGAAGCTTGCACTTCCAAGCGCGCCATACGCTCTTGAACCAACCAATCTTTTGGGTATTTTTTTAAATACCCTTCTAGCTCGGAAATGCCTCTTTCAGCAGGCGGATTTTGCAAATAAAGCTTCGCTAAAAACTGATGTATTTTAGATTCTGAATCTTCGGTTTGGCGCGCTCTTGCTTTTTCTAACGCATCCAGCGCAACATCAAATTGATTAAACGCATCCGCCACTAAACCCATCGAAAAATAAGAGGCCCATGTATCAGGGTATTTTTTGACCAGTGCTTTCATAAACACAAGACCTGGTTCAGACGGGGAAGACGCACCCACTTTTTGGGCAGCAAGCAACAAGTCTTGTTCGAGTGGGATCTTAGAAAGCCCACGGTAACGCTCCCAATCGCTCAATGCCTTCTTAACATCGTTTTGACGCAAAGCAATTAAAAAAGAAGCACGCCAAGGCGTGGTAACATTCGGAGAAATTTCGCGCCATAAGGACGTTGCCACTTCAATTTTTTGCGCGTCATAAGTTTTCATTGAGAGCTGAAACGCCCGCTCCGCTAAATCTGGACTGCGTATTTTATAAGCCAGCTTAAATATAATATCAAACGCTTGCGCTTCAAAGCCCTTTAGAGCCATCATCTCTGCCACTAATATTTGATACATATCCCCCGCTTTGAGGGGGATGACCTGTTCTTTAGACTCAACAGCAGGCACAACCTCTTCTGCCACGACTAAACCTGAAGAATCCTCCCCCGAAATAAGCGCTTCTTTTTGAAAACACCCCGTCAACAAAAGCAAACTACCAACACCAAGTGCCAACCAGCGAATGTTACGAACTTTATTTTGCTGTGGTTTACACAGCCTTTGATTCAACACAAAACCGTCCTAATCTACCTTAATTATGAGCATAAGCCCTACATTTGAATGACTATTTTTACATATTCTACTGCGCTAAGGAAATTTTTACCCCCCTCTTATTAAAAATTCTAACCCCCTCTTTTCAGCTCTTACCAATAAAAGAACTTGCAATTCCCTTCATAATTTAGCAGAATTACGGCTCTTTAGTGGCAGATCTCCCTCTGCTTTATTCGGATTAAATGGTATAGCCTTTATTATATGAACCTTATTACACTCGGTGTTAATCACGAAACGACGCCTGTCGATATCCGAGAAACGGTTTCATTTACCTCTGAACGCGCCCATTTAGCGGTTGCTGAACTCAAGACATTGTCGTTAATTTCAGAATGTATTATTTTATCAACCTGTAATCGTACTGAAATTTATTGCATTTTAAAAGAGAACAAAAGCCAGCAAGACATTCAAGACTGGCTGCATACGTTCTTTGGACTAGAACACAGCACCTTAACACCTTATCTTTATGCACACCATGATTTAGACGCGGTTAAACACATTATGCGTGTTTCCAGTGGCTTAAACTCCCTTGTATTAGGTGAGCCTCAAATTTTTGGGCAAATTAAAGATGCTTACAACGCCGCCCGTAAGTCCAACAGCATTAACCGAACCTTAGAAAGCCTGTTTCAACATATTTTTAAAACGGTTAAACAAGTTCGAACCGACACTGCCATTGGTTCCAGTCCCGTTTCAGTTGCCTTTTCGGCCGTGGCGCTGTCCAAACAATTTTTTGGCGATCTTTCTAAGCAAACGGCCTTATTACTGGGTGCTGGTGAGACCATTGAACTGGTGGCGCGTCACTTAAAAGAAGCCAAAATTGGCAATTTAACCATTGCCAACCGAACCCTTGAACGCGCCCATAATTTAGCAGAAAGCGTGGGGGGCTATGCCATTCAACTGGATGAGATTGATAACCACCTGCACGAAGCCGACATTGTGATTGGATCTACTGGCAGCACAACGGCCATTTTAAAACAAACCCAAGTAAAACAAGCACTAAAAAAACGTAAAAACACCCCGATGTTCATGGTGGACATTGCGGTACCGCGGGACATTGAAGCCAGCATTGGCAAGCTCGAAAATGTCTATCTTTACACCGTGGATGATCTGCAAGAAATTATTGAAAGCAATAAAGCCTCAAGGCAAACGGCGGCATTAGAAGCCGAAGAAATTATTGAGCTGCAAGCTAATAATTTCATGGCACAACTTAAAGCCACACAACAAGTCAACCCTCTAATTAAAGAGTACCGCCAACATGCGATGGCACTTAAAAAAGATGCCTTAGACCATGCGCTACATCAATTAGAGCTTGGCGGAAAGCCCGAAGAGATCATTAAAACCTTGGCGAACCAACTTACCAACAAACTGATTCATACGCCCACCTCGACCCTTCACCATGCAGGAATCGAAGGCAATAAAACGTTAATTGAGTGCGCAAAACACATTTTAATTTGCAATCAATCTCCAACAAAACCTAATACTTAGCGAACGCATGCACCGCTAATTGCTTTAGCACCCTCTCATGTATACACCCTTTTCAATCCAATTAACCTTTTCAAAAAAAATCGAGACACGCAGTGAAAGACTCTATTCGCAGTAAATTAGAACATTTGGCAGAACGCTTAGATGAAGTCAATGCCTTAATTTGTGAACCTGATGT
>VAPF01073600.1_pt1 | contig 12319 bp, 6 predicted proteins | sample 3393931 | NCBI WGS metagenome assembly VAPF01 (sample SAMN08290437, study PRJNA428436) | hydrothermal vent metagenome | isolation source: Deep-sea hydrothermal vent chimney | place: Atlantic Ocean: South-mid Altantic Ridge | depth 2773 m m | reverse complement strand
GGCGACTGGCCAGAAACCATCCCGGTTAAATCGGCATTATCGATTTTATACCTGGGTTTGATCGGTTCTGCGATAGGCTTCCCGCTGTATTTTTACCTGTTGAAAAACCTCGCACCAGAGCGAGTTGCCATCGTTACACTGATCACACCCATTACTGCTTTGCTGTTAGGCTCATTTTTAAATGGCGAAACCATCAGCAGTAAAGTCTGGCTGGGGACAGCATTGATTCTGTTAGGGCTGGCAATATACGAATACGGAAAATACTTACCACACGTAAAAAAATGGAAGGTACGCTGGCTACAACGCCCCTTGTAAAAGCAGTTAATAGATAACAGTGGATAGTGGATAGGTAAAAAACAAAAAAGCTGGCGTTTAAGTGACAGGTGATTTTAAAATTCACTATTCACTATTCACTATTCACTATTCACTATTATTCTATGCCTGAGCCATTAAAAAACCTGTACAACAAAACCTTGATCGAAAATCTTGGCGACAGCATTTTCGAGCACTGCAGCAGCTTTGACAAAAAAGCTTTCAAACAATCAGTGTTTGATAAAGACTGGAAACATAAAGAACTAAAAAAGCGCATGCGACATATTGCACAATGTTTACATCTGCACTTACCGGCCGACTATAAAAAAACCATCAATGTTCTCAAATCTGCATCAAGTCAGTTCAGTGGTTTTGAATACATGTTTTTTCAGGATTATGTGGAATGTTATGGCCTGCACGATTTTAAAACATCTATCATCGCGCTGGAACATTTTACAAAATATGCCAGCTCTGAATTTGCCGTGCGTGCTTTCATCCTGCAGGATGAAAAACGCATGATGAAACAGATGGCGCAGTGGGCCACATCAGACAACCACCACGTGCGACGTCTCGCCTCAGAAGGTTGCCGACCTCGACTGCCATGGGCGATATCGCTACCCTCTTTTAAAACAGAGCCAAAGCCAGTACTGGCCATCTTAAAAACATTGATGAAAGACGACAGTGAATATGTACGCCGCAGCGTGGCCAACAACCTGAATGATATTTCCAAAGACCATCCTGATGTTATCATCGACTGGTCACAGCAATGGCTTGGAAAAAATGAAAGCACTAACCGCCTTATAAAACATGCCTGCCGCACATTACTAAAGCAGGGAAACCAGCAGGTTATGATGTTATTTGGTTTCGGCACAACAGAACATATCAAAATAAATTCTCTAACAGTATCACCGAGAATTACATTGGGTGAAAAGCTGGAGTTTTCTTTTTCGATAAAGAGCCAGAAAGAAAAACTGGGGAAATGCCGCCTGGAGTTCGCCATCGATTTTGTGAAAGCTAATGGCAGCTTAAATCGAAAAGTTTTTAAAATCTCAGAATCTAACTATGATGAAAAACAAAAAGATGTCTCGAAATATTTTTCATTCAAAAAAATATCAACCCGAAAATACTACGCAGGAAAACATCGACTCAGCATCATAATCAATGGCGTCGAACTAAAATCAAAACCGTTCAATCTAGGGAACCTCTGATTAAGTCTGGCACAAGCTGACTAAACGCAGCATTAGCAACCAGCTCAACCTGTTAATCAATGCCACATGTGTTAATAACTCTGCTTTATCGCAACAAACCATCATTCTCAATACAGCCTTTGGCACACCAGTAAGCAACGATTCGCAGACAGGTTATGCCGACCAGGTAGCCAAAGAAGCCTTTAAGGGCATCTCTATTAATTGGTTATAACTTATAGAGCATGCGCCTACCCACAGAAAGAGCACTGATCAACGCCAACTGCGGTATTGATGATGGTGAATTAGGCCGAATTGTCGAGCTACAAAAAAATACCCGAACCTTATCCAGGCGCCGGAATCAATGCTGACCACTAATATGATACTGCTTGCAAAAACATGAAGACATCGTACCCGAACTCACTGATGTACTCCGACAAATAAAAGGCAATGGCATCTCCAATATAATATTTAAGCAGATATTAAAACCACTATTGCAATAAAAAAGGGAGTACATAATGCACTCCCCAAAACATTTAAAAACTGTTTTATTTGTTAATCAACATCCTGCCAGTCCATCATTCTGCGGCTTCTTCTATTTTCATCGTCATGACGTTTGTTAAGCTTCGACGCTTCTTTCATAACATGATAGATGTAGTTCTGCTCCTGTACACCGTGCATAAGATACGCACCCGGACCACCAGCATAAATCGCAACATCTTCTGCTGAATGTGTTTCAGAACCCAGTGGCACCAGCGCTTCCTGATGGAAACCTTCATCTTCGGTATCGATACCAGTCAGGTCTGCAACACGGCCTGTCTGCACAGGCACTTTATAATGTGTATCGCCACCTGTTTCCAGCATCGCATAACCACGACCATTGGTGTAACTTACGGTGGTGTAAGGCATGCCATCTTTCGCCATTGAGAATGTATTTTTCGATACACCGCGATTGTCATTCCCTATCACTTTACCCAGAATAGGGTTGCCGCGTGTTGGATAACCCGCAATAGTAAAGACATGGCTGTGATCAGCAGTCACAATGATCAGGGTATCGTCACCACTGGTTTTCTCCATTGCGGCTTTTACTGCATTAGAAAACTCAATAGCATCAGTCAGCGCACGATACGCATTACCCGCATGATGACCATGATCGATACGACCCGACTCAACCATCAGGAAAAAGCCTTTGTCGTTTTTCTTTAGTACATCAATCGCTTTGCTGGTCATCTCTGTTAATGAAGGCTCACCGCCAACATCAGCGCCACGATCTGCGTTGTACTCCATATGTGAACGATCAAACAGACCTAAAAGGTGATCCGTTTTGTTAGCATCGATGGCATTAAACTGATCTTTGTTCCATACAAATGCGGCGTTGTTATAATTGCTCACCCATTCTTCAGTCAAATTACGCTGGTCATCACGCTCACCGGTTTTGCCAGCGTCTTCCAGGTCAGCCATGTTACGTGGCCAGAAATTACGACGACCACCACCCATAGCAACTTCCAGACCATCACCATAAGGGAATTCAACTAACTGGCGTGCAATATCTTTACAGCCGTTATCAACCGCATTCTGTGATAGATCATGATCATCTTCCCAGTTGCGTTCTGGTGTATGTGCATATGTTGCCGCTGGTGTCGCGTGAGTCAGACGCGCTGTTGTTACCACACCCGTTGACAGGCCGGCCATTTCAGCTTGTTCAAGGTAAGTTGTTAACTCATTACCTTTGCTGCTGGCGCAGTCACCGCGAAAAACATTCTGGTTTACCGCAATTACGCCTGCCTTGCTTTTTACACCAGTCATCATTGCCGTCATAGTGCCGGCAGAGTCTGGTGTTTGCTGGTTTGTGTTATAGGTTTTGCTTAAAGCAGTATACGGCAACATCTCGAATGACAGCTGATTCTCTTCGCCAGTTTCACCGCGAAGCTGACCTTCAAGAATTCGTGCGGCGGTAACCGTTGATATACCCATACCATCACCGACAAACAAGATGACATTTTTTGCACGATGTTTATTGGCGCGCAAATCTTTCGCTGCTTCCACAGCATGTTCACCATCGGCATACCATTTCGCCGGTGACTCATTGACCTGACCTGCCTGTGCTACTCCGACCAGTGCGGCACCTATGGCACCTGCAAGTAACGGACTAACAAACTTTATTTTTTTCATTTTGTAACCCCTAACGATTAACGCAGCATGATTGCCGCAGAATATAACAATGAAGAACACAGCCGCGCTGAATTCTGGATTGTGAAGATACGCAAGGATTGTGACGAAACGGTGTCACCCACTTGAAGAAACTATGAAACTAATAAACCGGACTAATAAACAGGAAAGGTTTGAATTAAGGGCACCTCTATTAATTGCTTGCTTTACTCAGGTATGAGTGATTTGTAATTATCCGGCAGCTGAACAAACCGTTTGATACCAACTCATAACTATGCAACGATAAAACGCTCAACTCAGACAACACAACAATCAGGTTTGCCTTCACCGATGGAAAAAAATAAAAACACGCTGGACACATACAGCAAAGCACATGCCTTCAACATGGACAGCGCGCCATACGGCACCATCGCCGAGATCGGCGCAGGCCAGGAAACCTCACGCTGGTTTTTTAAAGTGGGCGGCGCTGCAGCAACCATCGCCAAAACCATGTCTGCCTATGACATGATGTTCAGTGATTCGATATACGGCCCATGCAAACGTTATGTCAGCCGGGAAAGACTGCAGGCGATGCTGGAAAAAGAGTACCAGCTTGTCATCGAACGCCTGAACGACATACGCGGCGAACAATGCACGTTTTATGCCTTCGCCAATACCGTTGCCACTTTCAACTACAGTCAGCAACGCGCAGGCAACGGCTGGATAGGTATTCGCTTTCAGACCCACCCGCAGGAACCAGCATCCCAGATCGAGCTGCACGTGGTACTCAAAGGAAAATCCAGCAGCCAGGACCAGGACACTCTCGGCATCCTCGGTGTAAACCTGATCTACGGCGCGCACTATCATCACCACGAACCACTCAACTTGCTCACATCGTTGATGGATAACCTCAGCACCGGACTGCTGGAAATTGACATGATCGACTTCACCGGCCCGGCTTTTGAATCTGTCGATAATCGTTTGATGGCACTCTACCTGGTCAAACATGGTCTCACACAGGCTGCCATTTTTAATGCAAACGGCCAACTGGTGCAGCCCTCAGATGCTCTGTATAAAAAAGCAGTACTGGTCGAACGCAGCCGTTTCCGCCCGCCGACATTATTAACCATGAACATACTGGACAGTGCTTACCAGGCTTTCATCAATGAACCTGATGTGACAGCCGATGACGTTATGGTGTTAAGCGAGATGACATTGCAAAACCTGTGTGCGCGTGATGAGAACGGCTCTGTTAGCGAGGTTGATATCGAAGATTTTCTCAATCGCATAGAAATATTATGCGCACTCGGTAAAAATGTAATGATCTCCAGCTTCGGTGAATTTTACAAACTGGCGCAATACCTGTTCAACCAGACAAACAAACCCATCGCCATCGCGCTCGGCATCCCCAATCTGTTAAATATTTTTGATGAACAATATTACGAAAATCTAAACGGCGGCATCCTCGAAGCGTTTGGCCTGTTGTTCAGAAATGATATGCGACTTTATGTCTGCCCAAAAACCGATGGCAACAAAGACGAACTGATCACTGTTAATAATTTAAAAATAAAAAACAACCTGCAACATCTTTATTGTCACCTGGTAGAAAATGATTACATCCGACACATGGACACCATAGAAAGAGCCCACCTGTTAATAAATTCTGAAGACGTGTTACATAAAATCATTAATAACAATGACGACTGGAAAAACATGGTGCCTGAAAAAGTCGCCAGCATTATTTCACAGCGTGGACTGTTTGGTAAAACTGCAGACTAGAAAGCGTGCGTGTTCTTGTTTTTCTTTCACATGCTTTTTGTTTACTGATTTCAATTTTAAGGGCACCTCTATTAATACAACCTCGGTAAGCGCAGTGATGGCCGGTTCATCATCAACCAGCAACACCGTTTCGTTACCGTTCAGATTAGCAACAGGTTTATCAACAACGGCTTCTGTCTCACTGCTTAGCTGCTGGCTACGAGGGAAATAAAACGCAAACCGTGTGCCGCGTGCCGGTTCAGAATAAACCTGAATCAGGCCTTCACTACGCTGTACAAAGCCGTACACCTGACTTAAACCCAAACCCGTACCACGCTGTCCTTTGGTGGTGTAAAAAGGATCAAAAATTCGTTCCCGGGTTTTTTCATCCATACCAACACCGGTATCGGTGATCGTAAGCAACACATAATCACCGGCTTGCAGATGGCTTGCCCGGGTGTCGATTTCGGCCAGTTGGCTGTTACAGGTGCGAATGGTCAGGCAGCCGCCCGACTCCATGGCGTGCATGGCATTAATGCTCATGTTGAGGATGGCATCTTCCAGATCGCTATCATCAATCTTGACTGGCCACAGGTCCGGGTCGAGATCAAGCATCAATTTGATACGCGCAGTCAGTGTTTTTTCGAGTACCTGTCGTTGATCCTGTATCAGTGTATTGATATTGATGGTGGCATCGTTGCGAGCACGGTGCCGGGTAAACGACAATAATTTCTGTGTTAACTTGCTGCCACGCTCTGCCGCGTGATGGATTTCATGTGCATAGCGAACGTGATCAGGCTGGTCACTCAACATCTTCTCCAGCAGTTCAGAATAACCCAGGATAATGCCGAGCATGTTGTTGTAGTCATGTGCGATACCACCGGTCAACTGACCCAGTGCTTCCATCTTCAGGCTACGGCGTAATAATGTTTCCTGTTTCCTGTTTCTTGCGTTCACTAATGTCCGTCGAAATGCAGCAAACCGCATAAATATTTTCATTGTCATCACGCAACGGAAACTTCACCGACAGGAAGCTGTGCTGCTCATCAGCAAGCGATGTTAACTCTTCTATCTCCAACGTCTTACCGCTGTCAAATATCTGATTATCAATAGCGGCGTATTGTTCTGCAAACTCTGCGGGGAAAACATCAAAATTAGTTTTGCCGATAACCTCATCACTGCATTTATGGAACAACTGCTCGAATTTATGGTTAACAAAAATGTAACGTGCCTGATCATCTTTGGCATAAATAACTGCCGGTGAGTTATCCATAATCGCCTGCAAATTTTTTCTGCTGCGAACGCTGGCTTCACGTAACTGATACTGCTCGGTAACGTCGTTAAAAACCAGCACCATGCCGAGTATATTATTGCGGCGATCTCGAATCGGAGACGCCGAATCAGCGATCTGAAATTCAGTTTTATCTTTAGCGATCAACGTTGTGTGGTTACTGAGATAAACCACCTCTCCAGTCGCTAAAACTTTATCAACAGGATTAGCTATCGGCTGCCGCGTGGTCGCATCGATAATAATGAAAATAGATTTTAATGGCTGACCACTGGCCTCGTATGAAAACCAGCCTGTCAGTTGCTCGGCAACGGCATTCATGTACATGACATTTCCGTTTTCATCGGTAACGATTACCGCGTCAGCTATCGAATCCAACGTCACCTGATGAAACTCTTTTTCTTCGAACAGACTGCTGTAGCTGAGCGCAAGGCGTTGCATTAAATTTTTAAAGTTGTGTGCCAGCAAACCTACTTCATCATTACGTCTGAAAAACTCATCCGGCAGATCAGGCACATCGTTGGTGGTTTGTTCCATGATGCCCGCCAGAATTTCAATGGGTACCAGAGCACGCCGCAGAATTATTGCTGTGACGATGGAGAGTAACAATAAAGTAACCAGCATCAGCACGATCAAACGCAGAGAAATTTTCTCTGAATACACCGGCGTAGAATCAAGAAAATAAGCCAGGTGCGCGTTGGCCATGTGTTTGCTGCCAAGATAGGCGGGATAAATCACTTCACGAATCGTTTTGCCCTGGTATTCATGATCGTGTACCAGCGGTGCTTTTATCGGCTCCAGCGGATGAATTTTTGTGGCCACCCGATCAACTGTCAACCAGCTCATAGCTTTCACATAACAATTAAAACTTTTAATGACACATAAGCATTAACAAGACATGTTTGATTTTTAAATAAGTTGTTCCTGTGGCTGCCGTATTCATCCTTGAAACTACCCCAAAAATTTTTTATATGGGCAAATTCTTATGTTCTAACAGTCTTGTTTACTAAAATAAATAAGTCACGGAAATCATTAAAAAAAACCAACTTATCCACAGTTTTTCCGAAACCTCTCCACCGTGATATGCACAATATATAGTGCTTGACTTCATACCAGACCACACCCTATAGTATCTGCACTCCATTTCATGGGGTGCGGACATAAAAACCCTGCTTAAGAACAGGGCTCTAAAAAAACTAGAAAATCATTCGCAGGACGGGCAATGCAAACAAATACACCAAACCAGAACACCGACAGCAACATCCCTGAAACAGTTCAAAACCAGACAAACATAACAGCAACAGACAGCAACAGCATCGCCGCGACAGCACCGGGGCAATTTCGCGTTATCCGACGCAACGGCAAGGTCACCACTTTTGACGGTGAAAAAATTTCCATCGCCATGACCAAAGCCTTTCTCGCGGTCGAAGGTGGCAACGCAGCGGCCAGTAATCGTATCCACGAAATCGTTAAAAACCTGACCGGACAGGTGGCGTACGCCCTGACCCGTCGCATCCCCGATGGCGGCACCTTCCACATCGAAGACATTCAGGACCAGGTCGAGCTTGCACTGATGCGCGGCGGCCACCAGAAAATCTCACGCGCCTACGTAATCTATCGTAATGAACACGCCAAGGCCCGCGCCCTGGAACTGGAGCAACAGGCAGAAACCGACAGCCCGACCAGCACCATCAACATCACCCTGGAAGACGGCAGCAGCCGACCACTGGATACTGCCCGTTTGCACGCCATCGTCTCTGAGGCCTGTGAAGGTCTGCAAGATGTCGATGCCAGCGCCATCCTCAGCGATACCGAACGCAACCTGTTTGACGGTGTGCCAGAAAAAGATGTGGCTCGCATGCTGGTGATGAGCGCACGTACCCTGATCGAAAAACAGCCGGATTACGGTTACGCCGCATCACGTTTATTGCTCGATGACATGCGCACCGAAGCACTCAGTTTTGTTCATAACAGTCACCGCAGTGCAACCCAGTCTGAGATGCAAATCCAGTACCCGGCTTACTTTGACGCTTACATAAAACGCGCCATCGAGCTGGAACTGCTCGACCCACGGCTGGCCGAATACGACCTGGAGTTTTTAGGTAAACAACTGGACGCCTCACGCGATCACCAGTTCACCTACCTCGGTTTGCAGACACTGTATGACCGCTACTTCATCCACTCTGAAGACACCCGCTTCGAACTGCCACAGGTATTCTTTATGCGCGTTGCTATGGGTCTGGCGATTAACGAAATCGACCGCGAAAAGAGCACGGTCGAGTTCTACCGCCTGCTGTCTTCATTTGATTTTATGAGTTCAACCCCTACCCTGTTCAACTCCGGCACCCTGCGTCCACAGCTTTCCAGCTGTTATTTGACCACCGTGCCCGATGATCTTGATGGCATTTTCAGTTCGATTAAAGACGATGCAATGCTGTCAAAATACGCTGGCGGTCTGGGCAACGACTGGACTCGCGTACGCGGCATGGGTGCGCACATCAAGGGCACAAACGGTAAATCACAGGGCGTGGTGCCGTTCCTCAAAGTGGCCAACGATACCGCTGTTGCGGTCAATCAGGGCGGCAAACGCAAAGGTGCGATGTGTGCCTACCTTGAAAGCTGGCACATCGACATCGAAGAATTTTTAGACCTGCGTAAAAACACCGGTGATGACCGTCGTCGCACCCACGACATGAACACCGCCAACTGGATTCCTGACCTGTTCATGAAACGTGTTGCCGAAGACAAAGAGTGGACACTGTTCAGCCCCAACGAGGTTCCGGAACTGCACGAGCTGTACGGCAAGAAATTCGAAAAGGCTTACGTTGCTTACGAACAGAAAGCAGCCAACGGCGAGATGCGTGTTTACAAAACGCTCAAAGCATCTGTTTTATGGCGCAAGATGATCAGCATGCTGTTCGAAACCGGCCACCCCTGGGTAACCTTTAAAGACCCGTGCAACCTGCGTTACAGCAACCAGCACGTCGGCGTGGTACACAGCTCGAACCTGTGTACCGAGATCATGCTGCACACCAACGATGAAGAAATCGCGGTTTGTAATTTAGGTTCGGTCAATCTGCCAGCACACATTAATGAGAATGGTCTGGACACCGAGAAACTGGAACACACCATCGATACCGCCATGCGCATGCTGGATAACGTCATCGACTACAACTTTTACAGCGTACCGGAAGCACGTGACTCCAACCTGCGCCACCGTCCGGTCGGTCTTGGTGTCATGGGTTTTCAGGATGCACTGTATAAACAGCGCATGCCTTATGCCTCCGAAGGCGCGGTCGAATTTGCCGACCGCACCATGGAAGCCATCAGCTACTACGCCATCAAAGCTTCGACCAACCTGTCGGAAGAGCGTGGCCGTTACTCCACCTTCGAAGGTTCGTTGTGGAGCAAAGGCATTCTGCCCATCGACTCACTGGATTATCTTGCCGAAGGTCGTGGCAACTATCTGGAAGTTGATCGCAGCCATACCTTTGACTGGGACTCACTGCGCGCCCGCGTACAGAAAGTCGGCATGCGTAATTCCAACACCATGGCGATTGCACCAACGGCAACCATTTCAAACATCTGCGGTGTCAGCCAGTCTATCGAGCCGACTTATCAGAACCTGTTTGTTAAATCGAACCTGTCCGGTGAGTTCACCGTGGTCAACCCTTACCTGATCAGCGATCTGCGCGACCGTGGCATCTGGGATGAGGTCATGGCCAATGACCTTAAATACTACGATGGCAGTGTGCAACAGATCGACCGGGTGCCGGATGATCTAAAAGAACAGTACAAAACTGCTTTCGAACTGGATGCACGCTGGCTGATAGAAGCCGCTTCACGTCGCCAGAAATGGATCGACCAGGGGCAGTCATTAAACCTGTACATGTCTGAGCCAAACGGTCAAAAACTGGACGCGCTATACAAACTGGCCTGGGTACGCGGTTTAAAAACCACTTATTACCTGCGCTCCATGGGTGCCACCCACGTTGAGAAATCAACCATGGATGCCAGTCGTGGCACTGGCCTGAATGCGGTTTCATCGGGCGCGGAAGCACCAGGCTCGACTGCACCCAAGGCCTGCTCAATCCTGGACCCGGACTGTGATGCCTGCCAGTGATGCCTGCAGTAACGGACAGTGCAGTCTTAACTAAAAAAACAAACAGAAAAATAAAATAAAAACAGATGTCGCCAATAAGTTTTATTGGACGAAAAAGAATCGAGGTAGAAAAATGCTTAATAACTGGGATGATCCTTTTGCAAAATTTGCTGACAATAAAAATAACACCGCAAGTTCAACCGACCAGACAAATACGGCTGCCGAACAGCAGGTCGTTGAACAACAAATTGTTGAACAACTGGAGCAGCAACTAGAACAACAAGCCGAACAACCGCACACTTTCGAGCAGGCTGAGCCAGTGGCAGCCGTTACGCCGCCCGTTGCGCCACAGACTGAAGCCGCAAGTGCAGCAGCCAAAACACCACACGCCGGCGACGGCATCGTCAGCAACGAACAGTTGATGGCAACTGCGGGCGCAGCACCGTCGGTCAGCCCAATCATCGAAGACACCACGCCTGCCGAAGAAGTTTTAACCGGCACCGGCCTGGAAGAAATCGAAATGGGCGCGTCACGCATTCAGGTTGACGATAAAAAAATCATCAACTGCCGCGCTGACCTCAACCAGCTAGTGCCTTTCAAATACGACTGGGCATGGCAGAAATATCTCGATGGCTGCGCCAACCACTGGATGCCACAGGAAATTAACATGACCGCCGACCTCGCCTTATGGCGTGATCCAAACGGTCTCACCGAAGACGAGCGTACCGTCATCAAACGCAACCTCGGTTTCTTTTCCAGCGCCGATTCACTAGTCGCCAACAACCTGGTACTGGCGGTTTACCGTCACATCACCAACCCGGAATGTCGCCAGTATTTATTACGCCAGTCGTTTGAAGAAGCCGTGCATACCCACGCCTATCAGTACTGCGTGGAATCGTTGGGACTGGACGAAGGTGAAATCTTCAACATGTATCGTGAGCTGCCTGCGGTCGCACGCAAAGCGGAATGGGCGCTGCCGTTCACCCAGCATCTGGCTGATCCGAACTTCCAGACAGGTACACCGGAAAACGATCAGAAACTATTACGCGAACTGATCGCTTTCTACGTTGTGTTCGAAGGCATCTTTTTCTATGTTGGTTTCACGCAGATTTTATCCATGGGTCGCCGCAATAAAATGACCGGTGTCGCCGAGCAATTCCAGTACATTCTGCGTGACGAGTCCATGCACATGAACTTCGGTATCGATGTCATCAACCAGATCAAAATCGAAAACCCGCATCTGTGGACGGCCGAATTTCAGCAGGAAATGGTCGAGCTTATCCGCGAAGCCGTCGAGATTGAAACCCAGTATGCACGCGACACTATGCCACGCGGTATTTTAGGTTTGAATGCACCAATGTTCGAAGAGTATCTACAATTCATCGCCAACCGTCGCTGTGCACAGATTGGTCTGCCGGAACAATACCAGGGTGTCAGCAATCCGTTCCCGTGGATGTCTGAAGTACTGGATCTTAAAAAAGAGAAAAACTTTTTCGAAACCCGCGTCACCGAATATCAAACCGGTGG
>VAPF01044688.1_pt1 | contig 12347 bp, 9 predicted proteins | sample 3393931 | NCBI WGS metagenome assembly VAPF01 (sample SAMN08290437, study PRJNA428436) | hydrothermal vent metagenome | isolation source: Deep-sea hydrothermal vent chimney | place: Atlantic Ocean: South-mid Altantic Ridge | depth 2773 m m | reverse complement strand
TGTATGTACTGAGCAAAGATGAAGGTGGTCGCCACACGCCATTTTTTAATAACTATCGTCCACAGTTTTACTTCCGTACCACGGATGTAACAGGCGCATGTACTTTACCAGAAGGTACCGAGATGGTTATGCCGGGTGACAATGTTCAGATGAAAGTTGAGTTAATCAACCCAATCGCGATGGACGAAGGATTACGTTTTGCGATTCGTGAAGGTGGTCGTACGGTTGGAGCAGGGGTTGTTGCTAAGATTCTAGATTAACTTAGTGTAGCGCTTGCAACATAAAAGAATGGGATGTATAATTCCATTTTTTTGTGACATTCTATAGGGGTATAGCTCCAATTGGTAGAGCACCGGATTCCAAATCCGGGTGCTGGGAGTTCGAATCTCTCTACCCCTGCCAATATTTAACGACCTGTATTTCATCGGAAATACGGGTCGTTTTTAATTTAGCTGATAGCTTATTTATGAGTAAAAGAGATGGATAAAGATAGCACTACTCGCCCTTTGGATACTGTCAAGTTGTTGTTGTCAATAGCAATACTGATCGGTTCTCTTGTTGGGTATTATACGTTTCAAGACGTGCATGGCGTTGTTCGCGTTCTTGGGGTGGTTGCAGGGATTGGTTTGGCCTTGTTTACCCTGTATCAAACAACAATGGGTCGAGGTTGGTATCTTTATGCGATGCACGCTAAGCGTGAGGTTAAGCAAGTGGTTTGGCCTACGCGTCCCGAAACCGTTCAAATGACGTTGATTGTTTTTGTTGTGGTTATTTTGATGGGGATATTTCTTTGGCTGATTGATATGTTCTTTCTTTGGGCTGTGAAGCTGTTAACAGGTCAAGGTGGTTGATATGGCAAAAAGATGGTATGTCGTTCATGCGTATTCAGGGTATGAAAAGAAAGTTCAGAAGAATCTTCAAGAGTACATAGAGCGTGAGGCGCTTCAGGACAGTTTTGGAGAGATGCTGGTTCCTTGTGAAGAAGTTGTAGAGATTCGTGATGGGAAAAAGCGAACCAGTGAGCGTAAGTTTTTTCCTGGTTATGTTTTGGTTCAGATGGAGATGAATGAAGACTCTTGGCATTTGGTGAAGAGTGTGCCGCAAGTAATGGGGTTTATTGGTGGAACCAGTGATCGTCCAACGCCTATTTCACAGAAGGAAGTTGATCGTATACTGGAGCGCATAGAGAGCAGTGTTGATAAGCCACGTCCAAAAGTTATGTATGAGCCAGGTGAGATGGTTCGGGTTGTTGATGGGCCGTTTAAAGACTTTGAGGCGGTTCTTGAAGGCGTGGATTATGATAAGAATAAGATAGAAGTAACGGTTTTGATTTTTGGGCGTTCGACGCCTGTTGAGCTTGAGTTTACTCAGGTTGAAAAGATCTAAATTGTTTTAAAAGTACGGGGAGCTGAAAAGTGTTTGACCCAAAATTAGGAGAAAGTCATGGCTAAGAAGATAGAAGCCTATATTAAATTGCAGGTGCCTGCGGGTGCCGCAAATCCAAGTCCACCAGTAGGTCCTGCATTGGGTCAGCACGGTGTGAATATCATGGAGTTCTGTAAGGCGTTTAACGCTCAGACTCAGAGTTTAGAAAAAAACATGCCGATTCCGGTGGTTATCTCTGTTTACAGTGATCGCAGTTTTACGTTTGTAACCAAAACGCCTCCCGCATCTATTTTGTTGAAAAAAGCAGCAGGAATTAAAAGTGGTAGCGCCATTCCAAACGTTAATAAAGTTGGGACGGTAACGCGTGCGCAGTTAGAAGAAATTGCGAACACTAAAATGGCTGATTTGAATGCAAATGATTTAGATGCCGCAGTTAAAATTATTGCGGGTTCTGCTCGTAGTATGGGTCTAGTGGTTGAGGGTTAATGAAATGGCAAAGCTAACTAAAAAACAAAAAATAAATGCAGAGCGCGTTAATCGTGAAGTTGCATACAGTGCAGTAGAAGGTTTTGATTTGGTTAAAGAATTGGCAACAGCTAAGTTTAACGAGTCGGTTGATGTTGCAATTTCTTTGGGTATCGATCCGAAAAAATCTGATCAAGTTGTTCGTGGAGCCGTAGTGCTTCCGAATGGAACGGGTAAAGATGTTCGTGTTGCCGTTTTTACGAGTGAAGCGAATCAGGCGGCGGCAAAAGAAGCGGGTGCTGAGTTTGTTGGCATGGAAGAACTTGCTGCTGAAATTAAGAAGGGCATGATGGATTTTGACGTTGTCATTGCTTCCCCTGATGCGATGCGTGTTGTTGGAATGTTAGGTCAGGTTTTAGGGCCTAGAGGTTTAATGCCTAACCCTAAGACGGGTACGGTTACGCCTGATGTTGTTGGGGCGATTAACAATGCAAAGGCTGGTCAAGCGCGTTTTAGAGCGGATAAGGCTGGGATTGTTCATGCTGCGATTGGAACCGCTGAGTTTGATTCGGTTAAATTGAAAGAGAATTTAAATGTCCTTTTAGAAGAGCTTGTGAAAGCCAAGCCTGCTTCTGCTAAGGGTATTTATCTTAAAAAAGTGTCTGTTTCTTCTACAATGGGTCCCGGCCTGTTGATTGATCAGTCAACGTTATAATGGCGGTTGCATACGTTTTGTATGCAGGTGCTATTTGCGAAAAGGGTCTCCTTGAATTAAGTTATTTAATTTTTAGTGAGTGCCCATCGCAGACCGTAGGCGAGTGTAGGAATTATGCTCTTAATAGTTATAAGCCTACGTAGATGGAAGGGTTTAGCTGGTAATTGGCTAGGCTGTTTGGAGGTTGTATGGCGCTCAATATCGAAGGTAAAAAGCTTGTCGTTGAAGAGGTTTCTGCGGTTGTTGCAGAGGCAGGTTCAATGGTCGTGGCTGAATATCGTGGGTTGACTGTAGAGCAAATGACTCAGTTGCGTGCAAATGCACGTGCGGCAAATGTTCAAGTTCGTGTTGTTAAAAACACGCTTGCACGCCGTGCGGTTGCAGGCACTAAGTTTGAAGACATGGCGGAGACTTTTTCAGGTCCGTTAGTGTTTGCTTTCTCTGGTGAAGAACTAGGGAATGCGGCACGTGTGTTCAAAGATTTTGCTAAGGGTAACGATGCATTGGTTGTAAGGTCGTTATCGATTGGTGAAGGGGTTATGGATGCAACTCATTTAGCGATGATTGCTGCTCTGCCGACTTACGATGAAGCGATTAGTAAGCTTCTGTATGTCATGAAAGAACCTGTGGCAAAACTTGCGCGTGGTTTGGTTGCTGTTAAAGAGCAAAAAGAAGCGGAAGCCGCTTAAGTATCACGTCGTTACTTAAGTAAAAAAATAAATTAAATTAAATTTTTGGAGATTTCAAATGTCTGTATCAAAGGATGATATTTTAGAAGCAGTTGCCAGCATGTCTGTTATGGAAGTTGTTGAGCTTGTTGAAGCAATGGAAGAGAAGTTTGGTGTATCTGCTGCTGCGGTTGCAGTTGCAGGTTCTGCTGGCGATGATGCTGGTGGTGCAGCTGAGCAAACTGAGTTTGATGTTGTGTTGACGGGCGCAGGTCCTAACAAAGTAGCGGCAATCAAGGCGGTGCGTGCAGCAATAGGTCTAGGCCTAAAAGAAGCTAAATCAGCGGTAGAAAGTGCGCCTTTCACACTGAAAGAAGCGGTTTCTAAAGAAGAAGCGGATGCACTAGCAAATGATCTTAAAGAAGCTGGTGTTGAAGTAGAAGTTAAGTAATTAACCTCTATTTGCTGTTTGTTCAGCATGAGAATGGCTGACGCTTTGCGTCGGCCTTTTCTCGTTTTTAACAGTGTGTAAAAGTGTGTTAGTAACGTGTGGATAATAATGTGGCTACTACAGTTTTATGCATTAAATTGGTAACACTTTTCTGTTACTGGCAGTCCTGACAATTAACGTCGAGGTAAAAAATGACCTACTCTTTAGTCGAGAAAAAACGCGTTCGTAAAAATTTTGCGAAACTCCCTTCCGTATTGGATGTTCCTTATTTACTTTCCCTTCAAAAGGGTTCTTTTCATGAGTTTTTGCAAAAAGATAAGAAGCCTTCAGAGAGGGTTAAGGTTGGGCTTCACTCTGCTTTTCAATCGGTTTTTCCTATTCATGGAGTGGCTGGAACCGCGAACCTAGAGTATGTGAGCTACTATATGGGGGAGCCAGAGTTTGATGTTAAAGAGTGTAAACAGAGGGGGGTGACTTATGCATCGCCTTTGCGCGTTAAAATGCGCTTGGTATTGTTTGATAAAAATGCACCTGCGGGTAAGCGTCCGGTTAAGGATGTAAAGGAACAGGAGGTTTATTTAGGTGATATTCCTTTGATGACTGACAATGGAACGTTTGTTATTAATGGAACAGAGCGTGTTATCGTTACGCAACTTCATCGATCTCCTGGCGTGATTTTTGACCATGATAAAGGAAAATCGCATTCTTCTGGTAAGTTGTTGTTTAATGCTCGAATCATTCCTTATCGTGGTTCTTGGTTGGATTTTGAATTTGATCATAATGATTGTGTTTTTGCTCGAATTGATCGTCGTCGTAAGTTACCTGTCTCGATTTTATTGCGTGCTATGGGCTATTCAAATGAAGATATTTTGACCGAGTTTTTTGATTCCAATTCGGTTAAATTAATTAAAAAAGGCTTTAAGTTAAAGTTGAACTTAAGCCAGTTAAAAGGGAAGCTTGCTGCGTTTGATATTGAAAAAAATGGTGAGAAAATTGTTGAAGAGGGTAAGCGTATTACTGCGCGTACCATTAAGGCATTAAAAGAGGCGGGCATTGATTCTGCGATCGTTCCTCCAGAGTATTTGATCGGTAAAGTTTTGGCATCAGGGATTACCGATAAAGATACGGGTGAACTGGTTTGTCGTACTAATGAGGTATTAACGGCAGAAAATTTGGAAAAAATTTCTCAGATTACAGGGTGTGAATTTAGAATTATCTATATTGATGAGCTAGAGAATGGCTCTTATATTTCAGATACCTTGAATTTAGATTCGACCACATCTCAGTTGGAAGCGCAGGTCGAAATTTATCGAATGATGCGTCCAGGTGAGCCACCGACAAAAGATTCTTCTGAAGCGTTGTTTAAAAGTTTGTTTTTTGATGAGGCGCGTTATGACCTGTCCGCTGTTGGACGAATGAAGTTAAATCGTCGTTTAGGGCGTAAAAATAATGATGGTTCTACCGTTTTAGAAAAAGAAGATATTGTTGCGGTGTTAAGAGAGTTGATAGATATTCGTAATGGTCATAGTTCTGTTGATGATATTGATGCATTAGGAAATCGCCGTATTCGTGCGGTAGGTGAAATGGCAGAGAATGCCTTTCGTGTTGGTCTTGTTCGTGTTGAACGAGCAGTTAAAGAGCGTCTGAACCAAGCTGAAACAGATGGCTTACTGCCTCAGGATTTGATTAATGCAAAACCCGTTTCTGCTGCGGTTAAGGAGTTTTTTGGTTCCAGTCAATTGTCGCAATTTATGGATCAGGTAAACCCTCTTTCTGAGGTAACTCATAAACGTCGTGTATCCGCATTAGGGCCAGGTGGTCTTACGCGTGAACGAGCAGGTTTTGAGGTGCGAGATGTGCATCCAACGCATTATGGTCGAGTCTGCCCAATTGAAACGCCTGAAGGGCCAAATATTGGACTAATTAATACCTTGGCGATTTATGCAAAAACGAATGAGTATGGGTTTTTAGAAACGCCGTATCGTAAAGTCTTTGATGGAAAGGTTACCGACGATGTAGTTTATATTTCTGCGATTGATGAAATGCAATATGTGATTGCCCAAGCGAGCTCAGATTTAGACTCTGAAGGGCGCTTTGTTGATAAGTTGATTTCATCACGTCACAAAAATGAATCTATGTTCTCTTTAGCGCAAGATATTAATTTAATGGATGTTTCGCCTATGCAGATTGTATCGGTTGCGGCCTCTTTAATTCCGTTTCTTGAGCATGATGATGCTAACCGTGCCTTGATGGGAGCAAACATGCAGCGTCAAGCGATCCCTACGCTGCGTGCGGATAAGCCTTTAGTTGGAACGGGAATTGAAAAGATTGTTGCCATTGACTCTGGTGTTACCGTTGTGGCAGAACGCGGTGGGGTCGTTTTATCTTCTGACGCTTCTCGTATTGTGGTTCGCGTTGCTGGTAGCGAAATCAAAGACGGTGAGTCGGGTGTTGATATTTATAATTTAGTTAAGTACCAGCGCTCTAATCAAAATACATGCATTAACCAAAAACCGATTGTAAAAAAGGATGATGTCATTGTTCGCGGTGATGTTTTAGCTGATGGTCCTTCTACGGATCTCGGTGAACTTGCATTGGGTCAGAACATGCGTATCGCTTTTATGCCATGGAATGGCTACAACTTTGAAGATTCTATTTTGGTCTCTGAACGTGTGGTTCAAGAAGATCGCTATACAACGATTCATATTGAAGAGTTAACTTGTTTAGCGCGTGATACGAAGCTTGGGCCTGAAGAGATAACGGCCGATATCCCTAATGTAGGCGAATCCGCACTCGCATCGCTGGATGAATGTGGGATTGTATATGTCGGTGCGGAAGTAAAGCAGGGAGATATTCTTGTTGGTAAGGTCACGCCTAAAGGTGAAACACAGTTAACGCCGGAAGAAAAGTTGCTGCGTGCTATTTTCGGTGAAAAAGCATCAGATGTTAAAGATACCTCTTTACGTGTCACGAAAGGGATTGAAGGAACGGTTATCGATGTTCAGGTCTTTACTCGTGAAGGGATTGAAAAAGACTCGCGTGCAACCGCTATTCATGAAGAGGAGCTGTCTCGTATTCGTAAGGATATTGATGAGCAGTTCACCATTTTAGAAAATGATACGTTAATTCGTATTGAATCAATGTTAGCTGGCCATAAGCTGGTGGATGGAACAGCGATTACTGAAGCGTATTTAGCAGGTGTTGAGCGATCAACATGGTTTGCATTAAATGTTGATGATGCGGAAGTATCACGTCAATTAGAGCTTTTGGAAGCGCAATTAAAGGCTCAAAGAGTTTCATTTAATGACGTGTACGAAGAGAAGAGAAAGAAGTTAACTCAGGGGGATGATTTAGCGGCTGGTGTGTCTAAGATGGTCAAGGTGTATGTTGCGATTAAACGTCGCATCCAGCCAGGAGATAAAATGGCGGGGCGTCATGGTAACAAAGGGGTTATTTCCCGAGTTTGTCCTGTTGAAGACATGCCGTATGATGAAACGGGTCGACCGGTTGATATTTGCTTGAATCCATTAGGGGTTCCTTCGCGAATGAATGTTGGACAAATTCTTGAGGTACATTTAGGACTTGCAGCAGAAGGGCTGGGAACTAAAATTAATACAATGCTTCAAGAACAAGCTGAGGTTGTTGAATTAAGAAAGTTCTTGGATAAAATTTATAATGCAACGCAAGGCCAATCGGTAGATCTTGATCAGTTTAGTGACCCAGAGATTCTCGAGTTAGCGAATAACCTTAAAAAAGGTGTTCCTGTCGCGTCTCCTGTTTTTGATGGTGTTTCTGAAGATCAGATTAAGGCGATGTTGAAACTGGCAGATTTGCCAGAATCTGGTCAAATGAAATTATTTGATGGCCTTACAGGCGAAGCATTTGATCGCCCAGTAACGGTTGGCTATATGTACTATTTGAAACTGAATCACTTGGTGGATGACAAAATGCATGCACGTTCAACAGGGCCGTACAGTCTGGTAACGCAGCAACCATTAGGTGGTAAAGCACAGTTTGGTGGTCAGCGTTTTGGAGAAATGGAGGTCTGGGCATTGGAAGCTTATGGTGCCGCCTTTACGCTTCAAGAAATGTTGACAGTAAAATCGGATGATTTAAATGGTCGTACGAGAATGTATAAAAACATTGTTGACGGAAATGAGTACATGGAGCCAGGAATGCCTGAGTCATTTAGTGTATTGCGTAAAGAAATTCGTGCGCTGGGTATTGATATAGAGTTGGAGCAAGATTAATGAAAGATTTACTTGGTTTTCTAAAAAAACAAAATGTGAGTAGTGATTTTGATGCAATTAAAGTGTCACTTGCATCCCCTGAAAAGATTCGTTCATGGTCTTTTGGTGAAGTAAAAAAACCTGAAACGATTAATTACCGTACATTTAAGCCAGAGCGAGATGGTCTGTTTTGCGCCAAAATTTTTGGCCCTATTAGAGATTTTGAGTGTTTATGTGGTAAATATAAGCGTTTAAAACACCGTGGTGTTATTTGTGAAAAATGTGGTGTTGAGGTTACACAGTCTAAAGTTCGCCGTGATCGTATGGGGCATATTGATTTAGCCACCTCAGTGGCACATATCTGGTTTCTTAAGTCGTTGCCATCACGTATTGGTTTAATGTTGGATAAAACATTAAAGTCTATTGAGTCTGTTCTGTATTTTGAAGCCTTTATGGTCGTGGATCCTGGGTTAACCCCTTTAGAGCCTTGGCAGTTGCTGACAGAAGAGGAGTATCTGGACGCCTTGGACGAGCATGGTGATGAGTTTGAAGCACTTATGGGTGCTGAAGCGATTAAGAAAATGTTACAGTCAATTGATTTAGCTGGTGAGGCAGAGTCTTTGCGCCAAGAGATTGAGAGCACGGGCTCTGAAACAAAGCAGAAGAAAATTACGAAGCGCTTAAAATTAATTGAGGCCTTTTTAGGCTCAGGAAATAAGCCTGAGTGGATGGTTTTAGATGTGCTGCCAGTCTTGCCACCAGAGCTGAGGCCATTGGTTCCGTTGGATGGAGGGCGCTTTGCGACGTCTGATTTAAATGATCTTTATCGTCGAGTGATTAACCGTAATAACCGTTTAAAGCGTCTATTGGATTTAATGGCGCCAGATATTATTGTTCGTAATGAAAAGCGTATGTTGCAAGAATCGGTTGATTCCTTGCTTGATAATGGTCGTCGTGGTCGCGCGGTAACTGGTACCAATAAGCGTCAGCTCAAATCGTTAGCCGATATGATTAAAGGGAAGCAAGGTCGTTTTCGCCAAAACTTATTGGGTAAACGAGTTGACTATTCTGGTCGTTCGGTTATCGTTGTTGGTCCCACATTACGTTTGCATCAGTGTGGTCTTCCTAAAAAAATGGCGTTAGAGTTATTTAAACCGTTTATTTTTAGTAAATTGCAAAAACGTGGTTCTGTCCCAACAATTAAAGCCGCTAAAAAAATGGTTGAACAAGGCGTTCCAGAGGTTTGGGATGTTTTGGATGAGGTGATTAGAGAGCATCCAATTCTGCTTAATCGTGCGCCAACATTGCATAGATTAGGGATTCAGGCGTTTGAACCTGTCCTAATTGAAGGTAAGGCAATTAACTTGCATCCGTTGGTTTGTTCTGCATTTAATGCCGATTTTGATGGTGACCAAATGGCGGTACACGTACCGCTTTCTTTGGAAGCTCAGCTAGAAGCACGTACGTTAATGATGTCGACCAATAACTTGTTGTCTCCAGCGAACGGTGAGCCAATTATTGTGCCATCTCAAGATGTTGTTTTAGGGTTGTATTATATTACCCGTGAGCAAATCAATGCAATTGGAGAGGGGAAATCTTTCTCTAACTGGCAAGAAGTTCAAAGAGCACTTGATGCGAAGGCGGTGCACTTGCATACGCGTATTAAGTTGAAGCATCTTGAAACGATTATTGATGAATCAGGCGTTGAGAGTGTTGCAACACGTATTGTTGATACGACGGTTGGACGTGCGTTAATTTCAAAAATTTTACCGAAAGGTTTGAGTTTTGATTTGATTAATAAAAATCTAACTAAAAAGAATATCAGTACGGTTTTGAATACATGCTATCGTATTTTAGGGCCTAAAGAGACCGTTATTTTTGCAGATCAGCTTATGTATGCTGGCTTTAAGTGGTCTACCGTTGGTGGGTTATCTTTCTGTTCAGATGATATGTTAATCCCAGACGAGAAAGCAGGGATTATTAAGCATGCAGAATCTCAAGTAGAAGAGATTCAAAGTCAATTTTCGCAAGGTCTTGTGACGGAAGGTGAGCGTTATAACAAGGTTGTTGATATTTGGTCTCATACGAATGAGCTTGTTACGAAAGCAATGATGGACGAGTTGCAGTTTGAAACAGTCATAGATTCAGAGGGTAAAAAGGTTCAGCAAACGTCATTTAACTCTATTTATATGATGGCAGACTCTGGCGCACGTGGTTCGGTTGCTCAGATGAGACAGTTAGGTGGTATGCGTGGTTTGATGGCAAAACCAGATGGTTCGATTATTGAAACGCCAATTACGGCAAACTTTCGTGAAGGTTTGAACGTTCTTCAGTATTTTATTTCAACACATGGAGCGCGTAAAGGTTTGGCGGATACCGCACTTAAAACCGCAAATTCGGGGTATCTGACAAGACGTCTGGTTGATGTTGCTCAGGATGTTGTTGTAACCGAAGTAAATTGTGGCACGAAAGCGGGTGTTAAAATGACCGCGCATGTTGATGGCGGTGATGTTGTTGAAACATTGAGAGACAGAGTGTTAGGACGGTTTATTAATAACGACGTTATGACCCATAGTGGGGACTTATTGATTTCAGAGGGTGTCTTGATTGATGAGAAAATTGCCGATTTGATTGATACTAATGGTATTGATCATGTGGATGTTCGCTCTCCGATGACGTGTGAAACTAAGTTTGGTATCTGTAAACAATGTTATGGACGTGATTTGGCGAGAGGTCATTTGGTTAATATGGGTGAGGCCGTTGGTGTTATGGCGGCTCAATCGATTGGTGAGCCAGGTACTCAGCTAACGATGCGTACTTTCCATATTGGGGGGACGGCATCGGGTTCTGCGGCTCAAAGTCAGATCGAAGTTAAGCACTCTGGCTCGGTTAAGTGGGATAATATTAAAACAATTACCAATCCAGATGGACACATTGTGGTGACATCGCGTTCAGGGGTTGTTTCGGTGATTGATGAAACGGGGCGTGAACAGGAGCGTTATAAAGTTTCATACGGTAGCATTCTCTCTGTTAAAGAGGGGGGGGGGATTTCTTCTGGTGACATGCTGTGTCAGTGGGATCCGCATACTCACCCTGTTATTACAGAAGCGGCTGGTAAAGTTACGTTTGGTAACTTTGAGGGAACCGTTGAAGAGCATGTTGATGAGTTAACAGGCTTGACGACGCACGTGGTTAAGGGTACAAAAGAGCGTGCTTCATCCGCAAAAGAAGCGCGGCCTTATATTGCGTTAGTTGACGCCAAGGATGTTGCAATAAATTTCCCTGGTACTCAGACACCCGCAATTTATTACTTGCCTGAAAATGGTGTTGTTGTTGTTCAGGAAAATAGTGAAGTGGGAGCCGGTCAAGTGCTGGCAAGAATTCCACAAGCCTCTTCGAAAAACAAGGATATTACAGGGGGGTTACCTCGTGTTGCAGACTTGTTTGAAGCGCGTCAGCCTAAAGAGCCTTCCATCATGGCAGAGGTTTCGGGCGTGGTTGGTTTTGGTAAAGAGACCAAGGGTAAGCAGCGACTGGTTATTACGCAAGATAGCGGTGAGCAGTATGAAGCGCTTATTCCTAAGTGGCGTACAGTAAGTGTCTTTGAAGGTGAGCGTGTTGAAAAAGGGGATATCGTTGTAGAAGGTAACCCGAACCCTCACGATATCTTACGTTTATTGGGTATGGAAAAGTTGGCTGAATACATTGTGGATGAGGTTCAAGATGTTTACCGTCTGCAAGGTGTGAAAATTAATGATAAACACATTGAAACCATTGTTCGTCAAATGCTACGCAAAGTGGAGATTAAGTCTGTTGGAGATACGGGCTTGATTAAAGGTGAGCAGACAGAGTACTCTAAAGTGGTTGCTTTGAATGAAAAAATGCGTGAAGAAGGAAAGGTTGAAGCAAGCTATCAGCGAGTGTTACTTGGGATTACCAAGGCATCATTGGCAACAGAATCCTTTATTTCAGCGGCATCATTCCAAGAGACAACGCGTGTATTAACGGAAGCTGCGGTAAGCGGTAAGCGAGATACTTTGGTTGGCTTGAAAGAGAACGTGATTGTAGGGCGCTTAATTCCTGCAGGTACGGGCTTTGCTTATCATCAAGCGAGAAAAGTTGCAGCAGATAAAGCGGCAGACGAGTTAAAAATATTTATGAATACTGAGGAAGTAATCGATACTTCTGAAGAAGTTGTTTCAGAAAGTGAAGTAACGGAAGCTCAAGAAGCGTAAACTAAATAATTTCAAGCAGTTAATGCTTGACTTATTGGGTTTAACTATTTAAAATCCTCTATCCTTATTTGCATGCTTGTTTTTTTAAAATTAAGCGTGCAGTTCGTATTAAGTTTAGAGTTAATCTCATATTTGGAGAAAAAGAATGGCGACTATTAACCAGTTGGTGCGTAAGCCGCGTAAAGATAAACGTAAAAT
>VAPF01036592.1_pt1 | contig 12347 bp, 10 predicted proteins | sample 3393931 | NCBI WGS metagenome assembly VAPF01 (sample SAMN08290437, study PRJNA428436) | hydrothermal vent metagenome | isolation source: Deep-sea hydrothermal vent chimney | place: Atlantic Ocean: South-mid Altantic Ridge | depth 2773 m m | reverse complement strand
TATAGGAGCGAACTCCATCACTGCTTGAATACAGCTCTTTGTTGATCGAATCGAACACAATAACTTCCTTCCTTTACAACTCTTTTCCATACCGAAAAATAATATGCTTAACCATACAATCAATCGCATCACATCGGGGTTGATACTTTGAGAACGTATGATCCGCATCTTCAATGAAATGAATATCTATTTTGCCATCGTTAATAAGTTTTTTCGCGGTTTTTCCTGCGCTGGTCATCAAAATATCATACCCAGGATCGCTTCTTGCAAGAATAAATGATAAGTGCCTGTTGCGAGAAGCAATTTGCATTAAATCAATATTTAAATTATTTTTAGAATGACCTTCAGCAGCGACATTATCACTTCTGCTACTCTTTATTGAATTTATTTTTGCGGATATGATAATCTTTATTCGATTTTTTATCGTTTCATAAAGTTCAGAATAATCTGACCCTCCTCTTATTAATCTTAACCAGCTACTGGGATCCTTCAACGCCTTCATATACCAATTCCAGTGCCCAAAATTCTTTGCAGGTGAACTATCAAACTCCATACCTTCGTACCAGTAAAAGGTAAGAGGGTTAATTAAAATACTCTCTACGATATCCACATTCTTAAGATCCAGAGCCGCATGAAAAGAGAAATAAGCACCTGAACACAAACCTGTCACAACGTATCTGTTTTTTTTGTATGCAGAGCCGAATGACTCCATAGCTTGACGAATCACATCACTTGATTTATCAATGTACTCTCTATTTTCTTGTTCGTGGTCATGAGTAATACTATCCCCCAAGCCAGGGATATCAATTCTCAAACAGCGAAAACCTTCAGAGGCCAAACTTCTGGCTAAAGACACATATAATCGGCTCGGACCAACTCGGTGCGTAGCACCCGAGCTCGCAATAATGATGATAGGACGTTCTGGTGAAATTATTTCAGGCGGTTCGACCAAGATAGCAAAATTGTTGTTATCCGATCCAAATCGAACAAATGACTCTTTCACTTTTGATTCATTTTGACCATACTTTTCTTTATCATAGATGGACTTGACCCATATGCTCGTAGCAACATCTAAATCTGCAGCTTCACACTCTGTAGCACTCGGACAATCAATTCCCGCTCTGACCCAGCTCACCACCTTATGAATAGTCTCATGAGGCACAACCGATTTAAGTGCCAACAACAACATTTCGGAATAACCCGAATATTCAAACTGCTCTACACTAACCCCTTGAGCGACCCAGCCATCTTTCAATTTGGTCTTTACTTGCAAGTCATCCCGGGGAATAATCAATACACGAGAAGCCTTAGGTGTAATCTTTATTAAATCTATCTGACTGATTGCATCAGCCGTTTGAGGCCAATAAACCATTCCTCCAGCTTCAACAAAACTGGGCGCGACCCCAGTTTGACTGACTCCAGTCATCTGAATTGTTTTTATTTCACGAATATATCTCCGACCACTCTCTAAAGCAGCCCATAGAACTAAAAAATCAACATCAACTCTCGCTGAAACCAATGAAGCGAGCGTCGCACCCATTCGCAAACCAAACAGACCCACCTTGGAGCACCCTGAAAGTTTTTTGACCTCGCTCATTGCTTGCTCAATACTCCAAAGCCAATGATCAAGGCGATTACCCTCATCATTAAAGCCAGATGAGTCACCCGTACCATGATAATCAAACCGTATTGCAGGTATTCCCGCCAACGCAAAATAATCAGCCACATAACGCATTGAGCGGTAGGTGCTCATATACTCTACAGCGAGTGGGGGACATACAACCACTGCTGTATCAAGATTTTCAGTTGTGGCGTTTGTATGCAACCAGCCAATCAATTTCTTGCCATCTGGGCCAAAATAAAAGGGCGTACGAACGACTAAATCAGAATCAACCATTATATTTTGAAGCTTTCTCCCTGCATTATTTACTGTTTATTTATCTATTTAAATTACAATTTATGGCGACATCAGGGAAAAATAACTTTAACTCTAACATCTTCACTTATGTTTAAAGCACTCACATAACCTTTTGCAGGTTTTTGACCATCACCCACTCGAATGACCTCGACACTCTTTTTAATGCCAGGCATCAAATGAAAATAGTTATCATCTGGAATAAAACCGGGTATATCAACATTCACCGTATAAAGAAATTTTTCACATGACAAATTCAGCTGATACCTCTCTTTACCAGACTCAACCAACTCAGCAATAATTCCAGAGTTTTCCTCTAAACGAGGAACTTCTGCATTCGGAAAATAATATGCACTATTCAGTTCGCTCCCTTCTTTATTTGATAAGCGAACTGAAACAACGTTATGTTTTGATGGACCGAAATGATAAGAATATGTTGTATCGTAAAATGTATTAAGCAGCTGATCTAACCCTATAAGTCGCGTTGATCTTGCATCTACAACCACTTCCGTCTTCACATTAACAATAGTGACACTCGACTCATTCAGTAATGTCACCTCCAATTCACCTGTAAAATTTTGAGCCGTGTCATTGATCACATGCAGGTGCAAGCCATTGAGTGATTCATTGGTCATACATATAGAGATCGGCTGCCAGCAGCGTTTCAAGTAATAATAACAAGCTTTAGGTAAACCATTGCTATCAATGATTCCCCATCCGGCACCAGGTAAAAGATCTTTTAGAAACCAGACCAACCCTCCAGAGCAGTCACTATGATCACTGCGCCACTCGGCAAACACCTGTGACATCATTTCTCCAGAAACTATTTCGCTCAATGCCAGGTACTTATCATTGTCAAAACTGCGTAATTGCACAGGATCAACAGAAAACAGCTCTTTCAAATAATGGTCGCGTACATCTTCAAAATCCCATCCCGTCCCTGAATCACGGGGAACCCTCTCCTTCCATCGTGGATGATGGGTCACAGGAATTTGCCCCGCCAACACTGAGTTTCGTGTTTTGGCAACAGGCATATTGGAAAATCCAAGACACTCCGAAGTAAATTTTACATTATGCTGTCTCACCTCAGATACTGAGCACAGGTATGCCCCTACTCCATAATAGTGAGTCACTCCTGTGTCAGTATGAAAGGGCAAAGCCCCTCCTGAAGGTGTGGAAGTAACATAAGGAATACCAGGGTGGTGTGTACTACAAAGTTCCGGCAACTGTTTCAAGAAGAAATCATTTGACCAAGCGTCAGAATGCATTCCCAGCATGGCGGCCTGTTGCTCTATTTCACTATTACCACAATAGACTGCCAGGCAAACATATTGACGCAGACGTGCGAGAAGCTGATGCGCTTCAGTTTGAATAGATTCCCTGAAATTGTCGTCGTCCACAGGATAATCCATATTTGCAAACATAAAATCCTGCCAAACCATGATTCCGAGCCGGTCACACAATTGATAAAAAGCATCTTGTTCATAAACCATCGTACCGCCCACACGAATCATGTTTGCACCTGCATCCCGCATTAGAGTTAGCGTATGCTCAAGTGCGCCCACATCACCTGTTAAGGAGATAATATCATTAACAGTCCAGCATGCCCCTCTGCAAAAGATGTCTGTATTGTTTACCGTGAGACAAAACTCGTTTTCGGAGCGATCAATGCGCACCTCTTTAAAACCGATAGAGGAGAGTGCGTGTGATCTCTCTTTTTCTGCGACTTTGATGCGCAGTAGCGCCGGATACAGTGAAGGTTTGCCATGTGTATGAGGCCACCATAGCGTAACATCATCAATTTCAAGTGTTCCGTATAGACGACTCCCACCACTTTTTTTCTCAATGGTTAGCTGAACATTAATACCTCCGACTGAGAGCACAGCGTCCACTTTTCCTTCACTGTCATGATAAATATCACAAGAGAATTTGACAACTCCCGCACGCCCTTCAATTGATGGAGTGACCTCTATATTGATTGGCTCCAGGTGTTCGCTTAAAGATATTGTCTGCCACGGCCCTACAGGAGCAATTGGCGGTGTCCAACCAGGAATTCTGCCAAGCAAAGTGGTACGAAACCAACGCAACTGTTGCCGCTCGACCAGCTTTGTCTTCCAACGCGGACGAGGGCGGCGCTGAGACAGAGCCTTATTTAATGAGCGAAAACATATGTACAGTTCGTTCTTGGGCTGAATATATTTTGCAATATCAACTTGATAACTTAGAAACATATTATTGGATTCTAAAATCCGTTGCCCATTGAGCCAAACTTCACAAATCGTTGCCAATCCAGAAAAGTTTAAATAAACAGGCAACTGTTCTGATAAACCTGCTATATCAAATTTTTTCCTATACCAAAAATCGTAATCATCAAAATCAACCCGATCATCAAGTGACCATTGACATGCTCCAGCCAAGGACTGCGCAACGGTTCCAGGCACACAAGCCGTCAGCCAATTGAGTTTTTGGTTTATTAGATCAGAAGGTACCAAACACATGTCGGGTTCAGATTGAGTGAGAAACCAGTCATCGACAAGTTGAATCATTCCATTTAACTCTCTACATCATAGCCTATAAAAATTTAGTGGTTAGCTGATCCATTGCTAAGTCCCAGTGTTCAGCCATCGCATCAACTGGAGCAAGATTAAGCGGTTTCTTACGGCTCATTGCACGTGCCAACTGAAATTGATAAAACTTGGATGTTTCAGAGATAGACTTAATATTTTCCCTAGCCTCCACCAAGCCAGTGACACCTTGCTGGGATAGCCACTCCAAATAAGTAGCCGCTAATTCATAACAAGCACCAAACTGCCTGAATGTCGTAAATGAATATTGATGGAATGTATCAATATTTTCATGCATCAACCATTTCAAATCTTCTTCAAACCTTTTCTTGAAACTAAAAAAAGGATTGCTCTCTGGTAATAGTCTTAACTGTTTTTTTAATAGTTTCAGAGAAACATCAAGCGTCTGGGAAGCATCCAGTTTATTGACGCGCCGCTGCTTTGCAATTTCTACGTAAGGCGATAACACGGCGGGATCCTGCTCACCACGCAAGCGAAATACATCAATAAAATCATCGCCCGACAAATAGTAGTATCCTTGGCCATGAAAATAACCAATATGTTGTTTTTCCACATCAATTTTAATAATGGCGACTGTCGATTTAACATGCGCTATCTTATAAGCCGTTCCGGCTGTATCGGGCAAATAATAAGAGTCCAGCTCAACCAATACGGGTTTTCCTAGAGCCACTTGTTGTTCAATATGTTGAACCAGAGGCTGCCAGATCGCAAGCTCCTGAACATCTATTCCATAGAGATCATATAAATCAGCCAAAGGAAACTTAAAGAAAGTCCATTGATCGCCTTCAAAATCAATCGCCAGGGTATAAGGCATCGCAGCAATCGGTTCATATTCTAATGCATGCAATAATTCAATCCAGATATCAACATAACAGTTGGTTTCAGCCCAGTCTCTTTCCTGAACATGAATACGATGACGACAGTAAGTTTCTGGGGTTAGAGAAATTATCTGATGCATTACATTTCCAATAGCCCCCGAACCTCAAGGGGCCATTTTTCAGCATCAAAACCGTGTTTTTTGAACATTGCAAGCGTAATACGCTCCAGGCCAAAGCCAACACATGCAGTATGAGCAAACGCTCCATCAGGTGTTTTAATACTAAACTCTTGACCAAAATGATCAAGGTGGTAATTACAGGATGCAATAGCGGTTAATTTTTCTGTCGATGCGATGGGCGCTACAAGCTCATACTTAAGCTCTTGCTCTTTTTGCGTTGCAGCCATCACTCGTCCTCCTCGACCAAAGAATGGGTCATTTGCAACAACAGGCTTCACATCCAACCCGAGTGCACATAACATCTCTTCTCCACGTTTCAACCAATAATCCCGATGAGCATGTGCCTGCTCAGGCGTGCCAAGACGAACATACTCTCTCTGTCGAAAAATTTGCATACGAGCAGGGTCTGGTGACGGCTCATGCCGAAAAACAAAAGCTCTAAGGTCAACCAGTCGACCCTCTTCAGGCAATATAGTATTTGCAGCGGTTGGGTACAATGGGTAACACGCAGCGGGCACCATCATCACCTCTGTGGGGTCTAACTCTTCTGCCCAGTTCTCTGCATCTTCCTGCTTTTGTACCAACCTGAGATGATCCTTTTCGGTTCCCTTGAAAGAGTGAACCGACCCCATCAAGTCAGGGAATGTTTTAATATGATCAGTAGATAGATAGGTATTTCTACTGATTATTGGAGGGAAGCGTACGACCTCCGGCTCCAAATGGTGACCCATGCGGGTAACATAACCTTCAAAAGCTTCAACAACAGCCTCAAAATCGCCACTCAGGCCGTACACACCAGGCACACCCGACGAAAGTAATAACCCAGCCTCTAATAATTGTTGCCGATAAAAATTATAAGCTTCATCCAGAGAATCATGAGACAAACACACTTATTCATCTCCTTTATGCATCAGAAGCAACGTCGAGTTATGCAGTAAAATACGATCATTATTCACCATCAGCGCAGCCCCATAAGCATCACGCAACTGACGACATAAACTGGTTTTTGAATCATTGCGATAACTTGAAATTCCGCAAATAAACATAGCCTTGCCAACAATATCAACAACTAACTGAGAGCTCGCCACTTTTAGATTATTTGTACGAATTCCAAACCCAAAATTAGTAAAGGCTTCGGCACCCCCCTCATTTAACATTTTAAGGTAGTTAGTTGCCGCCACATCGACATTATTTCGCATTGTCTGCAATACACACTCAACCTCCCCCAGTCGAATGGCTGATATAGGTGGCATATCCAAATTTCGCTTAGCCTCACGTTTAACAAACTGCTGTGCCAGATTAACAGCATCGCCTGCAATTCCCACCCATAATGCACTCCACGTAATGTGTGCAAAAGGGTGCATCGTCTGGCTCAGAATATCCGCAAATGGGGTCGGTAAAATTTGTTCATTTTCACCTTTTGCCGTCACAGTAAAACCAGAACTGCAAGTGCCACGAAACCCTAAAGTATCCCAACCTGAAATTTGTTCCAGCTCATATTGCCCTTTATTCAATAAAACATGAACTTGATCACTTTTTGCCGCTTGAGGATTACGACGTGCCGTAATAATCAAGTCATCGGCATCAATTCCGTACGATATTACTGGGGCTTTTTTAACTAACTTGAAAGATGACCCGCTGCTTTCAACTGCACAAATACTCGAACGTAAATCCCCACCCACTCCTGTTTCAGTGGTGGCTGAGGCAATAAGCCTTTGTTCACTTGATAATTTTTTTAAGTAGGATTTGAAGTAATCTGACCCACCCGAATTATGAAGAATACAAGCGACCTGGATTTTATGCATTGCGTAAATCATTGCGGTCGAACCACAATAATGACCCAATACTTCACAAATTTTAGTAATTTGTACAATGTCGAGCCCCATTCCACCCATACTTTCAGGTAGATAAGCACTCAGCAGTCTTAAATCTTTCAGCGCATCAAAGCTTTCTTTAGGAAATCGAGCCTTTTCATCGACATCATGAGCATTTGGCGCAATAACATCTTTACCAATTCGCTTAACCTCTAAAACTAACTTCTTAAATTTCATAGAGTTCAGTGATTCATGATTGAACATTTTTTATCCCTTTACAATTATAAAGATTTTCTACCCTCGGAGAGTAGCGAAATCAGGCGGTTTGTTTGAAAAATCCGCTAAGTGCTTTCAAATGGTGCAGGGGCATTTATTCCTGTAGTTCATCGACAGCATCAACAATCGCTTCAATACTACCAAAGGTTTTTCGACCCAGCATTGAGTCTGGAAATTCTATATCAAACTCCTCTTCTATAGCTAACATCAAACTCACCGTAGCTAATGAGGTTAAACCTGCATGATATAAATCACTATGGTCTTGCAATTCATCTGCAGGCTTAGTGAGCCTGCCATGTGTATCCAGTATTTTTCTTATCGTCGAAGAAGTCATTAGAGTACCAAAAATTTTATAACAATTATATAAATAGTAGAACATAAGTTAAACGTGCAAAAGTGATGCCAGCTAGACTTATATTCTACCCTCCCTTCTTATTGTATGGCTATACGTAATCTCACGGAGTTTTGATCAGCGTAGCTTCCAATCATACAGAAGTACTTTATACAAAGTACCTCTGAAGCCGATGATTTTTTATCGGTCTGACTGACAAAATATTAAAAAATAAATTTTCTACGCCAGTGTAGCGTCCTAATCTAACCTGATTATCATATATTTCTTCATCAGGCTTTACCTGACAAACCGTTTCGAGTTTTTATTGTTCTTACTGGTATTGTTAAATTAAATATATCGAAATCTCTATGTGGGAACCAGGATTTAGGTCTTGTTTTCATCCACCCCGTTTCGTGAACTTCCCTGCTCAGGTACAATTAGATTTTTATTGCTCTAAAATATCAATTTATTCAATTTAATTATGACTATTGGAACACTCTACATTATCTCTGCTCCATCAGGGGCAGGTAAAACGAGCTTAGTAAAAGCGCTCACTGAGTCAACGGACTCAATATCTGTTTCCATATCACACACCACACGGAGCCCACGTCCAGGCGAAAAAGATGGCGTTAACTATTTGTTTACTTCTATTGAGCAATTTAAAGCCATACTCGAACAAGATGGTTTTTTAGAACACGCCCAAGTATTTGATAATTATTATGGTACTTCGACTAAAACTGTCCAGGAAGTACTTAATAAAGGTGAAGATTTGATTCTTGAAATTGATTGGCAAGGTGCGCAGCAAGTGCGTCACACTCTTCCAAAAAGTGTCAGCATCTCAATTCTCCCACCCTCTAAATCTATTTTAGAACAACGCCTACGAGGGCGTGGCCAGGATAGTGAAGAGATCATAGCCAAGCGCATGTCTTCTGCCATTGATGAGATGTCACACTTTTGTGAGTCTGACTACGTTATTATTAATGACGATTTTTCAACCGCTTTAGAAGACCTTAAAGCAATTATTAGAGCCAGGCGACTCAGATTAGAACAACAGCAAAATGCTCAAGTGAACACTATTACTGCTTTATTAGAAAAATGATCAGCCTGTGACTTTTTGGTTACAAGTGAAATAATATGCTGAAACGACAAAAATTCATTTTTCTCACTTTGATATTGGCATGGCCACAGCTAACAAGTGCCGAGTGGCTCAGCCGAGAAGAGTCCATTATGGGCACAGTGGTTCAAGTAGAATTGTGGCATGACCAAAAAGAGCAAGCTCACCAAGCTATTCAGGCGGTGATTGATGAGATGCATCGCATCGACCGCTTAATGAGTCCTTATAAACCTGATAGTGAACTGTCAAAGATTAACAACCTGGCGGGCAGGCAAACCGTTGTCATCAGCGACGAAATGATGAACCTTATACAACGTTCGCTACAGTTCTCTGAACGTACACAAGGTGCATTTGATATCACATTTGCCAGTGTCGGTAACTTATATGACTACCGCAACAAAATTAAACCTGAACCATCCAGACTATCTAACAAACTACCTGCAATTAATTATCGTCACATTAAAATCGACCCAGCAAAAAAAACAATTTACTTCAACCAAAAATATGTACAAATTGATTTGGGCGGCATAGCCAAAGGTTATGCTGTGGATCGTGCCATTACACTGCTATCAGATAGAGGTATTACTTCAGCTATAGTCACGGCTGGCGGTGATAGCCGTATACTCGGTGATAAGCGAGGGCGACCCTGGATGGTCGGTATCCGTGACCCTCGCAACAAACAAGAGCTTGTCGCAGCTCTGCCTATGACAGATGCTGCAATTTCGACTTCTGGAGATTATGAGCGATATTTTGAAAGTGACGGTATCCGCTACCATCACATTATCAGCCCTAAGACAGGAGAATCCATCCGCTCAACCCGTAGCGTTACAGTTATCGGCACAAACACCACTACGACCGACGCACTATCGACAAGCATATTTGTTTTGGGACAAATAAAAGGCATGAAACTTATCGAATCAACTCCTGAAGTTGAAGCGATTATTATTGATAAGGCGGGAATCATGTATTATTCGAAAGGGCTACAGAAAAATTCACACTGACCTAGGACACTTTATTATGAATCCTTCACCCACTTTACATTGGTCTTCAGCCGCACTGACCCATATTGGCAATGTTCGAAAAATTAATGAAGATGCCTGTTTGAACAGGCCTGACATGGGTGTTTGGGTGGTCGCTGATGGAATGGGTGGGCATAATGCAGGGGATTTTGCCAGTTACACCATTGTAAAAAACATGGGCGTACTCAACAAATCAAGCAGCCTGGAAGAGTTCATGAACCACGCTGATAGCCGCCTTCAGCTAGTCAATAGTTACCTCATTCAAGAGTCAGCAAAACAAGGCAACGACAACGTTATTGGCAGCACTATTGTTGCGCTGCTTGCTCATGGCAAGCAAGCTGGCTGCTTATGGGCGGGCGATAGCAGAGCTTACTTATGTCGAAATGGAGAGATTCAGCAGCTCACCAAAGATCATAGCCTGGTTGAGCAACAAATTGAGCAAGGGATATTGCGCCGTGAAGATGCTGAAAAAAGCCCTGTAGCAAATGTAATTACACGTGCCGTTGGTGCAGAAACACCACTAAAGCTTGACTCCATCACATTCAACCTTACTCTCGGAGATGCAATTTTATTGTGTAGTGATGGGCTTTATAGGGATATTAGCAACAGCGAATTCCACGCAATTTTAACTGAAAAAAATTGCGAAGATGCCGCTCAAGCACTTATTGATTTAGCGCTTAAGCGAGGAGCAAAGGATAACATCACAGCGATAACCATAAAGATTCAAGAGTAATATGATTCATAATTCGCCACCAAACTCTAAAAACTTGGAAAAAAAGATTGGAGTAGGCACAACACTTCAGAATCGCTTTGTTCTAGAACAAACAATTGCCAGCGGTGGCATGGGTGTTGTTTACAAAGCACGGGATTTACGTAAAGAAGAAGCACAGGATAGAGAGCCTTATGTTGCAATTAAAGTGCTCACGGAAAATTTCAAGCAACATCCTGATGCTCTGATTTCACTGCAAAGAGAGTCCAAAAAAGCGCAAAAACTAGCACACCCCAACATTGTAACTGTTTACGACTTTGATCGGGATGGTGACACTGTATTTATGACTATGGAGTATCTGGAAGGCCAATCTCTTGCAAAGTTCAACAAAACCATCACACCTAAAGGACTTCCTGTAGAAAAGGTACTCTCTATTATTAATGGCATAGGAGAAGGACTAACCTATGCACATAAACAACACATTGTGCACTCAGACATAAAACCTGGCAATATTTTTATCACGCACGACGGCATAATCAAACTGCTCGACTTCGGTATCGCACGAGCCTTCAAACAAGCAGGCTCAACATCACAAGACAAAACCCTTTTTAACTTTAGTGAAAATTCAGGGGTAATCACAAAGTCTAATGACACCACAATATTCGATCCCAGCAGCCTTGGCGCTCTTACACCCGCTTATGCGAGTTGTGAAATGCTAGAAGGGTTAGATCCAGATCCACGTGATGATATTTATGCTGTTGCCTGCATCACTTATGAACTGTTAACAGGACGACACCCATTTAACAAGCTATCATCTACTCAAGCACGCGATCAAAAATTCAAACCCATACAGCCCGCTAATTTCACCAGAGAACAATGGAAAGGGCTTTTACATGGGTTAGCATTCAACCGAAACAGCCGCACACCCAGCGTCATGCAATTTATCGAAAGTATCGCACCCCACTCTTACAGGCCGCAAATAATCCGTGGAATTATTGCAAGCGCTGGGCTCGCACTATTAGCCATTACAAGCTTCAGTTATTTCAACGACCCCTCACTAGAGAGCACCGAGGCTATTTCAATAAAAAAAGAGATAAGACCAGCAATACTGACACCAAAAGAACAAGAAAGAATCAACACACTCATCGAAAATGCAGAGGTTAATTTACTTGTTGGACGACTCATTGAGCCACCTGAAAGCAATGCTTCAGATTCCTATAAAAATATATTAAAGCTCCAACCCGGAAATAAAGAGGCACAGAAAGGTCTGGAAAAAATTTCTGGGCAATACCTTAAACAAGCCCTATATTTTTTTAATAATGGTGATATAACACAAGCAAATATACACTTACAAACTGGCTTGCACGTCTCACCTAATAATCAAGGGTTATTAGCGCTTAAAAAAAAATTATCTGGCGCACAACCATTGGAAAAGAAAGAAACGAAGAATGAATAAAGCGTAAGGCAAATCACTCTAAAAAAGGTCGGTAAAGAGAGAGTAACTGGGTGTGATATAGAAGTTCTTGAAGCAGACGAAGCAAGAATTTTAGCCAAAAAGAAGCCCCTGCTGAGAGTATTGATCACGAC
>VAPF01017920.1_pt1 | contig 12352 bp, 10 predicted proteins | sample 3393931 | NCBI WGS metagenome assembly VAPF01 (sample SAMN08290437, study PRJNA428436) | hydrothermal vent metagenome | isolation source: Deep-sea hydrothermal vent chimney | place: Atlantic Ocean: South-mid Altantic Ridge | depth 2773 m m | reverse complement strand
CTTTATCACTCTACTTTCATATTCCATTTTGCGACACGATCTGTTTTTTTTGTGGTTGTAATAAAATAGCCACGAAAGATCGTTCCAAAGCAGCTCCATACCTGGAGTACCTGCATAAAGAGATTGCTATGCAAGGGAAACTGTTTGATCGTTCACGCCGAGTTACCCAGCTACACTGGGGCGGTGGTACACCGACTTTTATCAGTCATGATGAAATGCGTGAGTTAATGCGCGTGACGGGGAAGCACTTTAATCTATGTGATGATGACAGTGGGGAGTACTCTATTGAAATTGATCCTAGAGAAGTTCGGCACGATACCATGGCTTTGTTGCGTGAAATCGGCTTTAACCGGATGAGTCTGGGGGTGCAGGATTTTGTTCCTCAGGTACAAAAAGCAGTGAATCGTATTCAGCCGACCAGTCAAACGTTAAGCACCTTGAAAGAAGCACGTCGTCTAGGTTATAAATCGATCAGTTTTGATTTGATATATGGCCTTCCTTTTCAATCAGTTAAAAGCTTTTCTTCAACGATTGATCAAGCAATTGATCTGAACCCCGACAGAATGTCGGTATTTAATTATGCTCACATGCCTGAACTTTTCAAACCTCAGCGTCGTATCAATGAAGCTGACCTGCCATCCGCTGCTGAAAAACTGGATATATTGCAGATGGTTAATGAGCGCCTGACAGCGGCAGGGTATGTTTATATTGGTATGGATCACTTTGCCAAGCCGGATGATGAGTTAGCCATTGCGCAACGCGAAGGTACGCTTTATAGAAATTTCCAAGGTTACTCAACACATGCCGATTGTGATCTTATTGGTTTAGGTGTGACTTCTATTGGTATGGTTGGAAATACTTACAGCCAAAATGAAAAAGATATCGAAAGCTATTATCAAAAAATTGATGCGAACCAACTACCCATATTTCGCGGCATGGAGCTCTCTGATGATGACCAGTTACGTCGTGATGTCATTACTCAATTAATTTGTTTGTTCAGCTTGAATATAACTGCGCTCGAAAAACAGTATTCAATCCAGTTTAAAGAGTACTTTTCAATTGAACAAAATGAACTTGCTCAATTAGAAAAAGACGGTTTAATTCAATATGATGAACAAGAAATCACAGTGCTTCCAGCCGGACGTTTTCTTATTCGCAATATCTGTATGACATTTGATAAATATATGCGTAATAAAAAAGATGTACGCTTTTCTAAAGTGATCTAAGCACAACTATTTAGTTCAGGCAGTTTAGAGCATAAAAAGGGATTGCAAGCGATCGGGTTCTGGTTTAATCTTGCGCCCTTGCTGGAGAAGTGTCCGAGTGGCTTAAGGAGCACGCTTGGAAAGCGTGTGTACGTTAATCCGTACCGAGGGTTCGAATCCCTCCTTCTCCGCCATTTTGTGACAGTGACTTAACTTATTAAATTTTATTAATTTATGAAAATTACCGTAGTGGGAACAGGTTATGTCGGGCTTTCAAATGCAATGTTGTTGGCGCAACATAACGAGGTGGTCGCTCTAGATATAATAAAAGAGAAAATTGAAGATTTAAAAGCTGGAAAATCACCCATTGCTGATACAGAAGTCGAAGAATTTCTCAGAAATAAAAACCTCAATTTTAAGGCAACTTTAGATAAACACGAAGCCTACCAATCAGCTGACTTTGTTATTATTGCCACGCCAACAGATTATGACTCGAAAAAAAATAACTTTAATACTCGCTCAGTAGAGGCTGTAATTAAAGATGTGATGGCAATTAATCCCGATGCTGTAATGATTATTAAATCAACGGTTCCAGTGGGTTATACAAAAAATATCAAGCAAAAACTCAACTGTAAAAATATTATATTCTCACCTGAATTTCTTCGTGAAGGTAAAGCGCTTCACGATAACCTCTATCCTTCACGTATCATCGTAGGTGAACGTTCAGAGCGTGCCAAAGTATTTGCTAATTTGCTGCTCGAAGGTGCACATAAAAAAAATATTGAAGTACTGTTTACAGATTCAACGGAAGCAGAGGCCATCAAGCTTTTTTCTAATACCTACCTGGCGATGCGTGTTGCCTATTTTAATGAACTGGATAGCTATGCACAGATCCATAACCTGGATACACGTCAGATTATAGAGGGCGTTGGCCTTGATCCGCGTATTGGTAATCATTATAACAACCCTTCGTTTGGTTATGGTGGATATTGTCTGCCTAAAGATACCAAGCAGTTATTAGCGAACTATCAGGATGTGCCAAACAGCTTGATTGAAGCCATCGTGCAAGCCAATAGAACTCGAAAAGATTTTATCTCTGATTCTATTATAAAACTTGCCCCTAAAGTGGTGGGTATTTATAGATTAATTATGAAAAGTGGGTCAGATAACTTTAGATCCTCATCAATTCAAGGGATCATGAAAAGAGTTAAAGCCAAAGGGATTGAGGTCATTATTTATGAGCCAGAGCTGCATGAAAAAGATTTTTTTAATTCTCGTGTCATTCGGAGTCTAAAAGAGTTTAAGGAAATGTCAGATATTATTGTCACAAACCGGGTGGCAGATGATATTAAAGACGTTCAAGATAAAGTATATACGCGTGATTTGTTTGGTGATGATTAAATTGGAACGTTGTTAGGAGGCTCCTCTCGGGCAGCCTCCTAAAAATCATTGCCAAACAACTTTTACATTTTTTTGATTGCTTTTGAACTGGTATTTTTCAAAGCCAAATCTTTAAGTGTATAGTTTTCAAATGTGCTATTTCGGCACGACTCTACTTGTTCTAACAATGCACTGATGGCGGGTTGCTCTGGTAGCCGTTTGGGGCTGAGTAGATGGCCTTCACCGGCACTGCGTACGGCTTTCAATGCATCCAGAACCAATGTGGTATCCAATGGTTGTGCAGGTAGATAAATAGGTTCATCGTCACAGTTTTGTGTGAGTAAACCATTCTCTTCTAAAGCATCCAGCACTTGTGAAATTCGATCCATCGGCATATTCAGCTTTTCAGCAAGGTGTGTCGCCGACCACCCTTGCTGGTTGGCATAATATTTTTTACCAATCAAATACATAATTCTTAATGCAAGCTGTTCTTTCATGCGAGCGCTGAGATGAAGTTTTTGTCGTTCTATTGTCAAAAATGTAGGGTTCTGGCAATAAAAAGCAATGCTTGATCCGACCAATAGAATTAGCCACACAAGGTAGAGCCAGATCATAAAGAGTATCAGAGTTGCAAAAGCAGAGTAGATGGCCGTGTATTGGGTGGAGGAGACGACAAATGTGGCAAATGCCCAATGGGTACTTTGCCATAGAATACCCGCTACGAATGCACCAATGAGAGCGGGTTTAATTTTTACTTTGGTGTTTGGAATAAAACTGTAAACAAAGGTGAATGCCAGAATAATGAGCAGATAGGGGACTAGCCGAGTACTGATTCTAATTAAATCACCCAGCGGCTGGATTTCTGCCATTTGTTGTACGACAGAGTGGCTCATCACTGTTGCAGTAATGCCTAGCGCACTAAAAACTAAAACTGGGCCAACGATAACAACGCTGAGATAGGTGCTGAAGCGTTGCGAGAAGGGGCGGTTTTTTTGAACGTGCCATGTGTAGTTGAATGCACTTTCAATTTTTTGCATCAATGCGACAACGGTATAAAAAAGCAAACCTAAACCGACGGCACCCATCACACCCACTTTTATATTATCAACAAATTCGATAATTTTATCTGTAATCTCAAGGCCTTTATCACCCAGTGGGGCGAGTAAATTGAGCAACGCAGGTTCGATTTGATTGTGAACACCAAAGCCTTTGAGTACAGAAAAGCTGACGGCGAGTAGGGGAACCAGAGAGAGCAGTGTGGTGTAGACCAGGCTCATGGCGCGAAAGTTAAGCTGTCCATCCACAACATCACGGCCTACAGCTAAAACTATGCGCAGGGCATTAAATAAAACTGCTTTCCACTTGGGTAGTTGGGTTAAATCAAGTCGCCAGAGGGTTTTTTGGAAAAACAGGAAAAATCGCTTTATCTTTATCTTAATCATGGTCGGGTGAGTCCGAATATTCAATGGGGTTTTCAAGAATTTTTCCATTCAAAACGGCTTGGCCGTCTTTCATTATGAGCTGTTTTTGTGCGAACCATTTAATTGCTAACGGGTAAATTTTGTGTTCTTTTTCTAAAACGCGTGCGGCCAAGGTTTCTGGAGTATCTTCTTCGTTGACAGGGATACGTGCTTGGATGATTAATGGCCCACCATCCAGCTCATTGGTGACAAAGTGCACACTCGCTCCATGTTCTATAGCGTTTGCCTTCAATGCACGCTGATGGGTGTGAAGGCCGTTGAACTCGGGCAACAATGATGGATGGATATTGAGCACTCTTCCCATGTAATGATTAACAAAGGTTTCAGGTAATATACGCATAAATCCGGCGAGTACCACGAGCCCGGGTTCAAACTGGTCAATCAATCTCTGTAACGCAAGGCTGTAACTCTCTCTATCGGGAAAATTTTTATGGTTAAGGGTATGGGCTGGAATATTGGCGATCCTGGCACGATCAAGCCCATAAGCTGTTTCATGATTGCTTATGACGGCACGAATTTCAAAAGGCAAGTCATATTTTTGCATTTCGTCAAGAATGGCTTGCAGATTACTGCCACTGCCTGAAATCAACACAACAACGGATAGTTTTTTTTGTTTCATTTTAGAATATACTCAACAACAGCTCTAAACCTTTGAAAAGCTAATAGGTGAGTATCGTGCGCTCTTGGTCAGCTTGTGTCGGGATGATTGTTCCAATAATAGTTGCATGCTCTCCTTGTTGGTTCAAAATTCTTAGAGCATCATCTGCATTTTCCTGGGAAACACAGATGACCATGCCTATTCCACAATTGAAGGTTCGGTGCATTTCGTTGTTAGTCACTTGGCCCTGTTCTTGTAACCAATCAAAAATAGCGGGGCGTTGCCAAGCCTGTGTGTCAATATTGGCGCAGCAATCTTGGGGTAGAACACGGGGTAGATTTTCAAGTAAGCCACCGCCTGTAATATGTGAAATGGTATGAACTTTGATCTGCTCCAGAAGTTTAAGCAGGGGTTTTACATAAATACGGGTGGGTGTCAGCAGTATTTCGCCGAGTGTTGATCCTTCAAAAGGTGTTTCTAACGTTGCGCCGCTGACCTCAATAATTTTACGAATCAAAGAGTAGCCGTTAGAGTGTGGGCCAGATGAGGCTAGGCCGATCAGCACATCACCTGGGCGTGTTTTACTGCCATCAATAATTTTTGATTTTTCAACGATACCGACACAAAATCCAGCAGCGTCATAGTCATTTTTTTGATACAAACCCGGCATTTCAGCCGTTTCACCTCCGATGAGGGCCGCACCTGCTTGTTCACAACCTGTGGCAATACCCTTGATGACATCACTGGCAATATCAATATTGAGGTGGCCTGTGGCAAAATAATCAAGGAAAAACAGGGGCTCTGCCCCTTGCACAATAATATCGTTAACGCACATGGCTACAAGATCAATACCAATAGTGTCGTGTTTATTGGTATCAATGGCGAGCTTGAGTTTTGTACCAATACCATCTGTGCCCGAGACAAGAATCGGCTGTTTATAGCGATCGATTGGCAATTCAAATAGGGCACCAAACCCGCCAAGACCATCCATGACACCTGGCCGTTTGGTGCGAGCAGCATGAGGTTTTATTCTTTCAATGAGCTGATTTCCAGCGTCAATATCGACACCTGCATCACGATAGCTTAAAGAGGTATTTTGGGTCGTTTTTGATGGTTTGGAGTTTGAGGTCATAGCGTGTGTCTTGTATTTTTAGTAATAGGATGATGTTATCTGCGCGAAATAGTATCCTGTACACTGTTGCTGCCGCAACTGAAACAAGCAAGGAGGCCAAAAAAATGTTGATTTTTTTTTTGATAATATGCGTATTATGATTACTACTTTCACTTTTTGCGGTAGAGCTGGAAGGGTTGTATAGTGAAAATATACGGGTGTAAGGGCAGTGTGGATCGACTTAATCAGGGGCTCCTTAAGTGACACGAAGCGATATTCCCAACATTATTAGTGTACTTCGTATATGTCTTGTGCCTATTTTGGTCTGGCAGGTTTTAGAGGCACAGTATGCGAATGTTTTAGTGCTGTTTTTTATTGCGGGCTTTTCTGATGGGTTAGATGGTTTTCTGGCAAAGCGTTATGGCTGGGTTTCACGTTTAGGCTCGATTCTTGACCCAATTGCAGATAAATTCCTGTTGGTCTCATCTTTTTTAGCACTGGGGTGGATGGGAGAGATTCCTCTATGGTTGGTGGTTGCTGTGATTGTGCGTGATGTAGTGATTGTGGCAGGTGCGTATGCTTACCACCGTATTATTGGTGAGTATGAATTAAAGCCTAGCTATTTAAGTAAATTGAATACGGTCAGTCAAATTTCTCTTGTATTGGTTGTGGTATCTGCACTGAGTATCGTGGATATTGACTCTCTACTGATTCAATACACTTTTTATTTTGTGATGATCACCACGTTGTTGAGTGGTTTTGACTATATCTATCATTGGGGTATACGTGCCTGGAGGCATCGGTCTGTTTCAGGACGTTTTAAATGAACCAAACAACTCATCGTACGGGAGGGTTATCGCATCCCCAACTTCCATTGGCCGTTACTTTGCAAGATGGAGTTTCATTTGAAAATTATTTGACCGGGTTAAACCTTGAAGCAGTGCAGGCTGTAAAAAATTTATCGAAAATGAAGGGTGAAAGATTCATCTATTTGTGGGGGGGGAGTAGTGTCGGTAAAACACACCTGTTACAAAGCGTTTGCCGAGTGGTGAGCGAACAGAGCGAATCGTGCACTTACCTGACTTTAAAACAAGCAGATGAATTTTCTCCAGAAATACTCGATGGTTTGGAGGCACTTTCTTTGGTGTGTATTGATGACGTGCATCTTATTGCAGGAAAAAAAGAGTGGGAAACTGCACTGTTTCATCTATACAATCGAGTTAGAGCGAATAATACTTTGTTGATTGTCAGTGGTGATGCAAGTCCTGGCAATTTGTTACTTGCACTTCCTGACTTAAGTTCCCGTTTAGCTTGGGGATTGATTTTTCAACTGCACCCTTTGAGTGATGAAGATAAGTTTTTAGCGTTACAGTTACGTTCGCATCGGCGTGGTTTCAATATGCCTGATGAGGTTGGGTACTTTTTACTATCACGCTACTCGCGAGATACTGCTGCATTGTTTTCAATTTTAGATCGCCTGGATCATGCGTCTTTAGTCGCCAAACGTCGTATGACGATTCCATTTGTAAAAATGGTTCTAGAACAAGAAGAAAAGGAAAATTAATTTAATGGCTTATATTTTAGTTCTATATTACAGCCGTCATGGCAATGTTGCTGAAATGGCTCAACGTGTGGCACGTGGAGTGGAAGAGGTGGCTAATATGGAGGCTCGGGTGCGAACAGTGCCTGATGTGTCGGCTGTGTGTGAATCTATTGATGAAGATATTCCAAAAGAGGGAGCGCCTTACGCAACATCGGACGATCTAAAGCATTGTGCAGGTCTGCTGCTAGGCAGTCCGACGCACTTTGGGAATATGGCTGTGCCACTAAAATATTATATTGACAGCAACAGTGACCTCTGGATGGCAAAGGCATTGGTGAATAAACCGGCTGCCGTATTTACTTCAGCCTCCAGTATGCATGGAGGTCATGAAAGTACCTTACTTTCCATGATGTTACCACTGTTTCACCATGGCATGATCATCATGGGTTTACCCTATACTGAAACAGCGCTGCTGAATACAAATAGTGGTGGAACACCTTATGGTGCCAGCCATTTATCTGAATATGGCAAACCACCTGTGCTGACTGACGAAGAGCAAGCACTATGTCGTGCGCTTGGGCGGCGTGTGGCTGAAACTGCACAGAGTATGGCTAAATAGCGTTAGTTTTAGTTTTATTGTAATCATCAGCACCGATATCTAATGAACTGTTTTTATCGTCATCGTCATCCATCTGTATAGAAGACAGATCAATATCTTGTTCTTCTATTTCATTGGTTTGGCCTGCAAAAAGATCTGATTCATCTAGGTCTATTGATGAGCTATGCTCAGCTTTAAATATATCTTCAGATGGGCTTAGATCAGGTGGCAGATCATTATCCTGCAACTCTTCACTCTGAATTATGGATTCATTAGAGGGTACGGACTCTTCAGACAAAATAATTTCATCTGAACTGATTTCTCCAGAAAATAGTGGGTGATCAGGACAGAGTTGTCGCCCCATATCAACAACATCTTTCCATTTGGGATCGTGTTCGCCTATTTTGCTTTGGAAAATTCCTGCTTCTTTAATGAATTTTTCATGATTTTGTGAAACGAGATAAACTTCCAGCAGTTTGAGTTTAATTTCGATACGTTCCGGGTTAAGCTCAATCGCACTCATGAGTGACTCTTCAGCACGAGAGTAACGTTGACAAGCAATGTAAATATCCGCCTCATAAAGAGCTCGGAGGTCAGAATCCAGGGGTACATCTTCACCTGTCTCCATATCAGTGATTGTTTTTGGCTCTTGATACTGCTTTAACTCCTGATCAAAAGTAGGTGCTTGATCAGTTAGAGTTGTATCTTCCAGATACTCATCATTGACCTCTGTATCTTCTTTGTTACTTTTTAAATGGCGATATAAAAAGAAACCCGCGATCCCTAATAATATTGTTCCCAAACTGATCAGAACTAATTTTAGATTACTCATCAGACTACTAAAGAGACCTCCTTCTTGAGTATTTTCATGCTCAATGACATCAACGAGTGGAGTCAGCGGCTCCGTCGAAAAATTTTCATGGCTGACTTCAGGCGCTTCAGCGATCACTTGCTGTGAATGATCTGTAAATGTTTCTAATGTGGGGGGTGCTGTGGAAAGATCCGATTTGAGTTGTGTCGTTTCAGGTGTAATAGCCGTTTCTGTTGCCAAATGAATTTGAACTTCACTTTTTAATTGTGTTAATTCACTCTGATTATCCATCAGTAAATTCTGAATTTCTACAATCTGTTGTTGAACACTATCAATTTTTTTCATTAATAATTCTATAGTTGCACTCTTCACCTGATCTTCGTTCAAATCTTTCTGAGCAGAAATATGCTCAGAATTTTTGTCTAAAGGTGATGTTAATGGTGTGGTTTGAACGTGCTCGGTGTGTTTAATGACAGGTGTTGTTGATCTCTTTTCAGGGGAAGGTGCTTTTGTGATCGTTGTGTTACCAAGTTGATGAATATTCAAACTCAGTATGGCACCTTTTTTCAACTGGCTGATATCGTTGTTAAGAAATGCTTCCGGGTTTTGCTTTAACAACGCGCTCATGATCTTATTCATGTTGTAAGTTGAGTCAGGACGGAGTTTACTGGCGATACTCCAAAGTGTTTCTTTATTTTTGACTTTATAAGTTTTAACCTCACTGGAGGATGATAATGGTAGGGTTTTTAGTGGCTTTTGAGCCACTTTTTTAACCACTGCCTGGGTTGATTTTTGAGTTGTTTGGTCTGAGAGCAACGATGAATCAAAGCGCAGTGTAGATCCTGTTTTCAAAAGATTGATATTATTATTGAGAAAAGCAGAAGGATTTTGCTTGAGTATCTCTTTCATCACCTGATCCATGCTATAGGATTTATTAGGGCGAAATTGAGTGGCGATACTCCATAATGTATCTTTGTTTGTTTTTACTTCATACACTTTAATGGATGTATTCGTTGCAACGGGTTGCTGTTGATTTTCTGTCGGGGCTGGGTTTTTGATGGGTTTTGGTGTTTTAACCTCGGGTTCATTTTGTGCGATAACTGCTTTTTCAGGTTTTGGAGTTTCAGTTACTTTCTCAATAGGTGCCGGCTCTAATGTGATTGTAAATTTTCTCAGTAGGCGTTGCTGCTTCCATTTAACCTCTAAAATCAAATTTACAAGAGGCTCTTGCAGAGACTGCTGTGAACTCATGTCAATGTAAGGTGTACCGTTTGAATTAGTCGAAATTTTGAGATTAATATCATTGAGTGCCGGAGAGTAATCAACTCCAGCACGTTCAAAAATGGATGACTTTGCAATAACAGCTGTAATTTGGGATGGCTCGACACCCTCTGTGGAGAGGAGCTCAATATGTGCATTAAGTGGCTGATTTAGTTTGGACTCTACAGTAAGTGAACCAACCCCTAGAGCGTTAGCAGCTATAGAGTAGCCTGAAAGGGTGATTAAAAATAGAATGCGAGTCAGTTTTTGGCGGTATTTTGTATTCATATTCATCCACTGATATTCACCTGATATTTAATTTTTATTGCTTTAGGTGATTTGTTGTTGTCAAAATTAATACATCTTCCCTGCGAGAAGTTCATGAAATCACTCTCGCTTAAGCCAATGACAATTACTTTTTCATTGACAGAGTTAAATATCGACGATTATCGAAAAATTCTTAATTTTTATGATGATGGCTTATGTCCGAATGAAAAGAACGTGGAGATTAAAAGCGATAGGGCTCTAGTTCAATACTGTGAAGTTTAAACCCCTTGAATATGATCTCTCCTTGATAACGTGCATCACCGATAGTGGCAAATTCAAAATGAAAAACTCTTAATAGAGATATTTGACCATTGGTTAAACGCTTTAATCGGATACGCCGCAACACGATACTGTCATCCAGAAACTGGACTTCCATTTCACCACAATGGCGTTTGGCCAAGCGATATGCGATTTGTTTGATTTCATGGGTACGCCACCAAAGCAGAGCAATGATAGCAAAAATAATAAACCAGAAAAAATGGCTGAAGGTCACAAGTGTCTCCGTATATTATTTCGAACGACGACCATTTAACAAAACTATGATGCCAACACCAGCCAGTAACCAGCTTAGTACGGGCATGGAGCCTAACATAGCGAGTGTGAAACCATTGAGAGCTAACAGTATTGTGGCGGATATGATTAAACTTCCACCGACAATTGCAGAAAAGGTTCGCCGATTGCCTAATTTTATCTCTTGATGAATCTTTTTCAGTTCATCAGATTTCCAGTTAACTTGCAGTTTTCCTTTGTTGATCTGTTCCAATGTGTCGTAGGCGAGCATAGGCAACTTGGGGAACGCTTCCATCCAGCGGGGCGCATTGTTTTTTAGCTCTTTAAAAGCAGCACTGGGTCCAATTTGATCACGCATCCATTTTTCTAAAAATGGCTTTGCAGTTTCCCATAAGTTAAGTTCTGGATTGAGCTGTCGCCCCAACCCTTCAATATTTAATAGTGTTTTCTGCAAGAGAACCAGTTGGGGTTGTATCTGCATATCAAAGCGGCGTGCGGTTTGAAACAGGCGTAACAGCAGGTGCCCAAATGAAATATCTTTTAATGGTTTTTCAAAAATAGGTTCACAGACGCTACGAATTGCGGACTCGAATTCATCAACTCGTGTTTCAGGCGATATCCAGCCTGACTGCACATGCAGCTCGGCAACACGTTGGTAATCACGGTTAAAAAATGCGAGAAAGTTTCCAGCAAGGTAGTGTTGATCCTCAAAACTCAGTGAGCCGACGATACCGAAATCCACCGCAATGTATTGGCCATCATCAGCCACAAAGATATTGCCAGGGTGCATATCTGCATGGAAAAAATTATGACTGAAAACTTGTGTGAAGAAAATTTCGACTCCTCGTGATGAAAGAGCTTTAAGGTTAATGTTTTTCTCTTTAAGTTGCTCAACATCATCCACTGGAATGCCATAAATTCTCTCCATAACCAGAATATTTTTACGAGCGTATGGCCAAAATACTTCAGGAATATAGAGTAGGTCAGATTTTTTGAAATTACGGTGCAGTTGTGATGCGTTCGCGGCTTCGCGCATCAGGTCAAGCTCATCAAAAATAGTTTTTTCATACTCTTGAACAATTTCTACAGGGCGCAGGCGGTGAGCATCTTTCCAGTAGCGTGTCGCCAAGTGAGCCAAAGTATAGAGCAGGTCGATATCGTGACGAATGGTTTTTTCAATACCTGGGCGCAGTACTTTCACAATCACATCTTCACCGCTATGTAAACGTGCGGTATGAACCTGGGAGATGGAGGCGGCGGCTAAGGTGTCAGAGTTGAACTCAGAGAAAATTTCACTGATGGGCTTGCCGTAGGCTTCTTCAATAATTGCTCGGGATTTTTCGCTGGAAAAGGGAGGTACACGATCTTGAAGTTTGGCGAGCTCATCTGCAAGATCATCGGGTAACAGGTCGCGGCGAGTGGAGAGGATTTGGCCAAATTTTACAAAAATTGGGCCTAAATCTTCAAGGGCACGACGAATACGTACCGCATGAGGGGGGTGATCTCGTTTGATCCAGTTCCAAGGAAG
>VAPF01039840.1_pt1 | contig 12367 bp, 8 predicted proteins | sample 3393931 | NCBI WGS metagenome assembly VAPF01 (sample SAMN08290437, study PRJNA428436) | hydrothermal vent metagenome | isolation source: Deep-sea hydrothermal vent chimney | place: Atlantic Ocean: South-mid Altantic Ridge | depth 2773 m m | reverse complement strand
TTTTTTAAATCCGGTCGCAAATTTGCTGTTTGCAAGATAGAAAGGCCGCCTTTCAGCGCGGTGACTTCAGGCGTACCAAATTTAAACAACTGGGCACGCAGTTGCCGCAATGTCTCACGAGCATTAATAGAACCACGAACTTGCAGTGCAACAAAACGATTTAATATCGCCTTTTCATCTTCAAGCAAAGCATCCGCAAACTGAACTAATACCGAAGGTTCCACTGCACACGGCCAATTACTGTCACTGACAAACTGCGGTGTACTTGTCACCAGTGATAACGCATGCACACGCTCAGACGCATTAACTGCAATATATTGAGCAATAATGCCGCCTAAAGACCACCCTGTCCAGACTGCATTATCGGGTGCAACATCCAGCACTTGCTCTGCAATTGTTTCCAATGAATAGCATGAATTCTGCAATGCACTGCGACCATGCCCTGGCAAATCAATCACCGTTACTTGGAAATTTTCGCTCAATTTGTCAACGACCTTATCCCAAAGATCAGAGTGCCCTCCCCAACCATGAAGCAAGACGACAGGAAAACCTTTTCCAAAGATTTTCCTGTAAATACCAGATACAACTCCCATTGATAAATATGCTCCAAAAAATAACGGCATTGCTAACTTAAGTATGGTTTTCGATTTTTATCTACTTGATAAATAATCTAAAAAAAAATAATGAAACTATTGTTAATTAGCAATGCCAAAATAACTTTATTTTTAAGCGGATATAGATTGCCAAGTAACGGGATAAAAAACTTTACTAAAACCTTATTAATACACTATGATACTACTCAGGATTGCTGTTTATCAAAAGGATAGGAGAATAAAACAATAAAAATAACTAAAAATTAAGGGGTATAGCTATGATTAAGATAGTGATAAAAGGCCTCCTGCTAACAGCTGCTATCGTTATGGGCAGTACGGCATGGGCAAAACTACCGCCCCCACCGGTAAACCAAAACATTGGTATACCTGATGGGAAATTTGAGACAATGACCTTTCACACCTGCCTAGGCTGCCACGGGGATCCCGTTAACGCACCGGCTCCCGTCAAGATAGGCTATCTGCCTGACCGACATCACCTTCGAGTCGATACACCGATCGGTGAATACACAGACTCACCCTACCCAGACCTCTCTCCAGATGGCGACCATAAATGTATTACTTGCCATAAAGTTGACTGGGTCGAAGACTCATCAAGGCCTCTCGGGGGTTACTTTAAATTTGCAGAAGAGCCAACAGAGCCTCTGTTTCGTGATTGTTTAAACTGTCACAAACAGACTGTAGATGACAATGGGAACTTGAAAGCAACCGTTCATCATTTGACACAAAAAGCACAATTAAAACTCTGTTATCAATGCCATGGCAGTACAGTTAATAATGCAACGGATGACCACAGGATTCCTGACCCTACAGCTGACAAAGCACGTAACTGTGACAAAGTTGATCCAACGGCTATTGATCCAGACAACCCTATTTCAACAGAGCGAAATGACTACAATATTTCGTTAATTACACCATGGCCTGGTGATAACTATGATGACCCAGCCTGGAAGAGCGTCTTGCGAGACTTTTATTCCGAATGTCCAGAGGTTGCTGAAGTCTATCTTGAAGAAGGTGGACAATTCCAAATCAACCCTCCACGCTATCGCTATGAAATGGATGGAGATGGTGAGACTAAAGCCATATTACTTGCTGATGATGAGGCTGGCGGTCGTCGCACAGGTAACTGCGAACATTGCCATTTCGCGGGTGAAAATCCAGGCGATGAAGTACAACCTAACACAGGTCTGGCAAAATCTGATGTCGGCACCAACATGACAAACCACCATGGTTCGGGTGTTGGCCAACCTGGAAGTGGCTCAGTGCATAGCTGTGATCTTTGCCATTCACCTAGTGATCCACCTGATTATGCAATCCGTGGTTGTGAAGTTTGTCATGGAATCAGTACTCTGCATGCAATTGAGTATGATGCAGAAGGCGATGGCATTGACCCTGGCAATGAAAAGCCATTTATGGGACACATCGGTAACGATTTAAACTGTCGTGGTTGTCATCTAAACTTTAGAACAGGTGAAGTATTCGAAGCATCCAGTCGTTCACTTGCTGGCAGCAGCGGTTCTGAGTTTGGTGGACTGGTTGGATACAACACTCCTGTACCTGAAATTGAGTCTATGAGTACTGCCGGAGCCATTGCGGGTACAACGACAGCTCTCACGATTACAGGCACAGGCTTCTACGCAACTCTAAATACATCCTTTGGAGTTAAAGAAGCGATTCCACATGTTGAGCTGATTGATTCCAGTGGCGTGGTTACCAAGTTGGATTTAGGGAGAAGTGATGTTACGGAAACAACCGTTAACGTGACCATTCCCGCCACTATGCAAGCTGATACTTACGAGCTTTATGTCGTAAAAGGTCAACGCTATACAGAAATGAACGGTGAGCGTGATTATTCACAGCGGTCTGGCACTGTGCCGTTCCTTATCACACACAACCCTACGATTGAATCGGTCAACTGTACTGATGGCACGGTCACAATCAACGGCTTTGGCTTCGGTAGCATGCTAACCGCCGACAAGTACGGCAACGAAGGTTATGTGGATGGTGGAGATCTGGTGGGTGTGGCTAGAGATAGCTTGGCATGTTCAGTCGAATCCTGGACCAACACCCAAATTGTAGCAGATTGTGGTGAAGGCTCAGGTACTGTCACTCTTGACAGCCTCTACGGCGATGCCTCTTCTAATGAAGCTTGCGGTAGCAGCACTGGTGGCCGACCTGACTGGTGGTCTCTCTGGAGCTGGTTTGCTTCCTGGGGTTGGTCAGGACGTTAAGCCATAACCTTGCTTGACAAAGAGCTCTTTCTTTCGCTCTTTGTCAGGTCAATCAAACTATTTGATAGGAAGGAGGCCTTAGCAAAGCCTCCTTTTTTAATGCACTTTAAAAAGGTTTGCTTATGTACAAAATATTTTTAGTCGCCACTGTTTTGCTTTTAATGACAACCACTGCGTACAGCAACAGCCCGACCATTGTCGCCAAAGTCAACGGCGAACCCATCTATGAAAAAGAGCTCACTGAATCTATGGATTTGCGTTTTAATAAGAGCAGAAAATTTGGAGTCGCATCAATAGATCAACAAAAACCCGAAATTGCATATGCTCTTAAAATGCAAACACTCAGTGAATTAATTAATTCCAAAGTTCTCTACCAAGCGAGTCAATCTGAAAAATTCTCAAAGGAAAAACTAGCTAAAATAAAAGAGAATGTTGATCAAAAGCTGCTCTCTTTAGCGCATACATTTGGCAGCGAAAAATCCTATGAGAAATTTTTAGCCACTAAAGACAGCTCTTTAAAAGAAAAACGTGATTTTTTTAGAGGTACATTTCTTGTGCAAGCCTATTTTGACAAACAAGGTTTGACCAATCCAAATATTCCAGAAGCTGATATAAAAGCACTGTATGAGACACAAAAAACCAGCTTTAAAATTCCAGAGCAAGTAAAACTTAGCCAAATCTTTATACCCGTTGAGAAAGGGATCGCTCCAAAAGAAAAAGAAGTGATAGAAAAAAAGGCTGAAGAAGCACGCCAATTACTCTTTGATGGAAAAAGCTTTTCCAACGTTGCTGAAATAATGACTGAAAAAACAAAATTAGAAGTCACGGGAGGTGAACGTGGTTTTATAAAGCGTGGCACTCTACCTAAAGAAGTGGACAACATTGCATTCACCATTATGCCAAACATCGTAAGCCACGTAATTAAATCAAATTTTGGTTATCACGTTCTAATGATTACAGATAAAAAACCAAGCACCTTCTCTCCTTACAACAAAGTCAGAGACTTTCTTCTAAAATATTTAGAAAATGAGGCCGTTAGTCACAGCGTGACTGAACACACAAAAATGCTTAAAGAAAAAGCCAGTATTGAAATTTTTTTAAAAGAATAGAGTTTTCATTGATGACTTTCCAGGCCTGCATTATTTATCACGATGACCCTGAGAGTGCTCTCGCCTTGGCTTATGGACTCTTAAGCTGATTTGCTCCCAAAACGGGTCAAAAAAGTGTTAACAATCAATGATAAATTAGGTGAAATCATGATCAAAAAACTGCGATATCTCCTGCTATTAACACCAATATTCACTATCGGCATTGGCTTCTTAACTATCTCACCACCCAGTTTAGCAATGATGGGAAAAGACCTCTTCGGAAGTAATGTCACTGCGGCCAAGTGCCGTGTTTGTCATGTCAAACGTTTTGAAAAAGGCGATAGCCCTTTGGCTGAATGGCTTCAATGGCGCAACCCAAACAAACACCATTTGAAAGTCGGTGAAAAGGTTGAATGCCCTACCGGACCACCAGGTGCAGACTTAGGTGATGTTTATGATTGCACCTCTTGCCATCGTTTTGTTTGGGATAGCGAAACGGTTTCGTACAAATTTGACGTTTTCAGAGACTGCCTCTATTGCCATAGCGTCGATACAGTCACAGGCCCGCCGATGAGTAACCGTCACCCGATGATGGGGCGTAATTGCAGCGTTTGTCACGGCATCACGATCTACGAAGATGGCACATATGATTACACAAACAGTGGTGGTGGTATGGGTGGTGGTGGCATGGGTGGCCGAATGATGGGCGGAGGTGGCTGCTAATGAAAACATCATTAATATTTAAGCAGACACTACGAACCCTTCTATGTACGATTGCTATATTTACTACACCTGCTTGGGCTAGTGTTCCCCCACCGCCAGTCAACCAAAATATAGGCATTCCCGATGGAGTGCTGAATGATATGACATTTCAGACCTGCCTGGGTTGTCATGGTGATCCTGTCAATGCACCTGCTCCGGTTAATATTGGTTACTTACCTGACCGGCACCACCTGCGAGTTGATACGCCTATTGAGGAATATTCCGCATCACCTTTTCCAGAAGCCTCTCCAAGTGGTGATCATAAATGCATTACTTGCCATAAAGTTGACTGGGTCGAAGACTCATCAAGACCTCTAGGCGGTTACTTTAAATTTGCATTAGACCCTACAGAACCAATATTTCGTGACTGTCTGACCTGCCATGAGCAAAAACCTGGCATTGCCTCGGTACATCATTTAACACCAAAAGCACAAGATGCCCTGTGCCCACTGTGCCATGGCAGTTTGATTGATTTTCCTTATGGTGACCACTATATCCCAGACTATGACATCTCATTTATAACACCATGGCCAGGAGATAATTACGATAGCAGCAGTCCATCCAATCAATTTGATCCACCTGTTGCCAGTTATAATGACCGCCGTAAAGGCAACTGCGAACATTGCCATTTTTCGGGCACAGATCAAGTCACGGGTCTAGTCATACCTACAAACCGCGAAACCCACCATGGTACCGGTGTCGGACAACCCGATAGCGGTTCAGTGCATGGTTGTGATCTATGTCATGATACAACCCCCCCCAACCACACCATTCGTGGCTGTGAAAAGTGCCATGGTGTCAGCTCATTACATAACATCGAGTTTGACCGTAACGGTGACGGCATCACTCCTGGTAAAGAGGAGCCTTTTTGGGGGCATATCGGCAGCCCTGCCAACTGCCGAGGTTGCCATGGAAACTTTGCAGGGGCGAGCACTGAAGCCATCTTGCAAAGTGACCAAGGCTTATCATCTGGCGCTAATATTGTACCTACTATTACCCATATGGGAATGGGGAAGCGCTCTCATAGAAGCAGAAATCTCTCCAGCGCGTCACTCAGTACGCGACAGTTACAACAAGCACCTCAGCAATCAACAGATTCAAGAACGCTTTCATTCACTGGATCTGGATTTACCAGCAAAATAGCAAGCCCTGACGGCACTATTGAGATCATAGCTAAACTGGTGTTAACCAATAAAACTGGTGAAACTTTTGAGTATGAACCATCAAAATCAACACCGACCACGCTTGAATATATCTTGCCAGAAAATTTAGAGTCAGGTAGTTACGATGTACATCTCGCTAAAAAATCTATTATTAGCCCTATTGCTAATTTAGTGATCAGGCCTGACCTCATAGTCAGTGACATTAGCTGTGACAGCGGTGAAGTTGTTATCAATGGCAGTGGTTTCATTAGCTACCTGAATGCAGAAAGTTCAGGCACTAACATCACAAATTCAAAAACATCTGAAGAGTGTAGTATTGAATCTTGGGAGGATCATAAAATTATTGCTAATTGTGGTACTGGGTCTGTTGAAAATATAAAAATCAATAGCATTTTTGGAGATACGTTAGCCAATGCGGCTTGTGAAGGTAGCTCTACGGGTCGCCCCGACTGGTGGTCTCTTTGGAGCTGGTTTGCTTCCTGGGGCTGGGCTGGACGTTAAAAACTGTTAAATAGAGGTATTACAGTTATGTTTAAACAACTATTGAAAATAGCCATATTTATAACAATGGCTGGAGCCACAGCGACCGCTTGGTCCAACATTCCACCGCCACCCGTCAATCAAAACTTAGGAATTCCTGACGGGGTGATGAATGATATGACATTCCATACTTGTCTAGGTTGCCATGGTGACCCTGTCAATGCACCAGCACCGGTTAACATTGGTTATTTACCAGACCGTCACCATCTACGGGTTGACACGCCGATTGGTAAATACTCTGCATCACCTTTTCCAGATGACTCGACAGACGGTACACACAAATGTATCACCTGCCATAAAGTGGACTGGGTGACCGAGCCATCCAGACCTCTAGGAGGCTATTTTAAGTTTGCACTGGATCCCGCTGAACCCGTATTTCGTGATTGTATGAGCTGCCATGAACAAAGACCTGGTATCGCCTCAGTCCACCATTTAACAGAGAAAGCGCAGGAAGCTCAATGTCCAATATGCCATGGTAGTTTGGTTAATTTTCCTTATGGTGATCATTATATTCCAGATTATCGAGCCTCAATGATTACCCCTTGGCCTGGAGATAATTACAATGAACCCTCCAGCCCATCAAGCCAGTATGATCCACCCATCGCGGACTATAATGGTCGTCGCACTGGTAACTGTGAACATTGCCATTTTTCTGGGACTGATCAAGTCACTGGGAGAATGGTTCCTACCAACTATGAAACGCATCATGGTACAGGTGTTGGCCAACCTAATAGCGGCTCCGAGCACGGTTGTGATATTTGTCATGATTTTTCACCACCCGGCCATACTATTCGTGGCTGTCAGAAATGTCATGGAGCTATCTCTTTACACACCATTGAGTTTGATGCAAAGGGCGACGGAATTTCCCCAGGCAGCGAAGAGCCCTTTATGGGACATATTGGCAATGCTATGAACTGCAATGGTTGCCATATTAATTGGCAGATAACAGGAGGCCTGCCCAATGGAGGCTTTGGTCCCTCTCCCCAATCTAATGTAACACCCATTATTGAGCATGTGCAGGTAGGGGGGAATAATACCAGCAAGACTAGAAGCATTACCGCAACTCAACTTCCAGAGTCAAAAGTACTATCCTTCACAGGATCAGGATTTATCAGCACAATAAAAACAGATGAAGGTTCTGTAGAAATAGTCGCAAAATTAGTATTAACCAATAAAGAGGGTTTAACTTTTGAGTACGAACCCACAGCATCAACACCAATCACACTTGAATTTACCTTGCCTAAAGATTTAGCCCCAGGCAGCTATGATGTACATTTAGCCAAAAGAACCCTCAAAAGCCCTATTATCAACTTGGCGATAAGGCCTGATGTCAGTGTGAGCGATATTAGTTGTGACAACGGGGAAATTAAGATCAATGGCAATGGTTTTATCAACCATTTGAATACAGAAAATTCGGGCACTAATATCGTTAACATGGAAACATCTGAAAAGTGCAATATCGAATCGTGGAGCGATAACTATATTATTACTGATTGTGGATCAGGTGACATTGGAAATATTCAAATTAATACTGTTTTTGGCAGCACAGTGGCCGATTCCACTTGTGTAGGTAGCTCTACCGGCCGACCCGACTGGTGGTCTTTATGGCGCTGGTTTGCCTCTTGGGGCTGGTCAGGGCGTTAGAGTAAATTCTGAATTCGAATAATTAACTGTATAACCTCTGAAATTACACAGAATTTTTGGAGGTTATTTCGTAAATGACTCGATACCCAACAACTCCACAATATCCCTATAGAGGTGACTTTTGCTCGGCGTAATAAGCTGCAATCGCTTTAATTTCAAGCAAGCTCAATGTCTCTGTCATGGCGTACATGATAGAGTTTTTGCGCACACCGTCCTGATACTCCTTCATTGCCACCACTAAGTAAGACTCTAATTGCCCCGCCAGACGTGGCACACCAGGCTCAGTACTGTAGCCTTTTTCTCCATGGCAGCGGTTGCAGCGTTCTTCAACGATACGAGCCGGATTATCGGGAAGTTGAGTCTCCACTTGCGGAGTCGGTTGCCCAGCAAAGTAGGCTGCAATCTGCTTCAGCTCATCTGCATCAAGCTTTTCTGCAACAGATTTCATGCCTTCATTGTGGCGAGAACCTTTAGCATAAGCGCGAGTGGCTTTAATAATGTAATCAACCTGCTGCCCTGCCAAGCTAGGTATAGTGGCAGGATTGGGGCTGACTCCCCCTTCACCATGACAATTGCCACAAGCCTTGTTTGCAACTTCACCCCCCTCAAGGTTGCTTTTACTACTGCCAACCGACTGAACTGGTGATTGTATGGCATAGTAATAAGCTATTTTCTCAATATCGGTATCACTATAAAAACTTACGATCTCCTGCATGGCAGAATGTCGGCGCGCTCCTGTCTGATATGCTTTTGTGGCCGCTGTAATGTACTTCACGTGCAATCCAGCAAGGTTAGGCACACTATTATTTGTACTGTTACCATTTTTGCCGTGACAGCTATTACAGGAAGCGGCGAGATGAGAGCCTTCAGTAATAGGATCAAAAACTTCCGCAGTTACACTATCGCGATGCAGTGGCGAAACTGGTTTTTGCCGAGCGTAGTAAGAAGAAAGATTGATAATAGTGGCATCACTGAGGTTCTTGACCGGTGCACGCATCAACAAATCGCTACGCCTACCGTCACGGTAATCACGAGTTGCTTTAATCAGATAACGTTGTGATTGACCTGCTAAATTAGGAATGTTTGGATTAAGGCTATTGCCGTTATAACCATGACAGCCTGCACAGGCACGGGCGGCAAACTTACCACGAGCAGCATCACCGTGATCAGGTGGCGGTGCTGTGTATGATGGTTTTATAGCCGCATAATAGATGCCGAGACTATAAATATCCTGCCCACTCAAACGCCCTTTAAAGAGCTTCATAATCTCATTATCACGCTGACCATTCAGATAACTCTTAAGAGCTGGCCTGAAATACTCCAGCGGCATACCATCGAGTGAAGGAATCGCTTCATCTTTTTGGTAACGGGCTGTTTGGCTATGGCAAGAACGACAACTACTGGCAATAGAATCAGAAACCTGCCACTGCCTGTTTTTAATTATATTTCGTGATTCACGGCTCACAACTGCACCACGCCAGACAGTTTTAAGGCTGGCATAATAAGCGGTTACATCAGCCATTTGTGAGGGAGTGAGAGCATCACTGGCCAATTTCATGGCACTATGGTTGCGTGTACCATCACGGTAGGCAAGCAGAGAACGAACCAGATAGTCTTGTTCCATTCCGGCAATAAAGGGAGAGCCACTGCGTGCACTGACACCACTCAGCCCATGACAGGCGGCACACTGGCTGGCAATAGCACGCCCTTTTACTGCATCACCAACACCAACTATCTTGAGTGCCGAACTAATCTGTATGGCTTCGAGTACGCTATTATTTTCTGCTTCTTCCAATTCACAACCACTAAAAATGAAAGAAAACAGAAAGAGGCCCAACCACCTCATGGCGACTTTTCTATCACACTACAGTAAAAAGTTTGCTCAACCTCTTGTGGTAGTTTATAGAACCACATTTGATATATGGATAGAAAAAATTGCACCGCAAAACTAAGGCCGATCAAAGCACCACTTCCAATCACGACCCAAGCAAATGGTTCATAAACCTTGGTCATATACCATGAGGCAATATCAAAAATGATCGCTACAAAAGGAGTCGCAATGATAGCAATTTTCACCCACTCTTTTCGCAAATAGGTATGCATAAAGATGCCCCCCATAAGGAAAAAAATAAATGTCAAACCAAATAAATGAATATGAGAAACTCGTACTAGGGTGAAGAGATTCATGCCGTGATCCTCTTCGAGAACCAATTTGACTTTCTCGTAATTTTCTAGACTAGGTAGGTGTGGATTGCGGTTATTGTGGCAAGTAATGCAACGATTTTCAAAGATCTCTTTTATACCTGAATCATAGAGATCTTCTTCTGCCCCTCCGCGAGCCCAGCCGATGATCTTGATATTCTCATCAGCGGCCAGCATGCCTGACATCGACCCTCTCAGTGCCGACTCCAGTTTGGTATCACTCTTGGAACCACTGTAGGCGATAATAATATCTTGCACCGACAACATATCGTTACCATCACGTCCATGATGGGAGGCAAAAATATAAATCATGGCAAATAAATAACCTACGCCCAGAACACACAAAACGCAAGTGTAGAACACCTTTTGTACCAGCGGAAGATGTGAAAAATGGAGCGAAAAACGAGAGTGTGTCATAAAGTATTTCTACTATGTATTAAATAAAACGTCGTTTACAGCCCATTCATATCAACGCTTCGAAAGGGGGCAAAATACCCCCTTTCACAAGAATGGCCTAGTTATTTTTAGCCCCTTGGTTAATCCACTTACTGATGACACGAACCTCATCATCTGACAGAGGAGATTTACCGTAAGGCATTCTCAGGTGATCCTTACGAGTGACCATTACCATGAAGGAGCTGTTGATGGCTGATCCTGGTGTGATCATTTTGCCACCCTCTTGAGTGCCTTTCATCAGGCCGTCATAGTGCGTCATGTCCAGGCCACTAACATGCTTTCCTTCACCTTCGCTACTGTGGCACTCAGCACAACGGATACTAATGATCGGGCCAATATCTCTTGCATAGCTCACCTCGCCTCGCCCAGTTTTTTTCAATGAACCGAAATAAGCAGCAATTTCATGAATATCTGAATCAGAAAAATTCTTCAGCAAACCTTGCTTCATTGAAGATTTACCTTTTTTACTGGTTAGAAGGATTTTTTCCAGCGCAGCACTATTAAGCCCCGCCAGCTCTGAATTTGTAGTCGTTCCCATTCCGTTATATCCATGGCAATCTGTACAATAAAATGCTTTCGCAGCCCCTCTCTTTATTGCACCATCATCAGCGGCAATAGCAAAACCACTCAACCCAAAAAATAATGTAACAAATAATAATATTGATATTTTCATTAATCTACGCCCCTCAAATAATAATATTTATACACTTCATCGTACATTTACATCAGAAGTATTTGGAATTATATTCCAAACAGGTATAAATTACTGTGGTAAAAGTAAATTTTTTTAATACAACCCTAAAAAACAACCATTTCCATCGTATGCACCTAGTATTACCCAAGTGCATACCCTTATTAAAACCTATCTAATCGTTGTTTTTATAAACCCGAAAACCTAATAATGCCAATAGTCCCCACAAACTCAAAGCACCACTACCGCCATCATCTTTCTTAACAGGTTTTTTATTGACTGTAATATTAACGACTCCTTGTGTTTCACCACCATTGCCATCACTGGCTATGTAGTTGAAATTGTCGTTACCACTAAAGCCAGCCTTAGGTGTGTAAGTGAATGTACCATCACTATTATTGGTAACTGCGCCCCCTTGAGCAGATGTAGCATCTGCACTTTTAATACTTAAGGTGTCACCATCAGGATCGCTATCATTGACCAAGACATTGTTTATAGTCACCGCAGCATTTTCATTAGTGCTGACACTATCATTAACAACAACAGGATCTTTATTAACAAAACCACCAACTGCATTGACTGCAATATTAACGACTCCTTGTGCTTCACCACCATTACCATCACTGATGATATAGTTGAAACTGTCATCTCCACTGAAACCCGCTCTTGGGATATAAGTGAATGTACCATCCTCATTATTGATGATTGACCCACCTTTCATTGATGTGCCATCCACACTCTTGATGCTTAACGCATCACCGTCGCCATCACTGTCATTGGTCAATACATTGTCAATAGTGACTGCGGTGTCTTGATTCGTACTAGCACTGTCATCCACTGCAACCGGTACATTATTTATTGCACCTAATTCATAGAAATAAGCAGCACCTGCTGTTTTTTGATTTCGATCAGAGCCTGCATCTGCACGCATCGCTCCAGCTATGATAAAACTTTCACTATCATCAACTGATACGCTGAG
>VAPF01005365.1_pt1 | contig 12372 bp, 6 predicted proteins | sample 3393931 | NCBI WGS metagenome assembly VAPF01 (sample SAMN08290437, study PRJNA428436) | hydrothermal vent metagenome | isolation source: Deep-sea hydrothermal vent chimney | place: Atlantic Ocean: South-mid Altantic Ridge | depth 2773 m m | reverse complement strand
TCGACGATAAGTTACGAATATTTGTAACGGGGAGATGCATTCTTTTATTCACAAACTATAATCATTTATTTTGTTCTCTTGGAACAACTATAAGTTACGAATTTTGTAAATATACAGGTGGATATTTACCTTACTTAAACCGTGGCCGATTTTTATTCCATTAATTCCATGGGTCTGCCGCAGCAAAGGGGGATGGTATCACCCTTCTTCAGATTGATATATTTATTACAGGTAGAGCAATAATAGGTGCCGTCGGCTGGGGCAACATCTGCGGAAGGGTTAGTTACGCCGCCCGGCTCCCCTTCGACAAAGAAACTGGCAGTATTTTTTTTCTCAGGGATATACTCGCCGATGGGGGTAATTTTTTTATTAGTACCCATACAGTCCACCAGCAGCCGCCACATCTGAACTAATGATTCCGTCTCTTCCTTACTCTCTGGATGAAACTCAATGATATTTTTATCGACATTTATTTTCACGACAAACCTCCCCTGAAGTAATTAGTAATTATTACCAATAATATAGCCAGGCTGAGCTGTATGTCAACAATAATGGAACATCACTTGACTTTTTTTTCATAGAACGTACCATCTTAAAGACAGAAATATGGCAACTGTTCAGGTAAGCGTAGAGGCCGGACGAATGTGGGGTACAGTTGAAGTTACTCCTTACCTAAAAATAAACGGATAATATAATGGCAGGAAATACATTTGGCGATATTTTTCGGGTTACAACCTGGGGTGAATCACATGGCACGGCAGTTGGAGCGACCATTGACGGCTGCCCGCCAGGCCTTGAACTAAACGAAGATATTATTCAGGCTGATCTTGACCGGCGGCGGCCGGGAACCGGTGGTGCCGCCAGTCCGCGGAAGGAGCCGGACAAGATCCAGATCCTCTCCGGCATCTTTGAGGGCAGGACTACAGGAACCCCAATATCATTAGTCATCTTTAATAAGGACGCCCATAGCAAGTCCTACGATAACCTGCGGGATATCTTCCGGCCTGGTCATGGCGATATTACCTATCTGAAAAAATACGGCATTCGGGATTACCGGGGCGGCGGCCGGGCCTCGGCCCGGGAAACGGCGGCCAGGGTGGCAGCCGGGGCCGTGGCTCGTTTACTGCTGAGCGGCCATGGAATTAAGGTAACGGCCTTTACCATCGCCCTGGGAGGCATTACCGCCAATCAGCGTGATATGGCGGCAACGGCTAAAAATCGGCTCTTCTGCCCTGATGAAGAGGCCGCACTGCGCATGGAGAAGAGGATCAAAGAGGTCAGAGCCCAGGGTGACAGTCTGGGAGGTATAGTTGAGGTGCGGGCCACCGGCTGTCCCGCCGGCCTTGGTGAGCCGGTTTTTGATAAGCTGGATGGAGCCCTGGCCCGGGCCCTGATGTCCATTGGGGCGGTGAAGGGGGTAGAAATTGGTGACGGTTTTGCCGCCGCCGCCGCTACCGGTTCCCAAAACAATGACTCCCTGACCCCGGATGGTTTTGCCTCGAATCACAGCGGCGGTATCCTGGCCGGAATTGCCAATGGTGATGATATAATCGTCCGGGCGGCGGTAAAGCCTATTCCCTCCATTGGCCGGGAACAGCAGACCATTAACCTGCAGCATGAAGTTGTTAACATAAAGATTGGCGGCCGCCACGATATCTCGGCTATCCCCCGTATTATTCCAGTCTGCGAGGCCATGGTCAGTCTGACCCTCGCTGATTTTTTCTTACGGCAGCAGGCCATAAAATAGGATGACAGCAATTAAATCCATCTGGATGGTCAGCCGGGAATATGGTAACCTGGCTGGAGCCGGAGGCATCAAGGACGTAGTATGCCAACTCTCTGCCGCCCTGGTTCGACAAGGCCGGAAGGTAAGCGTCATCCTGCCCTGCTACGGTTTTATGAAACCGGAGAAATCAGATTTCAGCCCCCTGCTCTCTCTATGGCTTGACCTCTCATACTCGCAGGAGGAGAGGCGTGAAGAGGCTTTGATCTGGCAGGGCCGGCAAGACGGGGTTACTGTTTATCTCGTTGACAGCCCCAGGTTTCGGGAAAAGCTGGGGATTTACGCCTATACAGCCGCTGAGGCCCGGGTCACCCCCTATCATCAGGAGGGTGACGGCCACTATGACTATTTCGCCATGAATGTCCTGCTTGAAAAGGCGGCTCTGGGCTTGATAACCCGCCTGCATACACACCCGGATATAATTCATTGTCACGATGGTCATACCGCTCTGTTGCCGGTGATGGCCAGAGAGTTAGAGGGCTACCGCCATTATTTTCACCACACCGGCTTTTTGCTCACCATCCATAACGCCGGTCTGGGCTATCATCAGGAAGTAGCCGACCTGCCCTTTGCCCAGGCGATAACCGGGCTGCCTTCCCAGGTGATTAAGCGTGGTATTCTGCATGGCAGTTTTGATCCCCTGTTGAGCGCCGCTGATTACAGTCTCGTGAATACGGTCAGTGAAAACTACGCCCGTGAACTGCGCGAGACCGAGACCGACCGGCTCACCGGCTGGCTGGGCCATGAATTACTTAACCGGGGGGTAAAACTTATGGGCATTACCAACGGTATAGAACCGGAATCCTATAATTCCCGCACCAACTCCCCGTCCATCGCCGCCTTTACCCCTGGCAGTCATACCGCCGGCCTGATTCCCGGTAAGAGAAAATGTAAAGAGGAACTGATAAAGACCGTGGTTCAGCGCTCTATCCCTGATATGCGGCAAAGCGGGACATTAACGGTTAATTACGACCAGCCGCTCTTCACCTTTGTCGGCCGTTTTTCAGCTCAAAAGGGGATCGATAAATTGCTGGAAGCCCTAAAAAAACTATTGCCTATTGACCCTGATTTTCAGATACTTATCTTAGGCAGCGGGCAACAAGCAGTGGAGGAGGCCCTACGAACTCTGGCCAGGGCCAACAGGGGGCGGGTATGCGTACTCATGGGTTATAACCCCTTAACCGCCCGGCGCATTTTCGCGGCGGGTGACTTTTTTCTCATCCCCTCGCAATATGAGCCTTGCGGTTTGACTGACTATCAGGCCCAGCTTTTTGGCAATCTGCCCATTGTCCACGCGGTGGGCGGCCTGGTTAAGGTGATTGACGGTGAGACTGGTTTTTCCTATCCCGGTTCCAGGTCTGCCGCTCTGCCGGATGCCATGCGGCGGGCCATGAACGTTTATCGCCATGAGCCAAAGCTCATTGCCCATATGCAAAAGCGGGCTCTTGAGGTTATTAAAGAGCGTTATACCTGGGACAGGGTTGTGGAACGTTATATGGCCCTCTATAAACAACAGGAAAATAAACAAATAAAAGGAGATTAATCATGACCATCAGAATCGGCATTAACGGCTTTGGACGGATTGGCAGGAATGTTTTTCGGGCTCTTGATAAGGATCCCGCCTTTAAGGATATTGAGGTGGTAGCCCTTAACGACCTGACCAATAATGAGACCTCGGCCCATCTCCTGAAATATGATTCCATTATGGGGGTTTATGAGCGGCAAGTGGCGGCAACGGAAAAGGGCATTACTGTTGACGGTCGCCAGATTGATATATTCAATCACCGTAATCCGGCCGATATTCCCTGGGGTGATATCGGGGTGGATTATGTGGTGGAGTCCACCGGCTTTTTCACCAACGATGAAACCGCCGGAGCCCATCTTGAGGCCGGAGCCAAAAAGGTGGTTATCTCCGCCCCGGCCAAGGGTAAGGTCAAGACCATTGTCATGGGGGTTAATGAGGATGAATATGACCCCCTGGAGCATAATATTGTCTCCAACGCCTCCTGCACTACGAATTGTCTGGCTCCGGTGGCTAATGTGATCCTGGAAAAATTTGGCATCAAGAAGGGCCTGATGACAACCATTCACGCCTATACCAACGATCAACGTATTCTGGATTTTCCTCACAGCGATCTGCGCCGGGCCAGGGCTGCCGCCCTGTCCATGATTCCCACCAAGACCGGGGCGGCGGCGGCTGTTTCCCTGGTGCTACCGGAGTTAAAGGGTAAATTTGATGGTCTGGCGGTGCGGGTACCTACCCCCAATGTCTCTCTCGTGGATGTGGTTGTGGAAGTGGAGCGTGAAGTAACGGTTTCCGAAGTCAACGAGGCCTTAAAGGCGGCCTCAAACCGCTTTCTGGGTTATTCAGAGGAGCCGCTGGTCTCCATAGATTATCAGGGTAATCCTCATTCATCCACCGTGGATGCCTTATCAACCAAGGCGATTGGTAAAATGGTGAAAATTCTCGCCTGGTATGATAATGAGTGGGGTTATTCCAACCGTCTGATTGATCTGGTTCTGCTCATGGAGGCCCATAAGCCAGTTTGATTGTAAGAGCTCCTGATCGTACCGCTACATTTCGAGATGATAACAATTCAGCGGGGGCTGCAAATTACCCTCAACTCGTAGCTGTAACTGCTCAGGTAAGCGCAGACTCCGAGATGGGGTACAGCTGAATAGTTACCACTTTTTCAGCTGAAAATCACATTCGGCTGCCCCGCGTAACTCATAGCCAATTTTTTTTATATACATGCAAGACAATAGTTTTTGCCTTTTTCCCGGTCGTAATAAAGAAATACAATGTCCAGTTCCAAACCCATAAAATCAGATGCCTTAAAGGCCAATCTCCAGGAAACCGCCGTCGATAAAGTACTTATTGATCCTTCCTATGATGTCCTGTTGGAGATTGTCCGGGACTATCGGGGTATATCGAGGAACCTTTATGAACTGCTGGTGGAGATCAATCACCCCTTCCGTAACTGGAGCCTGATCCTGCCCCGTTTACGGGCTTATATTCTTAAACATAACCGCCATTATATAGTTCACCCCCAAGGGCCGCTGGCCATGCGCCGCTTTGTAGACATCTTCCTTGAGGCGGTGAGCGGCGCCCAGGCCATGGCCGGAGCCAAAGGCCTGGGGCCGCCGGTGTCGGCCGGGCATGGTCAGTCTTCGCCCAAGAACGCCGCGGCCATTATCAGCCAGGCCATGGAATCAATGCTGGCCTATCTGGAAAAACTGATCCGGGATCTCAACCCTGCCGCTCTCCCGGATTATCAAGATTCCTTTGACCATTGTTTTGCCAAATTGTCTCAACTTAATGATGATATTCTTACCCACCTCGTGCAGGGCTATCATCCCATCAAAAATATCGCCGCCGCCTTTCTTAAGGCCGGGGCCATCTGCCAGGATTTTGATCTTACCTCCTTTACCCGGCTTTACAAACGTCTGGAAATTATTGATTATAATTGCTGGCTGAACGAGGAAGACCCCCTGCCCTGGTTCATTGAGGCCTGTGGACACGAGCAGGATGATTGGAAGGTGGATGAACTCTTTGCCCCCATTTCCCATCGGAGTATTGCCGCTCACCTTGCCGCCCTGACGAGGGATGAGGAGACGGACAGCCGGAAGGAATTGGCCCGTATCCTCGAGCTGCCCGGTCATATAGACATTGTCCGGCTCTATAAGGATATTCCCCGCCAATTGCTGACGGTGCCGTTTCCCAACGCCTCTTATCCCGGCAACCATGATTTTTCGGCTCGGGCCGGCAGCGGCTCCTACATAGAGACAGAAAAGGATCGTTTTGCCGAGAACCGCAAGCTTCTCTTTCTCTTCCGGATTATGGATATCCCCAGCCTCTTTTTAATTCACGAGGAGACCCTGCGGGAGATCAACCGCAGCCTGGTGCATCTCATCCAGCAGCAGTCCTTTGAGGAGATCGAACAATTCCTCCTTACCACCTTTCAACTCTTAAAGGCCAACGTTAAAAAATTCCCCCATACCTCGCTGCAATGTATTCAGATTCTGGGGACAGAGGTCTTTAAACGGGAGAGCGGCCGGTTGGTGGAGAGTTTTCTCTGGGAGGTGGTGCGCTTTGGCTTTCAATACGCCAATGTGACCGGGGTGGATGAGGACTGGCAGCCCATCTCCAACCCAGCTCATCTGATTAATATCCGGGTCTGGCTCAGTCTTATCATGCGGGAGCCCAAATGGTGTTCCACCCTCTTTTCCGCCCTGATTATCAATCTGCATCTCTCCGGCACCTGTATTAAGGATACCGATCTTTTTCAACGGGATATTACCAACCTGCTTAACCATCCCATTGAGCCCCTCTATAATCTGGCTAAGCAATTCGCCAAATTACTGCCGGTTTTCTTTAATGATATCGGAGCAGAGGGCGAATTGCGGGAGGTGTCAACCGAGCTGGACGAGATTCATCGCCGCCATGATCTGCTGATTCATTTTCTGCGTAAACAGAGTCATGTGGAATCCAGTAACCTCATTGTCGCCTTTATTGAGGCTATTTTTTCCTTCTGGCGTACCAAGGACAAGGAGCTGCTGGCCGATTTCCTGCCGCCGGAGGTCTTGCAGCAGGTCGATACTCACGGCCCCTTTATTGATGATCTGCATATTCTATTGAAGAGGGTCTTTGAAGTACCGGCCATTCAGGGGGTACAGGATCTCCTGAACTGGCCCCTGGCAGAACGAACGAGTTTTTTAAATCAGCAGGCTGATCTAAACCAGGTGGAACTGCGCCGTTTCACCCTGCTGGTGGAGATGTATTACCTGTTGTACGAAAAGTATAATCTGGGCCTCCAGGATATGCAGCAGCAGTTAGAGCTGGCGGCCAATGCCGGTTTCCCTGAACTCAGCGAATTGATTGAGGCCATAGAGGCCGGCGGCACCTTTGAATGCCTTGAGGCCCTGCTTGATCATCTTGAAAATCTCCAGAAGATTATTTTAAGCAAGGAAATTTTTGAGGCCAAAGAGGATATTTATTATAAACGGCATATCGCCGTTGATATCCCCTCGGTATACGGTCGTTATCGGGAACGTAAATTTGACGCTCTGGGCCTTACCTTCCGCTTAGAGAATATGGCCAACATCTATCTCGAAAAGATCCCCCAGACCGTCAATCTCTCCTTTATTACCGAGGCCACCTTTATCAGGATTATCAACTGCTTAAAGCTCTATATCCGGGCCCTGAAGATAGATGGCATTACCAGCCGTTATCTGGAGTCTTATCTGGCCCTGCTGGGCAACTCCCTGGAGCAGAAGCGTTTTTCCTATACCCAGTATCTCGATATCTTCCGGGGCCTGTCCGAGGGCGTTAAGGATATTATTTATGCCTTTTACACCAACGTCCATCAGAATAATCTATCCATCATTATTCCTCAGATCGGGGCTGATAATCTTATGCCCCGCTACCGCAGTCTCTGGCATGAAGACGATAAGAGCGGCAGTATCCACCGCTTAAGTGAATCATTTTTACGGGATATTATCTCCGGCACCTTTGGCCTGCAACACTTAGATAATTTTATTACCCGTATCTACCAGACCCTGGAGACTCAGAAAGAGCTGCTGGACGAAAACAATCTCGATCTCCTGATGACCTATAATCCTGAAAATGTCATCACCTTTCTCCATCAGCATAACCCGCACACCGATAATATTCTCATGTTGGGCAATAAGGGATATAACCTGAAGCTGCTGGCCACCGATGGTCAGCAGGTGCCGCCCGGTTTTGTGATTACCACCGAGATGTTTCGCTGCTGGCCGGTGATTAAGGACTTCTTTAAGGCCCGTGAGGAGTTCATGGCCCAGATCAGGCACGCCATGCATGAGCTGGAGGAGATGACCGGCAAGGGCTACGGTGACCCTGACAACCCACTACTGGTCTCAGTACGGAGCGGGGCGGCCGTCTCCATGCCGGGGATGATGGCGACCCTGCATAATATTGGTCTTAACGAGGAGATTGCCGAGCACTTTGCCCAGGAAAGCGGCCTGGAGTATCTTGCCTGGGATAATTATCGGCGGTTTTTGCAATCCTGGGCCATGACCAGCGGGATTTCCCGTGAAACATTTCAGGCTTTAATGGATGAGGCCAAGAGCAAATATGATGTCCAGGTCAAGCGCCAATTCACCCCGGCCCAGATGAAGGAACTGGCCCTGAAATACCAGAAGACCATTCGCGGCATCGGTATTGGTATCCCCGATGATCCCTGGCTGCAGTTAATCGCCGCCCTGGAGATGGTACTTAATTCATGGAACACCTCTAAAACCCGTGACTACCGGGCTCTGATGGATGTCTCCGATTCCTGGGGCACGGCGGTTATCATCCAGTCCATGGTCTATGGTAATCTGGGCCAGGAGAGCGGCAGCGGCGTCCTCTTTACCGCCCATCCCTATCGTAAGGTACGGCGGGTGGCCCTCTGGGGTGACTACGCCCCCGGCGATCAGGGGGAAGATATTGTCTCCGGCCTGGTCACCGCCTATCCCGTCTCGGTGGAGCAGGCTGAAATTGACGGCCGTTCCAAGGAGTTTACCCTGGAACGGCGTTTTCCAAAGATATACCAGCGTCTGCGCAGTATTGCCAGGGAGCTGGTCTATGACAAGCATTGGAACCCCCAGGATATTGAATTCACCTTTGAAGGCCCGGAGGAGGATGACCTCTACCTTCTCCAGACCAGGGATATGATCACCATTAAGAAAAAGGAAAATTTCTCCGTCTTTGTTGACAATATAGAGACCAAGAAGGCGGTTCTCGGCAAGGGTATAGGGGTCAGCGGCAGTGCCCTGGCGGGCCGGGCCGTGTTTACAGTGGAAAACATACACCGTCTGCGGCGGGAAGATCCTCAAACCCCTCTAATTCTGGTGCGCCAGGATACGGTGCCGGAGGATATCAAGGAGGTATCCATGGTCGACGGCCTGATTACCGCCCGCGGCGGTCAGACCTCTCATGCCTCGGTGGTGGCTCTGCGGCTCGATAAAACCTGTGTAGTGGGCTGTAAGAATCTCAAGGTCTATGAAACCGAAGAACGCTGCGAGATCAGCGGGCATCTTATCCGTTTTGGCGACCCCATCTCCATTGACGGCCGCAAGGGGCTCTTTCTGCGCGGCCGCCATCCGGTTCAGAAGGAAGTACATATCCTGCCGATTTGATTTATGCCCCTTCTCCTCTATTCATATATAAGCGCTGAGATTCTGGCCCCATTTTTTGCCAGTCTGCTGATTTTAAATGGAGTACTTTTTATTGGTCGTCTCATGCAGGTGGTGGATCTTATCTTCGCCATGAATATCGGCCTGACTGATTTTATCCGCCTCTGTGTTTATCTATCTCCCAAGCTCCTGCTCTTCTCCCTGCCCATGGCCAGTTCCATCGCGGTGATTATCGCCTTCACCCGTCTCACTAATGATAACGAGATTGTTGCCTTGAAGGCGGCCGGGGTCAGCCTGTACAAAATGATGCCGCCGGTGATCCTCTTTGCCGCCTGTACGGCCCTGATTACGGGTTATTCGGCCGTTCATTTTATCCCGGCCGGCTCCACGGCCATGAATAACCTGTTTATCAAACTGGCCACGGAGAAGATAAACAGCGGGGTGCGGGCCAGACGTTTCAGTGACAATACCGGCGCCCTGGTAATCTACGCCGAGGAGGTAACCCCCCGGACTCGAGCCTGGAAGGGGGTATATATCTCTGACCTGCGGGATAAGGCGCACCCGGTAACCATTATTGCCGCCCGTGGAACCTTAACGCCCCATCTGGATCGGATGTACATAAGTCTGAGCCTTGATAATGGCACCATGCACCGCACGGACGGCCGTCTGACCCAGACCATCAAATTTGCTCATTATAATATTAATCTGCCGGTGAAACCGCCTAAGCTCATTGCCGGGGTGGGAACATCACGTTCCAGCATGACCCAGGAAGCCTTGCTGAAAGCGGCGCATAACCCGGCAAAAACTCCGGTTCAGCGGGCCGAATTTTTGAGTGAATATCATAAACGCCTTGCGCTGGCTGGCGGCTGTTTTATCCTGACAATTCTCGGGATGCCTCTGGCCCTGCGCGGCCGCCCCGGCCGCCGTAACCTGGCTCTGCCTGTTGGTATTGGCTTTTTTCTGCTCTATTTTATATGTTTAAGCATAGCCGAGAGTCTGACCATGACTACCATTTTGCCGGTGGGGCTTATTATGTGGCTACCTAATATAATATTAGGGTTCATAACCATCATCATAACACGCTCCACCGCCGCTGAGGGCTGGCAAAAACATAAGTTGACTTAGCTGGCAAGGATGTTTAATGTTGCTTGCAAATTGTCCCCCGCCATTAGGGTGGTTGGATCTTCTGCGCGTTTTTGGCGAAAATCATTCTGTCCTGGATAGATTGGTTACGAGTTAATGGTACTTTGTAGCCCGCGCTGAACAATTACAAAGAATTAAAATATTTTTTTATTTAGGAGAATACGTGGATTTAAACGACTCACTAACCACAGGTATCAGCGATTTTTTTGATCTGGAAAATCAGGAAATCCCAGAGGAACTGCCTGTAATGGCGGTGCGGGATGTGGTGATATTTAACTACATGATTATCCCCCTCTTTGTTGGCCGTCCCGCCTCGGTAGCTGCGGTTAATGATGCCCTGGCCAAGGATAAACTGCTGCTTCTCGTGACCCAGAAAGACAGCACCCTGGATAAGCCGGGGCCTGATGATATTTATAAGGTGGGTATGGTCAGTATGATTATGCGGACTCTAAAACTACCCGACGGCCGGCTCAAGGTGCTGATTCAGGCCCTGAGCAAGGCCAGGATAGATGAACTGACCCAGACCGACCCCCATTTTTTGGCCAAGATCACCGTCCTTAATGATGAGGAAACTACCGAGGTGGATGTTGAGATAGAGGCTCAGATGCGCACGGTGCGGGAGCAGACGGAAAAGCTCCTCGCCTTGAAGGGCATCATGGCCTCCGAGCTGATGATGATCCTGAATAATATTGAGGAGCCCGGCCGCCTTGCTGATCTGGTTATCTCCAACCTGCGCCTGCGAACCAACGAGTCTCAGGAGGTTCTGGAGACCACTGATCCGATCGAGCGTTTACGCAAAGTGGCAGATTTCCTGCGTAAAGAACTGACGGTCTCAATCATGCAGGACAAGATTGAGTCCCAGGCCAAGGACGAGATGAGCAAGAGCCAGCGGGAATACTATCTCCGGGAGCAGATGCACGCCCTGAAGAAGGAGTTGGGTGATGTTGACGACCGCTCGGAAGAGCTTGATGAACTACATAAAAAAATCACCAGGATACGGATGCCCAAAGAGATCAAGAAGGAGGCCTTGAAGCAGTTAAAACGCTTTGAGATGATGCATCCAGATGCCTCTGAGGCCACCATTATCCGTACCTATCTCGATTGGATTATTGATGTTCCCTGGCAGTGCAGCACCAAGGATAAACTTGACCTGAAAGAGGCCCGTAAGGTGCTGGACCGCGATCATTATGGTCTTGATAAGGTTAAAGAACGGATCTTGGAATATCTTGCCGTCCGTAAACTAAATAAGAGTACCAAGGGGCCAATTCTGTGCTTTGTGGGGCCGCCAGGGGTGGGTAAAACCTCTCTCGGCCGCTCCATTGCCAGAGCCATGGGCCGTAAATTTTACCGGCTCTCTCTCGGCGGCATGCATGATGAGGCCGAGATTCGTGGTCATCGCCGCACCTATATCGGTGCCATGCCCGGCCGTATTATTCAAGGCCTGAAGACGGCGGGCTCCAATAATCCGGTATTTATGATGGACGAGATAGACAAGGTGGGGCAGGATTATCGGGGTGATCCATCCTCCGCCCTCCTTGAGGTGCTGGATCCGGAGCAGAATTTTTCCTTTTCCGATCATTACCTGAATCTGCCCTTTGATCTCTCTAAGGTCATGTTCATTGTCACCGCCAATATGGCTGATACCATCCCCGCTCCTCTCTACGACCGCATGGAGATTATCCGTCTCTCCGGTTATACTCAGGAGGAAAAGCTGATTATCGCCAAACGTTATCTCGTACCTCGTCAATTAAAGGACAACGGCCTCAAAAAGAAGCATATTGTCATTGATGATCAGGTTCTGGGGCTGATTATCAGCGGCTATACCATGGAGGCTGGTCTCCGAAATCTGGAGCGTGAGATTGGCAAGGTCTGCCGTAAGGTGGCTCGCAAGATAGCCGAGGGCAGCCGCGGCCCCTATAAGATCTCTAAACGAACTTTGAGTAAATATCTCGGGCCGCAGAAGTTTCTGCCCGAGGCTGAGCAGGATAAAATCGATCAGCCTGGTCTGGCCACCGGCCTGGCCTGGACTGAAACCGGCGGGGTTCTCCTATATATTGAGGTCTCGGTCTTGAAGGGTAAGGGCGGCCTCACCCTCACCGGGCAGTTGGGCGATGTGATGAAGGAATCGGCCCAGGCGGCTTTAAGCTTTTGCCGGGCCCATGTCGGTAAACTGAAATTACCGGATAATTATTTTGAGGATATTGACATCCATATTCATGTCCCGGCCGGGGCTATCCCCAAGGATGGGCCGTCGGCCGGAGTAACCATGGCCACTGCCCTTTATTCCG
>VAPF01040621.1_pt1 | contig 12393 bp, 13 predicted proteins | sample 3393931 | NCBI WGS metagenome assembly VAPF01 (sample SAMN08290437, study PRJNA428436) | hydrothermal vent metagenome | isolation source: Deep-sea hydrothermal vent chimney | place: Atlantic Ocean: South-mid Altantic Ridge | depth 2773 m m | reverse complement strand
GAGTATTTTCCTAAACAAACGAACTTATTAAACAATCATAAAACTGTATCTGTTGTAAAAAGAGCACAAGAAGTTACTCCTAAACCTGGATATTTTTCCTATAAAGATACAAGCGCAGCAATACGTTTCCAGTATCCGAAAACCCTCTCCATTATTGATACAAAAAGAAATGGAGAGAAAATGTTACCAAAGATATTCTTCCAGACATATCAGTATCCGAAAGGGTATACTCGCAATTACCCTTCTTGTCCAGTTAATTGTATAAGTTTTTCTGCTTTCTTTAGTCCTGGGAATGCGACCCCTTATTATGATATCCCTTTGCAGGTTGAGAGAAATAATCCTAAATTTCCGATATATGATTATCCTCAGTATATATACAAAGATGAAACTGGTAGTAGACCATTCAAAATCAATGGAATGAAAGCTGTTGTATATTATTCTGTTGGACTTACTGAATCATATGTGAATGCTCGAGTATCAGATAACACAATACCAGTTGAGTATATATTAGAAGAAAGGGTATTCATCAATGATCCAAATTTAAAAGGAAGAGTAATATACATTCTATATCAGCAACATACAAATAAATTACCTGGCAATGCAGACTCATTGAGTGCGACAATTATTAAGGGGCTATTTAACAAACAAAACTATAAGGAATTTCAAGATATTCTTGCCTCAGTGAAAACACTACCAGTGGACACAAACCAATTTATTGTGCAAAAGCCTAAAGAACTTGGTATTTCTTTTAAATCTCCGAAATACTGGGGTTATCTAAAACCACCATTTGAAGATTTTTTATCGTTCAATAGTCTATTTTTTAATTCATCTTTTTCCTTGAATGATCCGGTACAAATAGAATTTAAACTTAATAGCCCATCGGCACCACATTACCGCGATGGTTTCTCTTATTTATATCAATATTCTGGGCAACCGCTTGACTCAGCTTGTAAAAAAAGTGCTTATCTTAGCCAGTCTCCTGAATTCGACATTAAGATACAAAAATGTAATACACGGATTCTGAAAAGTGGAATGAAAGTTGTTGTATTCAAAGGTGTTATATCTTATACAATCAATACAGATGGAGAAACAACTATTCCTGTTAATGAAAGAAAATTTAATCCATTTGAAGGTGCAATCTTTCCAGTTAAAATACAAAAAGGTATAAACAATAATTTGAAACAAGGAATGACAATTCATTTTGATGGAACAAACGCTAACTTCATTTCTCGTGAAAAACTTTTTAACAAAATAGTTAATTCTTTGTCTTACTTAAAATAATCAATTAACATTACAGCAATGTTAATGATGTATACAAGGTAGGTTCTTGTTTGATGTTTGCCTGTGTGCTGGCACGTCTGTTTTTTGGACACTTTCGTCAGCGCGCGCCACGTGGTATCGTTTATTTAATAGACTTATGACACTTGACGAGGTACGTTCCAGATATTTTGAGTTTTTCAAAAAACGAAATCACGCGATTATTTCGTCTGCGCCTATTGTGCCAGACAACGACTCAACGACACTTTTCACTTCTTCGGGAATGCAGCCACTCCTTCCTTATTTGTTGGGCGAAGCGCACCCAGAGGGTGCGCGCCTGGTGAACTCGCAAATGTGCTTTCGCTCTGAAGATATAGAAGAAGTGGGCGACAATCGCCACACGACTTTTTTTGAGATGCTTGGTAATTGGTCTCTTGGTGATTATTTCAAGAAAGAACAGCTTTCGTGGGTGTTTGAATTTCTTACGAGTAAAGAAGAGGGGTTGGGTCTTGACCCAGAGAAACTCTACGTAACTGTCTTCGCTGGAGATGAGGAAAGCAAAATGGATAAAGACACTGATGCAATTGAAATATGGAAGGAGCTTTTTGCCACTAAGGGTATTGGTGCGAAGCTGGTTGAGCTCGGTACGGAAACACGAGGTGGTGAGGTGGGTATGAGTGATGGACGTATCTTTTCATACGGAGCAAAGAAAAATTGGTGGAGTCGTTCGGGTACACCAGCAAAGATGCCCGCAGGAGAACCTGGCGGTCCTGATTCGGAGATTTTCTATGATTTTGGAACTCCGCATAACACTGAGTTTGGAGTAAAGTGCCACCCAAATTGTGATTGTGGGCGTTTTGTGGAGATAGGGAACTCTGTTTTCATGCAGTATGTGAAGCAAGAGGACGGTACCTTTTCTGAGTTGCCAAAAAAGAACGTTGACTTCGGTGGGGGATTGGAGCGTCTCACCGCAGCAGCAAATGATAACGAGGATATTTTCTCTATCGATGTGTTTGACGCCTCACGTGCTGTACTTATGTCGCACAGTGACAAGGCACACAACGATAGCGCTGTTGTAACACGCGCGTTCAGAATTATTCTTGACCATATCCGCTCGGCAACATTTATGCTCGCGAGTGGCATCACTCCATCAAACACCGAACAGGGGTATGTGTTGCGTCGTCTCATTCGTCGGGCAGTACGAGAAGTAGATAGACTCGGTATTAAAGAGTCCGTGTTGACGGAAGTTGCGCAAGGGTATGGAAGTGTATACGCAACCGCATATCCTTTTGTGCAAGAAGCAATGGTGAATATCTCTGAAGAGCTTGAGAGAGAAGAAAATAAGTTCCGTAAAGCGCTTGCAAACGGTATGCGCATTTTTGAAAGAAAAGTTGAATGGATGGGTGTTGGCGATGAGGCACTCCCAAAAGGTGCTGCGACAATGGCATTCTCTGCGCACAGTGCACAAGTTCTTCCGTCCGAGGTTGTTTTTGAGCTTTATACAACGTATGGATTTCCAATTGAAATGACACAGGAAATTGCCAAGGAAAAAGGTATCGTTATAAATAATTCTGAAGTTGCTCGTCTCATAAAAGAACATCAAGAGAAGTCGCGCGCAGGTGCTGCGCAAAAGTTTAAAGGAGGGTTGGCGGATACTGCCGAGGAAACAACCGCTCTGCATACTGCTACGCACCTTATGCTTGCTGGTTTGCGTAAATACTTGGGAGAAGGCGTGCATCAGGCGGGGTCAAATATCACTGCAGAGCGTACTCGTTTTGATTTTACTCATGGTGAGAAAGTCTCGCGTGAGATACTTGATAAAGTAGAGACGTATGTAAACGAGGCTATTGATAAAAACTGTACGGTAACTATTGAGCAAGTGTCAAAAGAAGTTGCACGCGCTGATGGCGTTGAGGCTAGTTTTTGGGAGAAGTATCCAGACATTGTAAAAGTGTACACAGTAACAGCAGACGACGGCACAGTGTACTCGCGCGAGCTGTGCGGCGGTCCGCATGTAGAAAAAACTGGAGCAATGAATAGTAACGGAAAGCATTTCAAAATACTGAAAGAAAGTTCCAGCTCTGCTGGCGTGCGACGCATCAAAGCGACGTTCATGTAACGCTTTGTATACACAAAGCAGACGCTGCAGTGCTTCGCACTGCAGCGTCTGCTTGCTATAATCATCTGATGAGTTTCTTTTCCTCTCTTCATCGAAGAGCATCTACATCTGTGCTTTTGATTGATGTCGGTTCTGCATCTGTTGCTGGTGCATACATACGTGTTGACGCAAAAAAGAACGCCACGATATATTTCACAGCGCGTATTCCTTTGCGCACCCGCAATAGTAAAGATGTACTAATTGACATGGAGCACGCACTTGCTGAACTTACCGATATTCTTTTACGTGACGGAGCACCAGCGTTTTCTCATGCAGTAGGAAATGGAAAGATAGACAAGATTGTCGTATCAGTTTCCTCTCCTTGGCAAGAAACAAAAGTTCGCGTTGAGCGTGTGAGTCATAAGAAGCCTTTTCGATTTACTCCAAGTGTAATGAACGAGATGGTATCTACTAATACAGATAATGCTCGTACAGGGTATATATGCACCAATAATCTAGTAGCCAGCACCATTCTTAATGGGTATGAAATAGCACACCCTTTCGGAAGGATAGTGCACGACGTATCTGTGGTGGTGCTCTCAAGCTCTATTCCTTGCGATGTTATCGACAAGATATCTACAGCCTTGCGTAAAACTTTTCATACACATGAAATTAATTTCACAGCGTTTGCTCCAGTGGCGTATCTTGCGTTGCGCGACATATACCCACATCAAAAAGATTTTCTTATTATGGATGTTACTGGAGAAGCAACTGACTTTGTTCTAATACAACAAGGTATTTTGGTTGAGACTGTGAGCATACCTTACGGCTTGAATTTTCTACGTCGTGCAGCTATAGACGCAGGTATCGACACATCAACAGCAGAGCCTCTTCGTGCTGTAGAAGAAGCAATACTTGTTGATGTGCAGAACAATAAGCGCTTCACAATACAGGCAAAAAAGGCATGCGAGACGTGGATTAAAGAAATTACAGGAGCGTTGCAGTCCATTACCACTCACTATGCACTCCCACACGCGACCTTCTTGCTTGTTGATGAAACTGCAAGAAACTTTATTAAAAAGTTGCTAGATGAAACTGATTTTCATCTAGGAGACGTCATTGATGAATCCTTGTCTGTTGTGTTGATTGATCCTGGGAAGTTCGCGAACCGTGTTGTGCACCGCGATGCTGCTCTAGGAGACACATTTCTATCTATCTTGGCGTTGTATGTGGCGCGTGAATATCCTATCCCTTCAGCATCCGACTCTGTGCATCTTTTAACTTCCTCTGCATAGTATCTCAAGGTATACTAATGAAAGTATTTCCATAATATCAATACATATCATTATGCGTAGAACTCTAGAAGACATTATTCCACCATCACGTCGCCGTGAAGCAGCTACTGCTGACAGCCCTCAAGACACACCGTTGCAGAAGTCAGCACCACGGCGCACCTCTCGTAATCGTTTTGCTTATAAGCCAGCGCTGGTAGCGCTTGTAGTTATTGCAGTAGCTATCGGCATACTATTTTTGCTTTCAGGTTCACAAATTAAAATAGACCCAATGACTGCTTCCGCTCATTTGGATGGAAGTTTTACAGCAAATGCCTCTACTACAAGCAAGTTTCCTTTCGCTGTAGTTAGTGTAGAAAAGCTCGCTACACAAACAGTAGCAGGAAAGAGTGGTAGCGTTGTACACACTTACGCGCAAGGAATGATGACTGTGTATAATACACAAAAAAGAATTCAAAGACTGGTAACGAAGACTCGTTTTGAAACAAAGACAGGTTTAGTGTTTCGTACTCACAAGTCTGTATCCATACCAGCCTCGCATGGCATTATCCCAGGAATTCTAACAGTGCCTGTCTTTGCTGACGCAACAGGAGCACACTACAATGTAGGTCCTTCGAGCTTTACACTGCCTGGTCTTGCAGGAACTTCGTTAGCGCGAAAAGTATACGGGCGCTCTTCAAAACCAATGACAGGTGGTTTTTCTGGAACACGTGAACAAGTTTCTGCTACCGTAGAAGCGACGACACGTGCTTCTCTACGCAGTGCACTTTCCAAAGACCTTGCAAGTGCAATCAAGACGCAAATACCTGAGGATTATGTACTTTTAATCGGTGCAGCAACAACTACATTCAGTGACCTACCTAACAAAACAACTACTACTGCCAATCAAGCTATAATGAGTGAGAGGGGAGTGCTAACGGCAGTTATTTTCCCAAAGACAGCACTAGCAAAAGCTGTAGCAGGAGCTGTTTCTGGAGCGTACTCTGGACAGCCAGTGAGTTTGTTGGAAACAAAATCTATTACACTAATTCCGGCAAATACACTACCTAACGCGCAAGACAAAACCTTTCATTTTACTCTTTCTGGCTCAACAACAGTCGTGTGGACGGTCAACCCTAAACGCGTTGCTACGGCTGTTGCAGGGAAAACGCTGAACCAAGCTCGCACTATTATAAAGGGCTTTCCTGAAATAAAAGAGGGGTTCATTACACTTCGCCCTTTCTGGAAAAACACACTCCCCAACGACCCTTCAAAGATTTCTGTTGTAGTTACACAGCCAAAAGTGGAGGCGGGGAATTGACGCTTCACACGTATACTGTTAGTATAACCACTGCTTCACATGACAGAAGATACCGAGACAAAAGAAACGGTCACAGGCACCGTAGAAGAGGTGCTCCCGAACTCATTGTTTCGGGTCCGTATTGCTACGGATACTGATACTGAACTTATCCTCGCGTATCTTGCAGGTAAAATGCGATTGCATCACATCCGCGTGTTGGTTGATGATGACGTTGAACTTGTCACCGACCCATACGGAGGTCGTGCTCGTATCGTGAGGCGACTTACCTAAATACACATGAAAGTACGTACTTCTATCAAGAAACAGCAAGCCGGCGATATTCTAGTTCGTCGACGTGGTCGTTTATATCGAATCAATAAACAAAACCCACGTCGTAAGGCACGCCAGGGTTAATTTCAATACTTACATTAATTCAATTTAATTTTCACTAATTTCACTATGCGCATATCAGGTATCAATCTTCCAGATAATAAACAGCTCGCCTACACGCTACCTCTCGTTTATGGTATTGGTCGTATTCGTGCAAAAGAAATTCTTACAAAAGCAGGAATTGATTTCGCAAGAAAAGGAGAAGACCTTTCGAAAGATGAGGAGCAGAGTATACGTACTCTCGCTGAAGAGTACGTTATTGAAGGGGAGTTGCGTCGTGAAGTTGGTCAGAACATTAAACGTCTGAAAGACATACGGTCAATACGCGGAATGCGTCACGAGCGTCGCCTACCAGTGCGCGGTGGTCGTACAAAGACAAATTCTCGTACAGTACGTGGCAATGTCCGCAGAACTATGGGTTCTGGTAGACGCACGCTTGAGAAAACATAATATTACGTATATCAATTTAATTCACTATGGGTAAAAAACGAATCATCAAGAAATCAGGACGCGGGCTCGATCAAGGCCGCAAGGACCGTGCATTGTCGCGAGCTGTGAAAAAGCACGTCGAGCATGGTGTTTTACACGTGGAGGCAACCTTCAACAATACCAAAGCAGTGCTCACTGATGAACGTGGTAATGCCATAATGTCTACTTCTGCAGGGTCACTTGGTTTTTCAGGAGCACGTAAATCAACACCATATGCCGCAGCAAAAGTGGGAGAATTACTTGGTGAGCGTGCAGGTATTATTGGACTGAAAGAAGCTTCAGTGATAATCCGCGGTGTAGGTCCTGGTCGCGAGTCCACGTTGCGTGGATTCGCGGGTAAGGGAATACAAATTAAAAGCATTAAGGACGCGACACCGGTACCGCACAACGGTCCGCGCCCGCCTAAACCACGTCGTGTATAGCCTATGAAAACCGGACCTCGTTACAAAATAGCCAAGCGACTTGGCGCCAGTGTCTTTGAAAAGACGCAGACGCAGAAATTCGCCATTGCTCAAGAGCGCAGCTCAAAAAATAAACGTCGTGGACGTCGTCGTGGTCCTAGCGATTTTGGTAAACAGCTTCTTGAGAAGCAAAAAGTACGTGTTACCTACGGCATCACAGAGAAGCAGTTTAGTAATTACGTGAAGAAGGCAATGTCCCAGCACGTTATTACCCCTACCGATTTGCTTCACCGACAGCTTGAGCTACGCCTCGACAATGTTGCATGGCGTCTCGGACTGGTTCCTACACGCCGTGCTGCACGCCAGCTAGTTGCTCATGGGCATTTGACAGTTAATGGTCACAAGACAACAGTGCCTTCGCGTCAGGTACATCTGACTGACCGCATTGCTGTGCGTGCAGGTAGCAGGAAAAGCACGATGTTTATTGATTTCCCAGAACGCTTTATGGAAAGAACACTTCCTGTATGGCTCTCTTGGAATCCAAAATCTATGGAGGGTGCCGTTCAAGAAGTACCTACAACCACCACTGCAGACCCTGCAGGTGATTTAAGTGCAGTGCTTTCGTTTTACAGTCGTTAATTTATTCACGGTAATATTGATTGAGTTATGGAATACCACATTACACTTCCCTCGAAGCCACGCGTTGTATCAGAAGAAGGTTCGCAAGGTACTTATGAAATTGACGCACTTTACCCGGGCTACGGTCACACACTCGGAAACTCGTTGCGTCGGATTATTCTTTCGTCACTTCCTGGTGCCGCTATCACTTCTATAAAGATTAATGACATAGCTCACGAGTTTGCCACTATTGAGGGCATTCACGAGACAGTTATGGAGATTATTCTTAATCTCAAACGCATACACTTTGTATTACATGGTGATGATTCTCAAACTATCACTTTGTCTGTCAAAGGAGAAAAAGAAGTTACCGCTGCAGATTTTGCATGTCCTTCGCAAGTAGAAATTGCTAACCCAACACAACATATTGCCGATGTCTCTTCGAAAGTCTCTTTTGAACTTGAAGCCACTATCGAAAGGGGACTGGGATATGTCCCACGAGAAGCTATAGCAAAAGAAAAGGTTGATATCGGTACTATCGCACTTGATGCAACCTTCACACCTATTCGCCGTGTAAACTACGAGGTTGAAAACATGCGTGTTGGTGACAGAACAGACTTTAACCGTCTTCATATTCTAATCGAAACTAACGGAACAATCGCTCCGCGTGAGGCACTGGAGCAATCTATTGAAGTAATGATTAGTCAGCTTAAGTCGATTATCGGCTTCCAAGAAGAAGCACCTATTATTGCCTCTGTAGAAGAAGTTGTTGAAGAATTGGTAGATACCGAGGTAACAGAAGAAAAAACACCTATAAAGGCAAAATTAGAGGATATGAACATTCCTGCGCGCGTTATCACCTTGCTTTCTGAAGCTGGTATACGTACAAGTGGTGGTCTTGCACGCAAAACTGCAACTTCACTCAAAGAAATTGACGGTATCGGCGACAAGGCAGTTGAGGAAATATCAGTTGCACTTTCTGCAATTGATCTTTCTCTCAAGGGAGAATAACTGGCGGTAAATGAAGAAATAGAGTAAGGTATTAAAATTATGAGACACCATCACAAAGGAAGAGCATTTGGACGACCAACGAATCAACGTCGGGCTCTTATCCGTTCGCTTGCACGCTCTCTTGTACTTCATGAGAGAATTTCAACCACAGAGGCAAAGGCAAAAGAGCTACGCCCATTTGTAGAGCGCCTAATCACTTATGGCAAAACACCTACAGTAGCAAATCGACGTCTAGCTATTTCGCGTCTTGGTGGCGATGAAGAAAGTGTTAAAAAAATATTTGATACTATCGCTCCTCGCTATACAGAGCGTGAAGGTGGCTACACACGTATTGTAAAACGTGCCAAGACTGCCGCTGATGGTCGTAAGACAGCATACATTGCACTGGTATAAACGCTATGGAAAACACTATGGAAAAGAAAAATACAGAATTAGAAAATTACGTTATTGATGCGACTGCTCGTACGCTTGGACGTGTGGCAAGTGAGGCTGCATCAGTGCTCCTCGGAAAGAAATCCGTGCACTTTGTAAAATATCGTGTGCTTCCTGTACGCGTTACTATCGAGAACGCCTCTAAGCTATGGCTTCCAGAGAGACGTATTGCTGGAAAAGAATACACACACTACACTGGCTACCCGGGCGGATTGCGCAAAACGTCTATGTCCGACATGCTTAAGAAGAAAGGCATTTCTGAAGTACTACGACGTGCCGTTGAGGGTATGATTCCACGCAACAAGCTTCGTAATGAACGCATGAAGCGCCTTACTATCACTGATTAATATGACTGAAACTACCCGTTACATTCCCGCTATAGGTCGCCGCAAAACAGCTATTGCTAGCGTGCGTATTACACCCGCCTCAGAAACTGTTGTTACCGTAAATGGTAAGCCAGTAGATGAATATTTTAAAACAGAAGAACGTATCCATGTAACAAAAGAGCCGTTTATCGTTGCAGAAGATGCTGGTACTTATACTATCGAAGTACGTGTGTCTGGAGGCGGAGTCAGTGCCCAAGCTGGAGCTGTGCGCCACGGAATATCGCGCGCACTTATAAAAGCATCGATTGAGCTACGTCCACCACTAAAAAAAGCAGGACTCCTCACTCGTGACCCTCGCGCAGTGGAGCGCAAAAAGCCGGGACTTAAGAAAGCCCGCAAGGCACCACAGTGGTCTAAGCGATAATACATAAACAATCTCAAAATAACCAGCACACAATCCGCCACTTGGCGGATTGTGTGCTGGTTATGTACGTTGCTAATCAGCCTATTGACAACACACTAAAAAAGACGTAGTCTTTGCACCAGAGCGCAGTTCTTTTATAATCTGCGATATAACTCACCACAAAGGGTCATTGACCCGAGGAGGTCCAAATGGACATCAAAAAAGTAATTGGAAGTATTGTTATCGTGTTTGCCATGGCGACTTTAGCCGCTTGTAATGGAGGTGGGGGTGGTTCACCTGTAAACGGTACGCCAATAGGTAACCCATCAAACGGTACACCAACCACGCCACCACCGGCAAAAGACGACATCTCAGGATGCATTATTGGTGCTACACACAGTATCACAATCATAACCACTCCAGGTGGCGCATCAGCAACGACCAATGCTACTAGTGGATGTTACACAATTGCAAACCTTCCAAATGGTGACTATACAGTCACTCCTTCAGATGGTTCTGTTGTGTTTGTACCCAAAAGTACAAAAGTCTCTTTGTCGGCAACGGTAACGGATGTGAAGAAAATAAACTTCACAAACCCTGCGCCAGCGCTAGCAAGCGGTACGATTGTGTATCCGTGTCCAAAAGCCATTTGTGAGAAGGACCTCTCAACAGGTAGTGAAAGCGTTGCATATGCAATGCCATCAAATACGGATGCTGGTAACATAGTGTCCATGCGTAGTACTCCTGGTACAGTTCTTTATAATAGATGGAACATACCTGATCTGATGATGATAACCTTGTCAGGTGCATCGCCTATACCAACTATGGTATGGGATGAGTCAACAACTACGGGGTTAACACCAGACTGTAATGCATACCCAATGCTTCCAAATATGGACACAGTACACGCTGGAACATTGGGTAATCTCATGGTCCTGCCAGTTACGTGTCAGAAGCCGGGACAGAATGGATACATCAACGTGTTTATGGTCAAAATGGATGGAACGTATGGGTACGTTAGAGTCACTAACGATGCAAAAGAAAGTGTTGACTCGCCTGTATTTGGTGGATTTGATGCCAGTACCAACACTCTTACTGTGCTCTACCTTAACTTTACGGGTACCACTACGAGTGACATAATGCGTACTACGGTTACTGTTAACCAGAACTCCAACGTAATTAGCAAACCGACAGTGTTTGCAAAGAACGTTAGTGAGAACACTGCCCAGTCTGTGTTTAATAGCCTTAGTGTTGGAGCACACCATGCTCTATCCGTTAGTCAAGACTATAAGACTCTCGCCTTCATACGCAAGATAAACGGTGAGTTACACATCATCGTTAAACCACTTGCTGGAGGCAAGGAAGTAGATCTTGGTATAGGTGACAGACCCTTCTGGACATACAACGGAAGTGGTTTGTTGCTTTATTCAGTTGGTGGAATTGGTGGAACTTCCTATGTAGTTCACAAGGACGGAACTGGCAGAAAGATGGTTACACGACCCAGCAACATGTCAGAATACAATCTGATCACGGCGTTTTTATCGCAGTAAATAAAAAGGAGGAAGGGGTCATCGCTACGCGATGACCCCTTATTTATTACTTGTCCACACCCACTCACACACAGAGCCTATACACAAAGCAAGCAGTGCTACACTAGTAACATTACTTCCTAAACTATCTACTCATGTTACGCATTTTATCCTCTACAAAAACCCGCCGATATTTCTCTCAAATATCTCTCATAATTGTAGCAGTGCTTTTCTCCATAGGTCTACAGACATTTGCTGCTGGATTTACCGAACCAGCACAGTCACCTCCAAACGGTAACGCGTATGCACCTGTTAACACTGGACTGAGTGGACAGAGTAAAATAGGTGGACTTATATTAAATACAGGTAACGCCCCAACTGGGTTAATCGTAGCAAAAGGTAATGTCGGGATTGGAACAGTTAACCCAACAAGTAAGCTGGATGTGAGTGGTACAATTTCTGCCTCAAAAGTCAGTGCTACGAACATGAATGTCAGTAACGTTAACACTAGCAAAATTTACTTTAGTGATGGGACTGTGCAAAGCACTGCGAGCAAGACAACGAAAGTCTCAAATATCCCTGTGTATTCTTGTACAAACGGGTCTTTGTCTTTAACTACAAGTAGAATCAGAGATTGCTATGTTGATTTTGGTGACAATGCTTATTGTGACAGATCGGCACTATTATGGAGCTGTACAACTTTGGTTGGGTACCTTGCCACTCCTTAGTTTAAGAATCTCGTATCAGGTAGTTTCTTAAACATTGCCCAGCATTACCTTTTTGTAATGATACTTTTTTTGTATGTATCAAGATGGTTGAGTGCGATACCAGTACCACGCACTACGCAGTAGTACGCGTCTTTAGCTAG
>VAPF01054200.1_pt1 | contig 12398 bp, 12 predicted proteins | sample 3393931 | NCBI WGS metagenome assembly VAPF01 (sample SAMN08290437, study PRJNA428436) | hydrothermal vent metagenome | isolation source: Deep-sea hydrothermal vent chimney | place: Atlantic Ocean: South-mid Altantic Ridge | depth 2773 m m | reverse complement strand
CCTTGCTCGGCTTGCTCAATCAACGTATCGCGAAATATCTCCCATGTCAGGTTTTCAGCAATGCCATCAACTTTTTCCAGTGCTTGATAGATTGGTACGGTTCCGATCGGAGCAGGGCTATTGCGAATAATCCACTCGCGAGTTTCATGAATATGTTTACCGGTCGAGAGATCCATGACGGTATCGCCCCCCCAACGCAAACCCCAGACCATTTTGTCAACCTCTTCTTCAACCGAAGAACCCAGTGCAGAATTTCCGAGATTACAGTTAATTTTCACCAGAAAGTTACGACCAATAATCATTGGCTCTAATTCGGGATGATTGATATTGGCAGGGATAATCGCGCGCCCACGCGCAATTTCGTCTCGAACAAATTCAGGGGTAATAGTTTCTGGAATCGCCGCGCCAAATGACTCACCGGCATGCTGATCAAGCTCACCGTTTTTGCGAGCTTCGTCTAACTTCAGACTTTCCCGAATGGCCACATATTCCATTTCAGGCGTAATAATTCCCTGACGCGCATAGTGCATCTGAGAGACATTTTTACCTTTTAGTGCACGGCGTGGTTTGCGAACCTCAGGAAAACGCATTTGCTCCGTTTCACTGTCATTCGCACGTTCAACCGTGTACTTAGAAGAGAATTCAGAAAGACGCTCCGTATCACCACGCTCATCAACCCAAGTGTGGCGAATATCTGGCAAGCCTTTTGATAGATCAAGCTGAGCATTGCTATCACCATAAAGCCCTGAAGTATCGTAAACCATTACGGGTGGGTTTTTCTCAACCCCGCCTTTGGTCTGCGTATCGCCGAGTTGAATTTCGCGCATCGGCACTTGTATGTCAGACCGGCTCCCTTCAACATAAATTTTCGATGAGCCTGGGCTTGAAATTCCTGTTGATTGCATTGACATTCGCTGCTCTAAAATCTCTTTATGGGTCACACTCATATTTTTCAAATACTCATCAAAATTAAAATCGGGTTAAGAGCGGTTAATAAAACACCTGTTTTCCGTGGTTCATTAAAATAGAAAAGTCTCTCAAGCAATCCATCAGACTATTAAATCGCTGGATTGTTTGCAAGTAACTTAGGAGCGGGAAATGGCTTGTTCGTATCCAGACTATCCGCCCATACTGAACTGACTGATGATCAATAACATCACCATTATCCACATCAATCATCGCTTCAAGCGTCAAACGATGCAGCTCCTCTTCTTGGTCAACCCATGCTGCCAGCGGCAAAGGAACATACGCCGTCATGACTCTAGCTTCCATAACAAGCCTTATAAATCACTGTTAACCAAGTCTAATCATAGTTAATCAAATCAACTGGTGCAAGGCAAAAAAATCAGGCATCGACTGATACTATCCTGACCTATAAAAAATGGTAACAATTGCCCCTAAACCGCATCAAAGCTCATCACTGCTTTTTTACTACGCTGTTCAATAACGCTTTGTATTTCACGAGTCACACCTACTTCACCAAAGTCTTGTTCAAATTGCCCTGCTAATTTTGGTGCCTGCTGCGCTAAGTTCACACTCATTTTTTCCAACACCTGCCTGACCCACTTAAAACTCACTCCAACCTCTTCTGAAAATTTCTGCCAACTGCGAGCAATAATCCATTGGTATTGATCTTCACCGCCTATTTTTATCGCAGGCTTATCGGTTAAATCTGGGTAAATCGCCGTACTCATTAAATCGTAGAATGGAGCCAGCTTGGGGCCTTGCGGTGTTAACAGCAATGAAACATTCTTGCCATGAGCATCCGCATTTCCAATAAGATAGTTAAATACAGCCCAGTTTAGCAACTGGTTCAGGTCGATCACTGGCTGAATGCTCTGCTCTCTGATCAATTTAAAGGGTCTATGCCAGATCGAGTGGAGAGGAGAATTTCAGTTTTCCACATAAAAAGTAGATCATATTAATGAAGTTTTCAATATTTCGATAGCCTCTAGCCCTCCTTTTGGCTGCCTGAATCTTGCTGTTAATGCTCTCCAAAATAGCGTTGGTGATTCTGGTTTCAACAAAATTGATAACTCCAGATAGATGGGCTTTCACTGTTCTTGAAAACCTCATAAATGGTTGAATCTTACTTTTTTCAACTTCATCAAACCAATGGGAAATAAACGCTGTTGCGCTATTTTTGTCTGGCATATCCCAAAGGTCGTTAAAAAGTACCTTCAGCCTATAAGCCTCTCCTAGAGTTGGATAGAGAGTGATCAGTTCACTCAGTTCTGACTGTTTCTTATCAGATAATTTGTTTTTCAAAAATGTATATTTATGTCCCTTCAGTTCATTGTGCTCTTTACGCTCCTGCTTGCGAACGGTATCCATTGCTTCATTAAGAAGTTTAACTACATGGAAGCGATCAAAGGTGATTTTTGCCTCTGGGAAGTGATTGGTAATGCCTGAAATGAATGCTGGTGATAGGTCAATGCTTGCTTGGGTAATTTGAGCAGAATCAACACCTTTGCCGACAAGATAATCTTTTATCTCTTTGATTGTATTCGAATCTTTTCCTTTAACCACATGAATAACACGCCTCGAATCGAGATCAACACCCACCGTAATATAGCTGTGCCCCTTGCGTCTTGAGGTCTCATCAAATCCTAGCTTGGTGACTGTCGATGGATCGTCTTTTTGATAAGAGATCCCTATCCAATAGTTAAATACACGCCAGAGACGATTAGCGTGTTCTCCTAGCATTTTTGAAATCTTATTGACTGGCATTTCACTCTCGATTAATGACATAACCAGCGCCTCAAAAAGAAGTGTGAAGCCACTGCCTTTTCTGCTCCAGGGAACATCTATCATCTGGACTTTTCCTGCCCCTGTCTTGATTCTTGGTACTGAGCAATGGATGTAACTATGGTGCTCAAAAAAATTCATATGCCGCCATTTCTTGCCCTTCGTATCGTAGACCTTACAGGCATTGCCTTTCTTGTCATGAAATACAGCCTCCGCTTTGAATCCTATATAAAGGTGAAGCTCCTTAACTGAATCATCAGCTATTTTAAACTCTACATTAGTGATTTCCCAAGGGTCATTTAATCCCAAGGCAAGGGCAAATATGTCACTGCTATTCATGATATTATTAACCTGAAAAATAGGATGGTAATGTACCATTTACACTCGATCTGGCATAGACCCAATTTAAAACAGTCTGAAAAACTAACACCACCTTCTTTTTCATACTTAATTTCAGGCAATATACTCAACGCTTGGCAAAAGTCTTCCTGGTGCAAACGCTTTATTTTTTGGTCATGGCCCAACTCTCGATCATAACGGCGAATCAAGTAGAGCCACTGCTGCTGAGTGCGATGTAATGTTACTTCGGGAACAGATAAGCTCACTGCCTGCGCCAACCTCATGCAATACGCTTCATTAATTGTACTATTTTGATATTCACGAATGGCGGGCTTTAAAATATGTGAGCTTGGCGACCCGCCATGAGGCAGGCTAACCTGTTTTCCATCGGTTGTAGTTGACCCACAGAATCATGATTCAGATATACCGATAAAGCCATTATCCTTGACCTTTGTTTCTATAGTCCCGAGGCTGCAAGCTCAGTTCCAAACCCAAACATTGAATAACACTCAGCACCTTACCCAGCTCAGCGGTTGCTTTGCCATTCTCCAAATCTGAAACAAAACGCACCCCAACGCCACAAAGTGCCGCAAATTCAGCCTGCGTTGCACCTTGCTGTTTACGAGCCTCACGTATGATAAAGCCCAAATCTTGTGAAGATGAAATATTCCCGTACAGTACTTTATCACTCGACTTCATGGCCTCACTCAAAAATTATTCCCGTACAGGAAATATAACCTCTTAAACTATTTTTTGCAAAACAATATTCCCGATCAGGAGTATTAACTCAACCCATTCCAATACTATAAGAGAATGAGTCACACGATGAAGTTGCCTTCACAGTTCAAAGCGCTTACCCTTTAGGCTTTTTGATATAATTGACAGAGGCACGGAAAAGTCATGAGTTTAGCTCAAGCCCGATATAACATGATTGAACAGCAGATCCGCCCCTGGCATGTGCTTGAACCTACCGTTCTGGATCTGTTGGATACCACTCCACGCGAACTATTCGTTTCACAAGAACATGAAGCTTTGGCCTACACAGACACCAGCTTGCCATTAGGCCATGGTGAAGAGATGATGCCACCTCGCGTTGAAGCCCGCATGATACAGGCACTCGATATTCAGCTTAACGATAATATTTTAGAAGTCGGTACTGGCAGCGGTTATGTCACCGCACTGCTCGCTAAATCAGGCCAGCATGTCACAAGTGTTGATATCATCCCCGAATTTACTGAAATCGCTGCTGATCGTTTGCAAAAACAGGCGATTAATAATGCGACCTTAGAAACGGGTGATGCCGCCACCGATTGGGATACCAACGCGCCCTATGACGTGATTGCAATTACAGGTTCACTGCCACTTTACCCTCATGCCTATGCTGATCGTTTAAAGGTAGGTGGACGACTCTTTGCTATCATCGGTGACGCACCCGTGATGACAGTCATCATCATTACGCGCACCGGTGAAAATGAATGGGAACGTGAAGATCAGTATGAAACCGAACTGAAACCACTCAAAAATGCACCTCAACCTGAGTCACGTTTTAAATTTTAAAGTCGCCAGAAAAATGCGCTTAAATTACTGGGTATATGCGGGAGTTGTTTTATTTTTACTTCCCGCATCTGCACTGGCTGATGACCTTTTATCTTTACATCAACAAGCCATACAACATGACCCGGAACTGGGGCAGGCACAAATTGCTCTGAACATTGCTAAAGAAGGCAAAATTCAAAGCCGCTCTCAACTACTGCCATCAATTAATTTTTCTGCTAACACCACATATAACGTACAAAATGGAAAAGTCGGGCAGTTCAATGCGGTAGATATTGTGACGGATGACCGTTATAACAGCCACGGATACAGCCTGAACTTAACACAACCGATCTACCGCCATAATGCATGGGTGCAATACCGCCAGTCTTCCATTCAAATTCAACAAACTGAAACTGCACTGCGTGGCGCTGAACAAGCGCTCATCATTCGTTTAGCGACGCGCTACTTTGATGTACTTGCCGCTCAGGATTTTCTTAGATTCAGCCAATCAGAAGAGCAGGCTCTCGAACTACAACTCAAACAGACCAAGCAACGATTTGAAGTGGGACTCATAGCCATCACCGATGTACATGAGGCACAGGCGGGTTTTGATATTGCTGTCACACAGACGATTATTGCTGAAAACGCTCTAACTCTAAGCTTTGATGCATTACAAGAGATTACAGACCAACCTCAAACCAAACTTGCAAAGCTTGACCCAACTGCAAAGCAAGTGGAACCCACACCAAACAATGCTCGTCAATGGGTTGAACAGGCTTTGCAACAAAACCTCCAGCTTGAATCCACAAAACTACAAAACAAACGGCTCCGCCAAGAAGTCAAACGGCTCCGTGGCGGCCATTACCCCACTCTGGATATTGTCGCCAACCACTCCAAGAGTGTGGCTGCTGGAGGTGGCTTTGGCTCCAGTGACATTGATAATACATCCGTTGGTTTAGTGCTCAATGTCCCCATCTATCTCGGCGGAGCCATCAGCTCTCAAACTCGCCAGGCTCACGATCAACTCGAGCAAAACAGACAGTTATTAAAACAACAACAACGTGCAGTGAAACGCCAGACACGCCAGGCTTACTTAGGTGTAATCAGCAACATCAGCCAAACTACGGCACTTGCACAAGCGGTTATTTCCAATCAAAGTGCATTGCAAGCAATTAAAACTGGACTGGAAGTCGGCACACGAACAACCGTTGATCTTTTACAAGCCACGAAAAAACTTTATCGTGCGCAATATGATCTGTCTCGGTCTCGCTATGACTACATCATCAACACACTCCGCCTCAAACAAGCCACGGGTAGCCTCTCGCCCTCGGATCTGGAACAGATCAATCACTGGTTTCTCTAATTTTTCATGATTGAAACATTTGTACAACCCCTAATGGACTGGGTCGCCCTTCACCCCAATCAAGCAGGCTTTATTGTTTTTTTGATCGCAATGATCGAATCGCTCGTAATTGTCGGCGTACTGGTGCCAGGGGCTGCGCTACTATTTGGTGTGGGTGCATTAATTGGCACAGGCACATTAGAGCTTTGGCCAACACTTGCATGGGCGGCCGCAGGCGCAATCGTAGGCGATGGCATCAGTTTCTGGCTGGGTTATCACTACCGTGAACAACTTCACCATATCTGGCCTTTCAAAAACCACCCGAAACTTTTCAGTCGAGGTGAAGTTTTTTTTCATAAACACGGTGGAAAAAGCATCGCTTTCGGTCGGTTTGTCGGCCCCATACGCGCCATTGTTCCCACGATTGCCGGCATGATGGCCATGTCGCCACTGCGTTTTACGATTATCAATATCCTATCTGCACTTGCCTGGGCTCCAGTTTATATATTGCCGGGCGTTGCATTTGGTACTTCTTTGGAGCTTGCATCGGATGTCATGATGCACCTGATTTTTCTATTAATCATTATCGCACTATTCATATGGCTTATTGCATGGTTGATCAAAAAGCTGTTTATTACCATTCCACAGAATCGAAGAGTAATGAGCGCTGCTGTTATCCTGATTGTTTCAATAAGCCTGATATTTACCTTGTATGAATCACCGAAAGTACCCGACACCATTAAACAAACCATCAGCTTTACAACTTGGCAAAATGCACCTTCTGTCACGATACCAGTCACAAATATTCAATGGGTCGGGTCGGCTACAGACTTAGAAAGTAAATTAAAAGCAGCAGGCTGGCAGACACCAGAAAGCTTAAATTTGACCAGTGTACTTATGCTCATGGCGCACGACAGTCCGATCAGCGAACTTCCGGTACTAAATCAAAAGGGTCAGAGTCGATTGATCCATCTATTCCAGCAAGCAATACATGTAAGCACAGACCAGTCGATTCTGACCCCTTTGATTTTAATGCACGCAGACGATATCAACAAACAACGCCAAGTACTTCAACTATGGCCGACACAAACCACTATTACAATGCCTTCAGGAAAAACAGAAACTCTCTGGGTGGGCAATATTTCATCTCAAACTCTGCGCCCCATCTGGCCCGTGCTTAATCTGCCTTTAAATGATTCACAGACTCAGCCATTTAAAATAGAATCTGATCAAATTTTGTTCGAAACAGTTAAAAAAGATGATAAAGAAATCACACTACTCTGGAATTTGACTCAAGAGTTTTCTAAATAGTTTCAACTCCTCATAACGCTCACAAACATCTCTGACATAATTTAATGTTAGTGGAATATCACCAAGATAGCCGGGCTTTCCATCCCGAATATTTAAACGTGAAAAAATCCCGATTGCCTTTAAGTGACGCTGTACGCCCATAAGGTCAAACCAGCGTAAAAATTGTGCTTCAGAAACATCTTCTAAATCAGTACCACAACGCTGATAATACGTTGCAACCCATGTTTCCACCCGTTCTCTCGGCCAAGCAATATAACAATCTCGCAATAACGACACCAAATCATAGGTCACCGGCCCGATCACCGCATCCTGAAAATCCAGAATACCTGGGCTCTCTTTTTCAAGCACCATCAAGTTACGTGAATGATAGTCTCGATGCACCCAAACCTGAGGCTGTTCGAGTGCAGATTCGGTCAGCATTTTAAACGCATCAAACAAAACCGTTTGATCTTTCGTGCTTAGTTTAATAGCAAGGTGTTGCTCCAGAAACCAGTCATGAAACAACATCACCTCTTGCTGTAACAGATCCGCTGAATAGCTCGGCAGTGGTAAACTGTTATGTGGGATTTTCTGTAACTGATGAAGTGAACTCAGTGCATCGCCGTAAAGTAACTCGACCGAATCATCATTCAACTCATCCAGAAACAGGCGTGAACCCAGGTCACTCAGCAACAAAAAACCCTGCTGCAGATCTTGTGCAATAATACGCGGTGTATTCAAGCCTGCCTGCCCCAACACCTTCGCAATATCTACAAAAGGATGGCAATCTTCTTTTTCGGGGGGCGCATCCATCACAATGAACGTTTCTGTGCCTGTATCAACACGAAAATAGCGCCGAAAGCTGGCATCACTGGAGGCAGGTTTCAGGTCAAAACGGTTTAACTTAACCTCATCCAACAACCACTGCTGAATGGCTTTTAATCGAGTGTCCATTAACTATTCATAACTCAATCAACTCCCCATAAACCCAACCTTCATGCCCATTGTATTCAACCAAATACCACTCGGCGTATTCACTATCATTTTGATACCTTCCAGACCGAATCACTTCAACCCTTGTACCGACTGGAATCACCTGTATGACATTCTCGTGATAAGAGGGCCAACGCCGTTGATTGGTATTGGCAATCATAATACCAAAATTGCCTTCATCCTCCTGCCGTCCAATCACTTTTGATCGAACATGCTCCAGAGGGAAAAGAGGGTTGGTATCAACCTTTCGGCCAGGGCTCACTTTCCAGTGAGGCCAAAGCCACTGGAGATCGTATTTTTGAAATAGTGCGACTGAAAGCTGTTCGACAGCCTCCAACTGTTCAGGTGTATACCCCATCCATCCACCCGCACCATGCTCTGATGTAGACTTTTCAATAATGGAGTAATCATTATTACTGTAAATTTCACCAAACCATGCTTGATAATATCTTCCCCCAAGAGGAGTGAGCTTTCCTGGATTAACAATTTCAATACCCAAGGAAAAGCTATTAACTCCTGAGCGACCCCCCAGGCTTGACCTTCCTGCATGCCACGTTTTCATGTTAAATTTTGCCATTTGAGTCACACGACCATCCCGATGCACCACCAGATGAGCTGATGCATTCGCACCTGGATTTAAAAACCAGTCAACTGTGGTATCACCATCCAAACGTCCTGCTGTGTCATGCAGCAAAATACCTTCGGGTTTCAGTACGAAATTTTTTGTCCGATTGGGAGTCAGCGTGTACGAAACTGATTTATTATCTCGATAAAGGCGATGATTCTTAATGGTAAACATAAGTCATGCTCCTTGAAAAATAATTGTAAATATTACCGCAAATATTTTTGCTCAATACTCGGCACATACCATTCCACTGGAGTCGCATGAAGATTTAAACCCAACGGTGTTATCTGAACATTTTTCATGCGCCGGTCAACAAACACCATTGATTTACGACGAAACAGAAAGGTATAAGGCTGATCTTCGTATAATATGCGTTCACTGGCTTGCCATAGAGGCATACGCTTTTCTTCATCCACCGTTGAACGTGCTTGATCAATCAATTGATCCAGATTTTCATTTTGATAGTGAATAAAGTTATCCCCCTCTTCAACCTGACTGCTGTGAAACATTTGGTAAATGTCGATCTCTACACCACTGGTCCACCCCAGTGTAATCGCATCAAAGTTCTTTTTATCCAGTACATCAAGCATCACTGACCACTCAGTCGGCTTAGGTTGCAACAGAATACCTGCCCTTGCATACAGGTCTTTTAGAAACAGCACAATACGCTTGGTATCTTCATTGTCTTGAAAATAGACCAATTCAAACTTAAATGGCTCACCCTGGCTATTTTCCAAAACACCATCGCCATTCTTATCTTGATACCCTGCTTCAAGCAACAGTGCTTGCGCCTTGGATAGATCAAAATGGTAAGGATTCAACTCCTGATTATGCTGAACGCTGCGTGGACTAAACGGACTAACGGCAGCCTCTGCATAACCCAGCATAATATCCTCAATAATTCGTGCTTGATCGGTTAACCACGTCATTGCCTGTCTGACACGTTTGTCCGCAAAGCGAGTCGGTTGACCATCACGCTGCTGATTCCATCCGATATAGCTGTAACCCGCTGTCGGACTCATATATTCCAGATTCTGAGTACGCTTTGAGAGCGCTTCGTCATCCAGCAGTCCTTGGTACTCTTTAGGGCGAGCGCTGTAGAGATCAATATCGCCGTTACGAAAAGTCGTCAAACGAGCGCTATCATTTTCAATCACTTTCCATAATAATTTATCAAATGATGGCTGAACTTCACCCCAGTAGCGCGGATTACGCTCCAATTCAACCATGCCTAAATCAGGTGTCCAGCCTTTTGGATCTGACAGACGATACGGCCCTGAACCCATTAATAGTCCTTTAGACTCATTGAAAGTATGCGGTTCTTTCAGATAAGGTTCATAAAAGTGCTTGGGCATGATCGACATTCCACCCGCCAAAGACAAACTGTTGAAATAGGGCTCTTTGAATTGAAATACTACTTCATATTGGCTGGTGGCCGTCACGCTGGCAATTTTTTCAAAGTATGCACGGGAGCGCGGTGCGGCGATTGCATCCGTCATAAGAAAATCAAAAGAGAAGGCAACATCTTCTGCGGTCAGAGGCTTGCCATCAGAAAATTTTACGTCATCACGCAGTTGAAAGGTAAAAGTCAGACCGTCTTCACTCACTTGCCAATTTTTGGCAATCAACCCTTTCCACTCTAATGTTTCGGGGTCACGCAATATAAGTGACTCTTGAATATAACCCTGAACTTCTGAGGCGTAAGCATCCGATGAGACCAGCGGTGTGATGGTTTTTAAGCCTGTACCGAATGCCAAAACCCGCCAGTCGCCGGACTGATAATCAGGTTGGCGAGTCGCTTGTTTGGCTCGTTGAAAAGCAGTAACCGCATGATTGTTGTTCGAAGAGCGCCCTGTGGAAGAGTTAACAAATTGACCCTGCTCTAAATTTTCTTCTAATGATCTAACTATACCGCGCATCCCGCGCAAATCATCCGCCTGCTCCTCCATCACGCGCTGCATCTGCTCCAGCTTTAACCATTGACGATCGACCATATACATCGCCAATACAATCAAACCCGCCAATGCAGCGATGGAAAGGAATAATAAAAAATCTTTTACTGTAAAACGCCTTTCCATGCGCGCTCCTGTTTCTCGTCAAAATAGAAACGTACTATAGCATTAAGATTATATCGCCGCATCCACCAGTTTTAGCGCCTGCCTGATCACATTAGTCGCATCCATCATCATACGAATGGCAATCGGATAATCTCCGTTTAAAGCTTTGCTACTGGCAGATTCAAACATTTTTTTGGCTTTACTGTCGAGCTCTAACATAGTATTTCGAGTCATATTGCTGGGCTTTTTAACATCAATAGCAACTGGCACCAAGTCTTCATAACCATGGTAACGACGCAACTCATAAAGATACTCTTTTTCCGGCGTACTGATATCAAACTCTATAACCAACTGTTTATTATTAAGCAGACCTTGTAACGAAGCCGTTACAATTGATTGCGCCTGCTCCAAGTGGTTAATAGCCTTTTCATAGCGACCTTCAGCCGCAGCAACATCCGCCTGTGTTAACAGGTTGTTCACCTCAGTTTGATTGTACTCTTTGGCATCATTCTGCTCTTGTGAAAAACGCTCTTTATTCGTTTTTTGGGCGTTGATAAACCTTTCCAGGCCACGTCGCATATCTTCATAACGTGTTTTGAAACGAGCCACTTTTTCTGATCCTTCCGGTAACTCCCGGACAGCAGTCGTGAAAGTTTTTATTGCTTCTCTTGTAATACTCGCGGCTTTTTTTTCATTGCCGTCTAAAACGGCTTCTCTGGCTTGATCCAGTAACTGATTAATTTGTTGCTTGGTTTTACCATTATTGTGCTGAGCAAGCCGCTCTCCACTACGTGATTCAAGCATTTTTTTGAGATATTCCAGTCGCTGTTCAGCGCTGGTGGTATCACTGACATCCCTTGGAGCTGCATAGAGCAAGTTTGGGGTGGCCATAAGTAAACAGATAGAAAAAATGATGCGACCAAAAATCTTATTAAAAGGCATAAAATTACTCTTTAATTTTGCTGGATCGTAAAAAATTACGATCCAGCAGTTTTCAAATTTATCCCTTCAATATGGCAAATATGCCTTCAAAACCTCCCTGCGCTGAACATATTACTACCATATAATTTTCATTCATATAATTCGAGTCAGATTGTGACAGAGTAGAGTTTTTCCAAAACAGAGAGCGAAACGCACCTGTTTAAAATTTAATATAGATATTAATCGTCCCAAAAGTATTGGCAGAGAAAAAACACTTCTCTTACAGGGCTATTAGCTTTAAGAAAAATATTTAGTGCAATTACTTTCGGGACGATTAATACTAACGTTGAGCGAGTTTCAAGAACTATTTTATCTGTTCTTCACTCACACTTCGTTCAACTTGCTTAATATTAGATGAGACTGACACCCGTGTTTCATCAATCAGGCGGTGCAGTTCAGCGAGATCTGCTTCTTTTGCCATACTATTTTTCAGGCTGTCCACTCGCTCCAGCTCTTCATTCACACTATCTTTGGCGGACTGAACCAT